>Ga0222650_1001340_pt1 | contig 12679 bp, 15 predicted proteins | sample AntAcemetagen367_FD_179820 | JGI IMG/M metagenome (GOLD analysis project Ga0222650, IMG submission 179820) | Saline water microbial communities from Ace Lake, Antarctica - #367 | ecosystem: Environmental > Aquatic > Non-marine Saline and Alkaline > Saline | place: Antarctica: Ace Lake...
CTTCCGAGCAGCGCACGGGCGGTGGGTTTGATGATGTCGTGGACATGACCTGCGTTTTAGCGGATCAAGCCGCCGCGCGGTAGGTGCCCAATTTTATGACGCTTACAATATAAACAAAAAGTAATTACGATGAAATTGTCCAAACTACGTATCTCGAATTTTCAATGTTTCGGTCCCGAATCGACGGAGATCACATTCGAGGACTCGACCACCATGGTGATCGGCCCGAATGGTTCAGGAAAGACAGCCATTCTTCAGGCTCTTAGCCGCATGTTCGATGCGAATCCAAGTGGCCGACGTGTGAGAACGGATGACTTTCATGTTGGAATTGAAGAAGAGCTGCCCCCTGACGAACGCTGCCTGACGATTGAAGCCGATTTCATCCTGCCGGAGGCCGCTACCGAGATCGCAGCAAACACCATTCCTCCATGCTTTAATCACATGAGGTTAGACGATGAGGGCGAAGTTCTGAAAGTTCGTTATCGCCTAGAGGCAACGATGGGGGCTGACGGCGATATACAGGACTCGCTCTATTATGTTCTTGGGAAGGAAGAGAACGGTGACGACAAACTTAAGCGAGTGTCGCGTCCTGATCGGAACCACATCGCGGTTTATTACCTTCCCGCAAGACGGGACCCAGACGACCACATTCGTTCCAGCACAACATCACTTCTCGGAAGGATTGTTCGGTCCGTTAACTGGATAGAAGAATCAGAGAAATATGAGGATACAGTTTCTGACTTTCAGGAATTGATCGAAGCGAATCCAGCGGTAAAGGCCACAAGTGAGAGTATATCGGAGAACTGGTCTGCGCTCCATAAAGGCAGTCACTTCAAGGATGCCGCAGTAACGTTCGGGGCGGACAGCCTCGAAAAACTGATTCAGAACTTTTCCGTTCAGTTCACCCCAGCACACGCTTCGAAGAATGTCGATTACTCGCTGCTGAGTGACGGACAAAAGTCGCTGCTCTATCTATCCCTCGTTTCTTCCTACATTGAAATTGGGCGAAAGGCGATGGGCCAAGAATTGGGCGATGATTTCGGAATCGAGCTGGACAAGCTGAATCCGCCGGTGTTTTCGATCATTGCGGTTGAGGAGCCTGAGAACAGCTTGTCTCCTCACTATCTCGGGAGAATTAACAAACTGCTAGCGAAGACCTGTTCGGGGACGGATGCCCAGGCCGTCATCACAACCCACGCTCCCTCAATGCTTCGCAGGATCCAGCCTGAGAAAATTCGGTTCGCCAGACTCGGGGAGAGCCGGACTGCATCCGTGAAAACGATTTCACTCCCGCCAGCAACCGAGATGGATGCTCACAAGTTTGTGAGAGAAGGCCTTATCTCAAACCCCGAGATCTATTTTGCTCGCATGGTAGTTCTCGGGGAAGGGTCAAGCGAGGACATCGTTCTTCCCAAGCTCTTCGAAGCAGGCGATCTCCCGCTAGACGAGAGCGGTATTGTGTTGGCTCAGCTGGGCGGTCGCCATGTGAACTACCTTTGGAAAATTCTGACCGATCTCGAAATACCCTATGCTACTTTGCTCGATCTCGACTTGGCCCGACATGGCGGAGGATGGGGTCGAGTCAAATATGCGAGGGATCAACTGCTCAAGGTCGGTGTTGCCGTCAATAACGCAGATTTTTCCAAGTGGGATCAGTCCAACCCGCTTCAGAAGAAATCGAACGAGGACAAGCTCGAAGGAACTGATTGGTTCGAGTTCCTAAAGGGCCAAGGAGTATTCTTTTCTCACCCGCTGGATCTGGATTTCAGTATGGCGCAAGCTTATCCCGCAGCATATGGCCTTGATCCTGACAGTCAGCAACAACCGGATGATGCTACAATAAAGTCTGTTTTAGGAAAGAGCCATGCCGATACCGTTTGGTATTCGGACAACGAAAAGAAGATTTTTGATGATTACCACAGGCTGTTTAAGGTAGGGAGCAAGCCAGCCGCCCACATAGAGGCACTTTCAAAACTGGAGCTTGCCCAAATCGAAGCAAATCTTCCTGATCAATATCGTGAATTGATCTCCCATGTAGCGACTCAGCTAGCGGAGGTGTTTGAATGATCCGCTCGGAATCCTGGAATCCTTCCAGCGGTCTCACCCTTGAGCCGAATGCGGAAAAGGCGGTAACATCCCGAGAAGGCTGTATAGCTCTCTTGGCTGGACCTGGGGCCGGAAAGACTGAAACACTGGCGCAGAGAGCCGACTTTTTGCTGCGAACTGGCGTGTGCCAATATCCCAAGCGGATTCTAGCGATTTCATTTAAAAAAGATGCGAGTGAAAATCTCAAAGATCGTGTCGCAAAGAGATGCGGATCGGAACTGGCTGCCCGCTTTGACAGCTACACGTTTCACGCATTCGGGAAGCGCCTGATCGACATTTTTAGAACGTCTCTGGGCGGACAAGACGCACTAGACGAAGGCTATACTGTCGGGGAACACAGAGTTTCTCGATCTCAAATTACGTTCCATGAAATGGTGCCGCTTGCAAATGAGATTCTTGGTCAGTGCCCGTCGGCCCGAAATGCCCTCCAATGCGCTTACAGTGATATCTTTCTCGATGAGTTCCAAGATTGCACTAATATACAGTATTCTCTTTTGTTGAATGCGTTCCGTGATAGTGGCGTTCGGATCGTTGCTGTTGGTGATACCAAACAGAAAATTATGGGTTGGGCAGGGGCGCTTGAAGGAATTTTTCTTAAGTTCCGAGAGGACTTCGCAGCGGAACCTCTAAATCTTTATCAGAATTTTCGTTCGCTTCATCGAATTCGACGAGTTCACAATAATATGGTTAGGGACATTGACCCTGAAGCGGCAGTCCCAGATGAGCAAATCGGAGGTGATGAAGGCGAAGTGGGATGTGAGAAATTCGAGGACGACGAAATGGAGGCCGATTGGATTGGAGACTCAATCGAGCGTTGGCATCAAGAGGGAGTTCCTTATTCGCAAATTGCGATCTTGTGTAATACGCAGCCGCACCTTTATGCGCAGAAGATTATGCGAGTAATGAATGAACGGAGAATCCCATTTCGAAACGAACAGGAAGTCCAAGATTTGACCTCCGAACCACTTTTTTGTTTGGTGTTGGACTTTCTCCTAGTTCTGCTCGGAGAGGTTGAGCCTGATGCGTGGGAGCGTCTTCGACAGACTCTTGATAGTGGTGTAGAGGAGGGCGACGCCAAATCCAGAAATTGGGATCGCGTTATTCGAAAAGCCAAAGGCGTCGTTCGAGCGGCTCCAGATTCTGTGACCGCATGGGGCGTGGTTGAAGAAATGCTGGATGAGCTTGGGGTCGAGGCAATTCTCGGACTTTCCCATGACTATGAGAGCGCGAGTCGGAGAGGTGAGATTCTCGGCAACATCAAAAGTCATATTAATAAGAGCTTCGACGGCGATATTGATCCACTTGAATCTCTTAAGTCGATAGGAGGAGTTGACGCAGTTAGGATTCTAACGATTCACAAATGCAAGGGCTTAGAGTTCCATACAGTTATCGTCCAAGGAATTGAATCTCAGACATTCTTTGGAAAACCGGCAGACACGGAATGCGCCTTCTTCGTCGCTATGTCACGAGCCAGAAAGCGTCTTATTACAACCAATGTGGGGTTTCGGGAGAAACTTTCGGGGGCCAACAGTTTCTGGAGGCAACAGCGAAGTCCGCATGTGCAGTTTTTGGGATACATGGAACCGGAGATCGGGGGCTCAGTTTAGCTCGTAAGTCCGTCCTTGGCACCGTTGCTGATGAGGGGGGGCATTGTGCTGACCGTCGAAACGAGATTCTACGCCGAATTCGACGGCCGCTTTGGTTTCTAGATCATCGGAGTCATATCCAATTTAAGCTGCGCCTGAGATTTCAAGCCCCCTCTCTAGATGGGCTCGTTTAGGATGAATTTGGAGGCCTTTTGTGCTTGGCTTGCGGCTTCCACGATCCAGCGTCGGTTCTCTTTGATTTTGAGAATTTCCAGCCAGCCTTGCAGGTAGGCTGCTGAATCATCAAAATCATCTAGGACAATTCCGGCGTGGGCGCTTAGGAACGCTGCCCCCATTTCGGCGACAAGTTCTTCCTTGGCGTAGGCTTGTCTGGCGGTTCCGGTTGCCATGATCCCCTTGTTTTCCAGAAGCGTTTTACGGGCTAATCGTGAGGAGTGGCCTGTGGCATGGGTAAATTCATGGAATAGGGTTGAAAAGAATTGTTCGTCGTTTCCAAAAGTCTCACGGGCGGGCATTCCTACTCGGTCAATCTCCGGCTGGTAGTGAGGGCGGGCGTGTGGCCCTTCCTCCAGTGTCGGTGGCGTAGGCATTTCAGAGATGATTTGCTGGGCGCGGGCTACATTCTCAGAGGGCTGATAGTCAGGATGCTTTATTTCTGGAAATTCGATGTCGTCAATTTGGCTGGAATTAAAAACCGTGTAGCCGCGCAAATAGCCTCGTTTGTAAGTTTCGGTTTCACTGGTGCTCGGGTTTTCGGCTTCTTTGTCGAAAGTGCCATATTTGACGATGAGGAGGCCTTTTTCTCCCTTGCGCACTTGTCCGCCCAATTCTTTGGCTTGTTTGTAGGTCAGGAACCACGGCGAGGCGTAACCTGCCGAGGCGAGAAGGAAAATGTTAATGCCCTGATAGCGGTTTTTGGTGAGGAAGTTTACAGGGAAGCCGACCTTGGCGATGGTGGAGGATTGCCACGGGGTCACACCTTCCTCCATGCGTTTTAAGACGATTTCAGTGACGCGCTCGTAGATGTCGGTTTTGGGGGTGGTGCGTTTGTTGAAAGTTTTCTTCATGGTTTTTTTCCTTTCACGAAGTGGGTTGAAAATTGCGGTGTTAAAAAAGAGTGAGTTGCTGTCTTTGCTGTTCTAGGGCCTGCCATTTGGGGGCTTTAGCTTCTTCCTCTAACCAGCCTTGAACTTGAGTGATTAATTCGGCCTCAGTTAGTCTTTCGTTTGACGGGAAGAAGTGAGAGCGGTAGCCCGTTTCAGTGATTGGAAGAGGGGGTTTTTCAGGCTCAATGACTTGGATTTCCAAGTGTGACATGGTCTCAACGGCCTTAGTCCATTGGGGGCGGTAGAGCAGTTGAATCGTAAAACTCTGCCATTCAAATTCAGTAATGATGAGTCCGAAGGAACCCTCATCAAGATTCTCAAGTTTTTGCTCCCAATCTTTTGACCAGTATCCCCAATTACGAAGAAGCTCTTTGAGAGGCGGAGAGGCTTTGACCTTTCTTAGAACTAAAAGGAGGACAGCGTCACCATTGCCATTTTCAAAGCAATCATCTGCTGCGCGGGTGCTAACCCATCCTTTTTCAGCAAGCTGAACAAAACGCTCGGCACGTCCCCTGATACTGTTGGGTGGGTTTCTGTAGAGGTTGTAATACTCCTGATATTCAGCGTCGGTCATATCGTCATAGGGCATTGTCGTTTCCTTTCTTCTCTTCGGTTAAATCTGGTTTTGTGCTTCGCATGAAACCTTGGCCCTCGCCGAGAGTGGGGGTAGCAACTGCCACAAAAATCGACGAGATGGTGCGGGCCGCGAAGCAACTCGGTCTTGTCTATTTTTGTTGCGGGCGCGTGGGGTGAAACCCCTAGCTCTTCATCGAAATACTCCCCTGAATTCCGGTCGCTCGCGCCGGAGTTCAAAGGCTAGAAACGGGTCGGGCGGTAGGTGGCACGATGAGGTTCGAGCAGTTCGCTTGACGAAGCATGAGGAGAGGGAGAGCTGTGAAGTGGCCTCATGGTGTCTGTGGCAGGGTGGCACGGAGTGGTGTCAGCCTTGTGGCCTAAGCCACCTAGCTTGTGAGTTTGAGAGGCCGTGCCTTTCAGGAGATGGGGTAGCTGCGCACGGAGTAGCGGCGAGGGGAAGGCTTTCCCCTACAGGTAGAATGCGGATTCTTCTTCTGTCGTCAAAGTCGGCTCAAGACGAGAAATCATGGCCGAGCAATTGACTTCGGTTTCATGCCGATGGCCGCTTCCAAAGCTGGAATCACGGTCATAGATCAGGTCATCAGAACCGTCGGCGTGGATTTCAAAGATTCCCCTCAATCCGCCATACCTGTCGAAGCGATAGACTCGTTGCTTCTTTTCGTCTGCCGAAATGTTGGTGATCTGAATCAATCCCTTGCCGTCGAGATACTGAACAAAGCAGGAAAATTCTTCTCCGTCCTCGGTGCGTTTTATGACTGGTTGCGTTTCTTGCCAAGCGAGTGAGAGGATGATTTGCATTCGCCATTGCTCGTTGTGTTCGTAAGTCATTCACTTTCCTTTCGTGTGGGTGGTTTAAAATTTTATCGGCTCAGACTTGGGCCATCGTGTGTGTGCTCGTGTTCTTGCGTGGGGGCAGGGGATTCTTGGGACCGAACAAAGCTCTTGCTGAGAGTTGACGGACGCCACTTTTCCAAATGCTTCGAGAGTTCTCGTTTCTTTCTGGTGTGCCGTGCATCTAGGTTTTGCAAATCCTTGGCCCTGCCTTCCGTGAATCGCCCCATATGCGTATCAAATTGCTTCTTGGCCTTCTCTTGTTGCGCCCGGAGATTGGTAATTCTCTTTTCGAGCTTTCGATCCGTTCCGAAAAGTTTCCTTGCGAATTTCGGTATGAGATTAGGGCTTGTCAGTTTTTTGTGAAGGGCATCGATGGCCTCCTGTCTCTTCTCTAGCTTGAGTGTTTCCGTGAGTTCGACTCGTTTGGTATCGATCAGCTTAGTGTGCCGGGCGGATACTTCCTGCCATTCGGAGTAATGCTGCCCAGCTAGATCATTCAACGCTGCTGACACGCGGTCTTCGTAGGCTCTTAATTTGGCTTCTTTGTCAGGTTTTTCTTCGATCCCTTCTGGGACGACATCATTCAGATCTTCCGTCACTTCTGCTTCGGGAGCTTCTATATTCCCACCAATTTTTCGTCCATCATTGGGTAGTCCTTGTTCTGGAGCGATTTGATCATTCGCTGGTTTTGTGATCTGACGATCTCTGAGAATCGCTTCAGGGGTTGGCAGGTCTTTTTGGTTCAAGCTAGCCATGCGTTCATGAAACTCCTTGGCTCGAACTCCCTCTATGTGACGGGCTGGATTGACGGTCTTTCCATGTGCATCGACGACAACTAATCGCCTACGGCCTTGAGCAAGCTGGTAGCCGTTTTCATTCAGCAAGGCTTGGAACTCCGTGGCATCATGGCTTTTATGCCATGCCTTATTAATCACAGGATCGACATATTTTGTATTCTGACCGAGTTGACGTTTCTGGTGATTTTCTTCTCGTTTCATGCAGTAGATCTTTCCGTGTTCCTGTTCATAATTTCGTGCCCAAGTGGATAGCTTGCGCTTGGAGTGGCTGATTTTGGCAGCCATCCCATTGATGGGGTGGACGCGATTGACGACGATATGAAGGTGCGGATGCGGTTCATCGCTATGCGCTGAAATCATCGCCTCATGTTCCGCGAGCCCCAAAGCTTTCAGAGATTGTTTTGCAGCATCCAACATGCTCGTCTTATCCGGCTTCTGTTCTGGGTGCCAGGCCAAGGAATAAGCAAAGACTGGCTTTTCCAATTTACGCCCCGTCCGTCGCTGACCTGCGGCTTCTTTCAATCGGACTGCTGACTTGGCGGTATAGGCCATGACCTTCCAAGCCTTTTCGGCGCAGTCGGTCATCAAGTTACGTGTTTCTGTCCACGCAATGCGTGCCGTCGTCCATGCTTCCTTGTCGTGGAAGTAGTAGGCGAAAGCACCTTTAAAAGATGCGCCACCGTTGGCGATCACTGGAACCATTTTATTCTCCTATGGCCCGATCCATGAGGGCTTCGATGCGCTCGCAAAGGTGCTCAATGCGCGGTGATATCCGGCCAAAGATATGAGCGTTTTTGACAAGCTGATTGAGGTTATGGCCGATGTAGTAAAGCTGTTTGATCAAGGTCGGGTTCAGACTCTGCTCAGCTTCAATGACCAGGCGTTTCACGTCCGATAGAATGAGCCGGCGGGCGAGAGCATTGACGGGCATACCTGCCGCCGTTGCCTTATGGGCAAGGTCGGTGAATTCCTCTTCAGTGAGCCGAAAGCTCACAATGTGAGATTTGGGGTGCGTTTGTTTTGGGCGAGCCATGCTTACACCTCCCAATACGTTTGTGAGGACGTGCCCAACCGGACGGGCATAAAAAAAGGCGCTCGCAGCGCCTGAAATGAACTGGGGGATACAACGGGGGGCGAAGCATCCCCCTTGTCGAGATGAAGGCCGGAGGCCGGGTTTTTGTTTACAAAAACACATCTTGCTACCCGGTGAATCGTGCCCGATTGCGTAGACGTCCACGGCTGGGTCAGTGAACCGCTTTCGTGGGTCAAGATTGGGTCATGAGGCATGGCGATGTCCTTTCAGTCATTGAGGGTTGAGTAGGGAACAAAAAAGCCCCTCTGGAGAGGGGCTGAAATCGTATGTTGATGCGAAGTGGCTACGAGCGAACTAAAGTGTCTCTGACGGTTCAAATGCGATCTTCTGGAGCCACTGATATTTGGTTTTTAGAGTATGTCCTCGGCCATAGGGAATTCCTTTCCTTTTGTGCCCCATTAGCTCATCGGTGACTTCTTCCGGTGCTCCGGCGTCTCGTAGTCTGTCCTTGAAGGTGTGACGTAGACTGTAAAGAGAATGTCCGGGAGACGGGTTTAAATTATTGGCTCGGAGGAACTTGTTGATCGCGGTCGAAGCGCTATCGGGATTCCTTTGGTAACGCGGCATTCCACTTGAAGTGAAAATCCGTGCGGCGGTGAGAGCGGCTCCGACAAGTGGGATCTTTCTCTCGGTTGTTTTATTTTTAAGGGCTCGAATGTCGTTTTTGCGAATCCAAATATATGGAATGGGCTCGTTGGTAAAGATATCCTGCTCTTCCAATCCAATGATCTCGCTTTCGCGAGCCCCGGTTTCAGCCATCATGTGGATTAAGACGCGACCAGCTGGATTCATTCCTTGGAGAGCTTGCTCACCAAGGAGTATTACCTGCACGTAGTCTGCCTCGAAAGGCGTCCTACTCGTCCACTCGACTTTAAAGCCGGTCTCGGCAAAAAGTAATTTGAGGTTCGTTCCGATCTCAGAATTCATCGACACCGTGTGGAGTATGTCCTTGGCATGTCGCATCTGTTTGTTGGCGGCATCGCCTTTGATTTCCCCTCCAGCTATCCTATCCATAAGCCAGCGGCGAAACTCCAGCACATGAGTGCGCCCAAAGAGCTGCAAGTCAATATCACCGGCGACTTGTATCAGATTTTTCATCGCGAGAATCCGAGGGTTCTTGTATTTACGAATCTGGTTATCTGATTTCTCGGTAAGGCGATCAGCGCAAAGGGGCCAGAAACGGTCGAGACACTCACTCAGTTTGAGCCTTGGCAGCTTCACTCCACCGAGTAGGGCGTTTTGGGCAAGTCGGGGAGCACTCGAAGCGGTTTCAATTCGCGATAGTATTTCGTCTAGTGAACTTTCGAGAATGGAGGTCGTATCCTTGTAAGCAAATCCATAGGCCTTTGCGCATGCACAGGCTCTGTGGAAAATTTCGTAATCGTCATCAGAGCGGCCCGCGCTAATAAGACCTCGCCAATAGCGCTCGATGAAATCATCGTAAACGCCTGCTAATTTTTGAGCCTCTCTTTCGTCCTTTGTCTTTAGAGCGATCCGAACATGCTTTCGTTGATCAAACTCGGCAAGGTGAGCTGGCACCCGCCTCATGTAGTGGAACCAATTTCCTCGTCGCACGTAGTTTTTGACCAATGTCCTTCTCCCCAGCGTATGCCAACACGTATGCCAAAATCTTACCTCAACAGGGTAGGGGTCGTCAACGTGGGCTGAGAAATTGCAGCGAATTCAAACGCTTAGGAAGCTGAAGGTAGTCTCTATTGTGGGGTAAATGGCTCCTCGAGCAGGATTCGGGCAAGAGAAGCATAAATTCTATCTCCCTGATAAAGCTCATAAAATAGGTCGAAGCCATCGCATTTGATGCCGAATTGTATGCCAAACCGTATGCCATTTCAAACAGCGGGATTTTTGAAGTCAGTTGGCTCTTCGGCCATAAATGAAGCGACTCGCTTCATTGCAAATTTTTTCGATCTGTGTTGCTCCAGTTCTTGCTCTAGCCGAAGAAAGAGAGGCAAGTAAACATCACCATGGGTTTTAATGATATTGGCCATAATTTTCATGGCCTTGAGAATTCGGCTTTCAAGTTGTTGATGATCCTCGAGGGGCTGATACCCAAGAGCGAGCGCAGGGTGAGGAAGTTCTAGGTGCTGATCGTCGTTTCTCAATTCAAGTATTCCTCAAAAGATGCCGAAATGCCGCTCCGCAGGGATAGCGAAGCGGCAGTCGTGGATCAGGGCTAGTCAGCCCTAGGGTCTCATAAGGCATCAGATTTGGGCGGAAAAAGAACAATCGTGTTTCCAACTGGGTAGGCCGTGAGATCAACAGTAAATCCTCCTCCTTTGGCGTGGGCGAAAGCCACGCCAATCTTTGTGAAGTAGGATTTCTCGCCATTTTTACGGACGGCGTAGGCATCTAGGGTCGGTTTACTCTTCTTTGGTTGATCACTCATGGGGTTTCCTTTCGTTGAGTGGTGAAAGAGAAAAAGCCCCTCATGCGCGGCTGCGAATGAAGGGCTTTTTCTGGCGACAGGGAATCCAAAGTGAACTCTTCCAGTCTGGAAATATAATACCCTAAAATCGAAGAATGTGTTCATGGGAATGTGTTCACGTTCGTTTATGAGTGTTCACCGAAGCCATTGGCTCGATATTCCAAGCGGCGGAAATACTCACCTAGCGGATCGGTTCGGTTTAGATGGAGCGCGATTTGATAAAGCCCTGCGTTCATCCGGCCCCACAGAGCACCTTTGCACATCCCAAGTTCCTCGGTGAGGATCTTCCAAGGGATTCGGCTGGCCCGCATCCAGAGAATCTGTTGATGAAGTTTGTCGAGCCGCCTTAACCACTCCATAACTTCCTCATGGTAGGTCACCTCTGGGGGCATAGGAAACCCCAAGGTGTTTTTGCTATTCAAGGCGTCATAGAGACGATGCCAATCGTCTCGGAGCGTCTCAGGCCACAGAGACACATAACCTTGAACCTTGACGGCAGGTAGTCGCCGGTGGATCGAGGAGGCGTGGATCAAGTGAGACATGACAAGGCGCTCATGCCAGTAATGGGTTGGTTTCCGGTTCATGGTTGCTCTCCTCCATAAAGACGCTCGGCAATTTGCCGGATGAGCCTTGCTTCGAGCGGCGTTAAATTGCGGTTCCATGGATGGACAATCAGCAAGCCTTGCTCTGTCCAGGCCTTCCGCCTGAGACCTTCTAGTTCTTCATCGTTCAAAGCGTCTCCGATCATACCGCCAAGCGAAGATGTGAAAGAGGTTCCTTCAGTCATTGATCATTCCTCCCTCGGTGGAGCCAGTGTTTATCTGGCGAAAGCTCTTCTCGATTTTGATGCCTTCTAGCCAGTCCGCAGCCCTTTGAGCTTTAGCTGCCCTCTGGCGTGCTTCGCGTATCAGGCGATTAAGTGTTCGGTAAGTGAGCTTCAAGAGCTCCGCAGCCGGGGTGATTTCGATATCCTCGAATTGAAGGGGTCGTTTATCATCAGCCATGTGTGTCTCCTTTGTGGTTGGTTGATCTCGAGGCAGCATGATTGAGGGAGGTGGGTGAGCGCTTGGTGACAGAATAGTGCTGGCTTGGTGACGAGACGTCAGATCTGCGACAGCTTGGGAAAGAGGGAGGGGGACGATCATCGACTAGTCACCCAGTCAGCCTCTTGCGTCACCGGAAGTTGCTGCTTTTCAAAATGTCGTCGAAGAAGTGCGATCGTATTCTAGGCTAAGCCCACAGCCCCAGTTGGCCTAGAAATTGAATGACTCCCGGCAGGTGAAAACCGACAACAGCAAGCAAAGGAGAGCAAAGCATGTCGAAAAAATTACCGCTGCGTATTTCAAATTCCGTCTTGGACCTTCATTTAGAATGGCAGGTCAGCCGAGATGAGATCGGCCAATGGCTCGCCCATGGGGATCTAAATGCAAATATCTGGCTTCCCATTACGAGCGTCTATGAAGTCACGGAAGAGGTGGAGTGCAACCGTATCATCCTGACCAGGCGGCTCTGTCATCAGGAAGGATACATGCAGCTCTTTCCCCATGATTGCCGAAAGTTGCTGAGCTTGGGGCAGTTGGAGCTTCGCCATTTTTCGAATAGTAGTGGCTATCCCAGCTATTCTCTGCCTGAAGCGGCTCATGGTTTCTTTGCGCAAGTATCAGACTTGGTGATCTTGGAGGGAGAACGTTTGCGATTTGAGCAAGCGCATGGCTTGGGGCAATCAGTAATTCCCAGAGCGAATGGCGGGCAAGGCTTTGACCTGACGTTCAGGCGTATTCACTATGATGGGCAGACCTACCAGTTCGGTCCCATTCAGGCAGCGATTCTCCGTAAGCTCTTCGACGCGGCTAGCGTCGACACGCCATGGCTCAACGGCAAACAGCTTTTGGCGCAGGTCGGCTCCCAAAGTTATACGCTCGCCAACGTCTTTAAGCGCCGACCTGTTTGGCGAGAGCTTATTCACTCAGACCAGCGGGGCTACTATCGGCTTCAGCCACAATTCCTCGAATCCTTTTCGTCGAATGGCCGTGGCCCCCTAGATCTTGAATGACACTCCCAGTCTTTTGTTGAAAAAAATTACACCATGTCCGGTT
>Ga0222650_1001342_pt1 | contig 12667 bp, 7 predicted proteins | sample AntAcemetagen367_FD_179820 | JGI IMG/M metagenome (GOLD analysis project Ga0222650, IMG submission 179820) | Saline water microbial communities from Ace Lake, Antarctica - #367 | ecosystem: Environmental > Aquatic > Non-marine Saline and Alkaline > Saline | place: Antarctica: Ace Lake | collected...
AGAATTTACTGAGGATAAAATTGTAGTATTTCAAAGATCGCTTATCAATCAAACCACAACCGTTAGGGTTGCCACTCACTCCCTTCTTGAAGTATTTCAAAGATCGCTTATCAATCAAACCACAACTACCGTTTGCATCTTTAACGATGTATCGAAAGTATTTCAAAGATCGCTTATCAATCAAACCACAACCCTTTCGCAACATTTAGACCTTTCCACTTTAGTATTTCAAAGATCGCTTATCAATCAAACCACAACAGGCTAGTAGTGTGTGGTTTAGCTTCCAACAGTATTTCAAAGATCGCTTATCAATCAAACCACAACACACGGTCGGTCTTGGCTGCAATGGATTAGAGTATTTCAAAGATCGCTTATCAATCAAACCACAACCCCACTGAGTTGTTTGCAATCTTAATGAGAGTATTTCAAAGATCGCTTATCAATCAAACCACAACCCTTTGAGACTATCCAATTGTAAATCCTTTAGTATTTCAAAGATCGCTTATCAATCAAACCACAACCAAACGCTGCTATTTCTCAAAGGTTGAGTTAGTATTTCAAAGATCGCTTATCAATCAAACCACAACCCCAGTCAGGAGAACCCGCAGCAGACCCAGAGTATTTCAAAGATCGCTTATCAATCAAACCACAACTACCTGGCTAAACATAAAGGCTACCGTCTAGTATTTCAAAGATCGCTTATCAATCAAACCACAACTCTGCTGCAAGGTGTATCATCTCCTTGCAAGTATTTCAAAGATCGCTTATCAATCAAACCACAACCGCGGGTTAATTGTAGAGCCATCGTTTTTTAGTATTTCAAAGATCGCTTATCAATCAAACCACAACTATTCAATATGCTCATAGTTCATTAGCAGAAGTATTTCAAAGATCGCTTATCAATCAAACCACAACCATTCGTGGTATTTGCTATTCTTATTCAGTAGTATTTCAAAGATCGCTTATCAATCAAACCACAACTGCGTATCGAAGTCGGGGTTATCGGGTAGAAGTATTTCAAAGATCGCTTATCAATCAAACCACAACATAGGCGAAGTATGGTTTTCGTTTAGAAGCAGTATTTCAAAGATCGCTTATCAATCAAACCACAACACTACAGACCCGCAGGCGGCAGAAACTATAAGTATTTCAAAGATCGCTTATCAATCAAACCACAACCGTATTACCTCGTTAATTTTTGGGCGTAGAGTATTTCAAAGATCGCTTATCAATCAAACCACAACTTTCTCTCACCCCAAAAACAATCTTCTCAGAGTATTTCAAAGATCGCTTATCAATCAAACCACAACTAAAAGAGAAGGCCTTTTTGCCTGAGAAGGAGTATTTCAAAGATCGCTTATCAATCAAACCACAACTGGTCACATTCCGTGATCATGGTAGCCAAAGTATTTCAAAGATCGCTTATCAATCAAACCACAACCTAAAGTTGGTGCATTCGAGACTTGCCCAAAGTATTTCAAAGATCGCTTATCAATCAAACCACAACCGGATGGCTTGGTAGGTTCGAGAAGTTGGAGTATTTCAAAGATCGCTTATCAATCAAACCACAACTTTAACTGTACAGGACACGCACAGCAAAATAGTATTTCAAAGATCGCTTATCAATCAAACCACAACAGAACCTGAACCGCTAGTGTCGCTCAAATCAGTATTTCAAAGATCGCTTATCAATCAAACCACAACTAAAAGAGAAGGCCTTTTTGCCTGAGAAGGAGTATTTCAAAGATCGCTTATCAATCAAACCACAACTAAGCAGTACGCATTAACACGCGCTACACAAGTATTTCAAAGATCGCTTATCAATCAAACCACAACCAAGTTATGGCGTGGTGGCAGAAGATGGCAAGTATTTCAAAGATCGCTTATCAATCAAACCACAACCCTCTATGGGTTAGCATCTCATCAGGTATTAGTATTTCAAAGATCGCTTATCAATCAAACCACAACCATTCATGCAATGCGTTGCGTCTGCGCATCAGTATTTCAAAGATCGCTTATCAATCAAACCACAACCGCTCGATAGCCTTGGGCTTAAAGCAGAAAGTATTTCAAAGATCGCTTATCAATCAAACCACAACTGGAATCGGATTTTTGCAATAGCTGCCATAAGTATTTCAAAGATCGCTTATCAATCAAACCACAACTTCTTGCTGACCTTGTTGTCGTAAGTATTCAGTATTTCAAAGATCGCTTATCAATCAAACCACAACTACGGCAAGACGAAAGACTCCGTTGAGATAAGTATTTCAAAGATCGCTTATCAATCAAACCACAACCTCCTCTTGATATTGCAGCTGCATATACTGAGTATTTCAAAGATCGCTTATCAATCAAACCACAACTGTCTTCATCGTGTAGTATGATGCCGTGGTAGTATTTCAAAGATCGCTTATCAATCAAACCACAACGGACTACGTACGGCTCAAACCTTCACGCAAAGTATTTCAAAGATCGCTTATCAATCAAACCACAACCAGCTTCGGCTGGATGCGTGTAATCCCTAAAGTATTTCAAAGATCGCTTATCAATCAAACCACAACTCTTCCTTGGTTGCCTCTTCCTTTTCCTTGAGTATTTCAAAGATCGCTTATCAATCAAACCACAACAAGGAGATGAGCCTTGTTTGTTGCCAATCCAGTATTTCAAAGATCGCTTATCAATCAAACCACAACATCCTACGTTTGCTTTTATTAGCAGCCACGAGTATTTCAAAGATCGCTTATCAATCAAACCACAACAGTCGCTTTGAAATGGTGTTGAGTTCCCTTAGTATTTCAAAGATCGCTTATCAATCAAACCACAACTATGTCTGTAATGTCGCCTATGAATTTATAGTATTTCAAAGATCGCTTATCAATCAAACCACAACTGGAATAGCGCACACCGCCCTATTATCTACAGTATTTCAAAGATCGCTTATCAATCAAACCACAACCGTGGGCAGTTGCCGCGTGTTTTAGAGATTAGTATTTCAAAGATCGCTTATCAATCAAACCACAACCGGTTAAGTAAATTGTCAGATTTACGGGTGAGTATTTCAAAGATCGCTTATCAATCAAACCACAACTGTTTAGCGAGGAACGAGCGGAGTTAAAATAGTATTTCAAAGATCGCTTATCAATCAAACCACAACTACATCCATTCGACATAGTCCATCTATGCAGTATTTCAAAGATCGCTTATCAATCAAACCACAACACTATCTCGTTCTTTGCAAGGCATTCCGTTAGTATTTCAAAGATCGCTTATCAATCAAACCACAACATACCGTCCTTTTCTTCGCCCAAAACCTCAAGTATTTCAAAGATCGCTTATCAATCAAACCACAACAGGCTATGACAGACACCACGTTTTCAAAAAGTATTTCAAAGATCGCTTATCAATCAAACCACAACATTCTATCACCTCCACGCTTGTAGATGTCTAGTATTTCAAAGATCGCTTATCAATCAAACCACAACATAGGTGAGTTCTTCGACCGTATTGTAAAAGTATTTCAAAGATCGCTTATCAATCAAACCACAACCGCGATATGAATTTGATGTTGCTGCGGATGAGTATTTCAAAGATCGCTTATCAATCAAACCACAACAAAGGAACAAGAGGTTAGCGAAATTTCAAGAGTATTTCAAAGATCGCTTATCAATCAAACCACAACCTGATGGCATGGCATCATTTGAACAAGCAAAGTATTTCAAAGATCGCTTATCAATCAAACCACAACTGTGGAGTTGCGTTTTTGATTCCTTCGACCAGTATTTCAAAGATCGCTTATCAATCAAACCACAACTGTGTGCGTTGCCTACGCAAGAGCAAATTGAGTATTTCAAAGATCGCTTATCAATCAAACCACAACTAGTCCTAGCCAAACCAATTTGTCTCAAAGAGTATTTCAAAGATCGCTTATCAATCAAACCACAACCAGTTGGTAAGATTGACGACACGGAAACCAAGTATTTCAAAGATCGCTTATCAATCAAACCACAACTGTGTTTTGTTGTTAACGATAAACTGGTTTAGTATTTCAAAGATTACTTCTTTCTCAAAGTTGGCATAATCGAACTTATCTTTCAATTGTTCTCCCGTGTTCTGTGTCTTTTATCATTATCAAATCCATTACTTGTTGCTCATACTTGCACGGTTTATTGAACAGCCTCTTGATCTGAAGATGAGCGCGTTTTATGCGCTCCAACAAGGCTTTTCGCACCTTCATGTTGCCATAAGTCCGAATCAACTACACGGTTTCCAGATTTAGCGCGTCTCGCGTTGGATTAAACATTAGGCTTATCAACGCCAACCTACCATACGTTAACATCAACATGCGGCTCGCAAACATTAACGGAGCGCATGTTAAGGCTGCATGTGCCATTATTACGCCAACTTCTCATTCGTAAACGTTAACATGCGGTTCGGCAATCTTAACTTCTCTTAAGTTAGGATTAACCAATGGGTATGCTGGTGCTAAATGCCTCCTTTTGGCGTGTACAAGCCGTTAGTCAACGTTAACCAGACAGATGTCGAGGTGTACTTCTTGTCCGTAAATACTAACAAGTTATTTGTTAGCCTTAACATTTCAAATGTTAAGGCTAACATGTCAAAAGTTGGTCTCAACTTTTCATTCGTAAACGTTTTTGATTGAATTTTATATAATTGAAAATCAGTTGAATAACAAGAAATCGAACTTTTTTGGTAAAAAATAAACATTGCCTACATAATAGACAGGTGCTGTAAAACGTTATTAAAGAGCTTGGGAGATACCTCGGCTAGGCTTAGCGGCCTAAAACATTCATAAAAGAACAAGTATCATGTCAAAGAAAACAGTGAGGATAACCATTCCTAGAAATGCCGACAATCTAATCGCCTTGGGCGAAGATATTCTGGAAAAACACAATGAACTGGGTACAGATAGTCCGCTGCAAGGGCTAGATATTACTCTCTTCTTAACACGTGTAGCAGAAGCAAAAACAAAGAATGCGGAGCAGAAACAACTGCGTAAAGATGCAGAAACAGCTACCGAGGAAAGAGATGATTTGTTAGGCAAGAAAAAAGACCAAAGCACAAGTACTCCGGGTACGGTGCTCAATTTTGTAATACGCTCCCGAGATATGCTCAAGGGCAAATACAAAGGAACGGAGCAGCGCTTGGGAGATTTTGGTTTCGAGGTAAATCAAAGTACACGCTCAAACAGCAGAGGTTCAGCCGCTTCGGATGATGCAGCATCTACTACAGATTCTGCTACGCCAACACCATCATAATGCAATAGAATGGACATAAACCGAAAGAAGGACAATCCTGTCTAAAACCTGCCACGTACTACGCGGCAGGTTTTTTTTTATTTGGTCTGCTTTGCATTCGGGAATTCCTCCATAAGAATCTCTCAAAGTTCCCCTTTGGGGGATTTAGGCGGCTTTTCTGTAACCATTTACCCCAACTTGCAGTAAGAAGCCATCAAAGAGAATGAAAAAGCAAAACGCAGCGTTGGGGCCGTATGTCAATAACTCGTATAAAACCAAGGAGTTAGCGCGGTTGAACATCGTTGTCCATTCGTTCTAAAATTTGTTACTTGCGAACCACAATAACCAGAAACAGGTCATGACAAAAAGTAGAAATTTAAATAAGTGGATCGGTTACAGCGGAGGCTTTGCCGTAGCTGCCGTTCTTATGGTTGGTTGCGTGTCCGATGTGAAAAAAGCAGAGGACAATGGAGGGGCGGAAACCTCAGAAGTTGACAGTTCTGGTGCGCAACTAATGACAATCGGAGGAAGCATGTTTAGCATTCCATCTCCTATTCAAACAGCTATGCTAATAGAGAAATCGGGAGCAGACTACAACAAAGGTTTCCTGAATGACGCCAAAAAAGTTTCAACGTATGCTACCAATTATCAGAAAGCGCTCAACTTAGGTGTTTATGGTGCTGATGTAGGATATGTGACCATTTATGATCAAAGCCAAGATGCGTTGAAGTATTTGGGAGTGATTAATAAATTGACTGATGAGCTTGGAATTACTGGAGCGTTTGACGAAAGCACTATTAAACGATTTGAAACCAATTTCGGAAAGCGTGATTCTATGTTGAACCTTGTAGCTGTTGCTTACAGAAACTCGGATGCGTTTTTGAAAGACAATGATAGAATGAACGTTGGAGCGTTGGTTCTTGCAGGAGGCTGGATTGAGACATTGTATTTCACAACTCAAATAGCAGTGAAAGACGGAAATAAGGATGTAATCAACAGAATTGGAGAGCAGAAATACACGCTTAACAATATCGTTAAAATGCTAACTCCCTATTACAATCAGCCTGAGTATGATGTGTTGGTTAACGATTTAATTGAGCTAGCGTATGATTTTGATGCTATTGATATTCAGTACACATACGAGAAACCTGAAGTTGACATTGCAAACAAAACCACTAAAATAAACAGTAAGACTGAAGTGGTAATTACTCCAAAACATCTTAAGGTAATTGCTGATAAAGTTGCAAATATTAGAAACAAAATAGTAGGCCAATAATGAGAACGAAGACACTAAGAATACTATCGGCTGCCCTAATTGTGGGTCTGGCCTACGTTGGAAACGCTTCTGCACAGTGCGATTCCATCGCGAAAATATGTGCGGAAAATGTGACTGCTGATTACATCTCAGATGGTCAATCTTATCGAGCATTACTCATCGGAGATCAAGTGGCAGAATTCAGGGCTACTTTCTACGGAGGAAGTACATATCGAATTGCTGGTTGCAGCGGTTTTACAGACGGGAATCTCATTTTCGAGATTTATGATGAAGATCACAATCAACTATTCGCTAGCAGCGAATACAAGAACACTTCGTTTTGGGATTTTGAATTTGGTTCAACGGTTGATTGTACGATTGAAGCAAAACTGAATTCGGTAAATGTGAAATCTGGATGTGCCACTATGGTTGTTGGGTTTAAACAGTAGTTCTAGATATTACGCGATTCGCGTAACTAAAGGCATTCTTACTCCGTTGTAAGGATGCCTTTCTTTTTATAAGCCAATGAGTGAACGAATACTGAGAGCCTTAATGCAACTTTTTGCCTTGATAGCCAAGGCTGAAGTTGGTGCGGAAACTGGAAGAAGAGTTGTTAAGGTATTTCTTAACCTTCAACTTAATAAGGAGCTGGTTGATCAGTATCTGAACGTCTTCGATGAGTTCTTTTTAGAATATCACGGAGAAGTAAATGAACAAGACGAAAAAAAGAAGAAACGAATTTCGAGAAGTTCGGTTAAGATTCTGAAAATCTGCGTGGCTATTAATGCAGAGCTAACCCAGAAGCAGAAGGTTATTGTTCTTTTCAGATTGCTTGAGTTCATAAACTCTGATGGCTCTATTGATGGGCAGGAACTGGATTTTGTAAACACAGTATCGGATACGTTTAATATTGAAGATAAGGAGTTTCTACGCTGTCTTCACTTTGTGAAAGCTACGCGGAACGATGAGCAGGACTCTGAGAACATCCTTATCGTAAACAATCAGAAAAAAGCTGAGCAAAGTCGAGCGCATCATATTTATTCAGAGGCGTTTCAGGGTGAAATTCGAGTGCTGAATATTCAAAGCGTGAACCTGTATGTTTTTCGCTATTTCGGTTCTGAAACAATGTTTATCAATGGTCAGCCAGTTAGAACAGGCCGGGTTAATCTCCTTTCGCAAGGTTCATCTATCAGAACTTCAGGTATATCACCTATTTACTACAGCGATATTGTAGTGCGTTTTATGCGTGCGACCGTTGATTACGATTTGGTTTTTGAAGCGGATAAGATCGAGTTTGTATTTCCAGGAGGCAAGAAAGGGCTTCACACACTTAATCATCGAGAGAATTCCGGACAGCTGTTGGGTATTATGGGAGCAAGCGGTGCAGGAAAGTCCACTTTGCTCAATATTCTTAACGGAACTGCTGCTCCTAGCTCAGGTTCGGTAAATATTAACGGAATAAACATTTACACCGAACCCGAAAAGGTAAAAGGGTTAATTGGATACATATCGCAAGACGACCTCTTGATTGAGGACCTAACCGTTTTCGAGAACCTGTACTACAATGCAAAGCTTTGTTTTGACGGAATAAGTAAGTACAAAATCACCAAAATGGTGATAGCCACGTTAAAGAACCTCGGTCTGCATGAGATTAAGGACCTAAAGGTTGGTAGCCCACTTAACAAGAAGATAAGTGGCGGACAAAGAAAACGTTTGAATATCGCCTTGGAATTGATTCGTGAACCGTCAATTCTGTTTGTTGATGAACCTACTTCGGGACTTTCATCACGCGATAGCGAGAATATAATGGACCTCTTAAAGGAACTCGCCCTCAAGGGCAAGTTGGTTTACGTGGTTATTCACCAGCCTTCGTCCGATATCTACAAGATGTTTGATAAGCTGATGATTTTAGATACCGGTGGTTATCCAGTCTATTACGGAAACCCCATTGACGCCATCAGCTATTTCAAGGCGCAGATTAATGATGTAACTAGCGAAGATGTTGAATGCTACAATTGCGGTAACGTAAACCCGGAGCAGGTTTTCAATATAATAGAAGGAAAGGTATTGGACGAATACGGTCAGCTTACTCAGGCCAGAAGAGTAAAGCCAGTTGATTGGAATGAGAAATTCTTGAAATCAGGTAAACTAGAAGCGGAACTGGCGGAAAATAACGGAGCCGGAGGTAAGCTGCCAAATGCCGCCACTACCCCATCCAAGTTAGTGCAGTTTATGGTGTTTTTAAAGCGGGATGTGCGCTCTAAACTGGCGGATTCTCAGTATATGCTCATCAACTTCTTAGAAACGCCTGTGTTGGCCATTATGCTGGCTTCATTGGTCCGGTACTACGCCAATGATGAAGTTGGATACCTCTTCCGTGAGAACGATAACATACCCGCATACATATTTATGTGCGTGGTGGTAGCACTTTTTTTTGGTCTCACCGTAAGTGCCGAGGAGATAATTAAGGACCGGAAAATTCTTAAGCGAGAGAAATTCCTGAATCTTAGTCGATCCAGTTATTTGGTTTCGAAGGTTATGATAATGTTCTTTATTTCGTTGGTGCAAACGTTGTCGTTTGTGGTAATCGGAAATGCCATTCTCGAAATTCAGGGAATGAACATGTCTTATTTCTTGGTGCTGTTCTCCACTGCTTGCTTCGCAAATATGCTTGGGTTGAATATCTCGGCCAGTTTCCGAAACGCAGTTACCATTTACATTCTCATCCCTTTTCTCATTATTCCACAATTGCTTTTAAGTGGTGTAATTGTAGAGTTCGATAAACTTAACCCTGGGTTTTCTTCAGATGAATATGTTCCGATAACGGGAGAGATTATGGCGTCTAAATGGGCGTATGAAGCATTGGCGGTTCACCAGTTTAAAGACAACGCTTATCACGCTGATTTCTTTGAGTACGATAAGGCTATCAGCGAAGCAACTTTCCGTAAGGATTATTGGATTCCAGAGCTCAAAAAGAGAGTCATTGCTCTGGGTAATAAGTCGATGGGAGACAAGAAAAGGATTCAGACCGTTAATTTAATAAGGAGTGAAATTATCAAGGAAAATGAGTTTAATTCTGAAATGGTATTTGCAGATGTAGAGCAATTCAATGTAGCGGATATCACTCCAGAATTACTGAGTGAATTGAGAATACATTTAGATAAATTATCTCGCTTCTACGTTAAAAAGCGTAATTCGATTGATTCACAAAAAGACAGAGCAATTGCCGCGAAAATCAAGACTCCTGAAGAACGTGATGCGTTCAACCTTTTGCGAGACGATAATTACAATGAAAGTCTTGGAGACCTTGTTTTAAACAGCGCAGACTTCTATCGAATTATTGAACGAAACGGAAAACTTATTCAACGTTTACATCCAATCTATCAGGATCCGATGGGAAGTAACTTACTGCGATCACATTTCTTTGCACCTAGAAAGGTGTTGTTCGGACAATACATTGATACGTACTGGGCAAATGTGCTTGTTATTTGGCTCATGTCTATTTTCTTGATGGTGACTCTATACTTCGATGCTTTAAGTAGGGTGCTAGGCTTCATTGGTAGCTTAGGAGAAAGGTTAGCGTCTCTGCGAGGAAAGGGTCACGATTAGGGCCTGTTTGTAAGTGTTACGGCCCACAGCTTCTCAATTCTGAGAATTATGTTTCCAAACCTTTTATTTAAGAACGAATTCTTGCAAAATAGGATGCAAGCATACTATTTTAGAGGTGTCGCCATATCGGCACTAACCCCGAAATCACTATGCTTATGAAATTCAGTTTTTGGAGTCTCTTTTTGGGACTCATTATGCTTTCTTCGTTCGATTCAAAATCCCAGGTTAATGTTGCCGATGTTGAGATTGTACGCGATGGATGGGGCGTTCCGCACATTTTTGGAAAGACCGATGCAGATGCGGCTTATGGTCTGGCTTGGGTAACTTGTGAGGATGATTTTAAAACTGTTCAACATCTACTATTAGCCGCCAACGGCAGATTAGGTGAGGTAACGGGTAAGAATGGTGCGCTCCTAGATTTTATGGGTAAAATTACCCGTGCTTCTGAGGAAGTGGAAAGCAGGTATGATGGTGATTTCTCGGATAATTACAAGAACTACCTCAACGCGTATGCTCAGGGTGTAAACCGATTTGCAGAGACGCACCCCAAGGAGGTATTGCGCAAGAAATTGTTTCCCATTACACCTCAGGACGTGGTGAAGTGTAACACGTTGACACTCATTTTTCTGACTAACGTGTATGTAGAAATCCAGCAAATTTTCGCGCGTTCCATCGGGCTTTCAGAGCGGAATATTACATATGATGGCAACGTACCAGATGGTTCAAATGCTTTTGCTTTTAATAAGAATAAAACAGCAAATGGACATACGTATCTCGCAATCAACTCTCATCAACCCTTAGAAGGGCTTTTCTCATGGTATGAGGCGCATTTAGTAAGCGAAGAAGGCTTGAATATTCTAGGCGGTACATTTCCTGGAGGAGCCAATATTTTTCATGGCGTAAACGAACATCTTGGTTGGGCGGCAACGCTTAACCATCCCGATTTGTGTGATGTGTATAAACTGGAAATGCATCCAAAGAAAAAACTACTCTACAAGTTTGACGATGGATATGAAAAGTTAGAACCGTTTAAAGCAACGGTGAAGGTAAAACTGGGGCCAATTCGTTTACCTATCACAAAAAAGTTCTACACGAGCAAGCACGGAACAGTTATTAAGAACAAGGACGGTTATTACGCTCTACGCTTTCCTGCAAATATGGATTTGGCCGGTACCGAGCAGCTCTACCATATGAATAAGGCAACTAGCTTTAGTGAGTATAATAAAGCGCTAGAGATGGGGCATTTTCCAGGCACAAATAATATTTATGCCGATAGTAAAGGCAATATTCAATTTACAAGTTTAGGGTTGTTCGCATACCGCGATTCAAGTTACGATTGGCTCTCGGTGCTACCCGGAAACACATCGAAAACGCTGTGGGAAGAAAAGTTCCATCCAGTGTCGGATTTACCTCGCTATGTCAATCCCTCTTCAGGATATTTATTCAATACCAACGGTACGCCATTTGTTGCTACCGCTGATGATGATAATCTAAAATCTGCAGATTTTAATCCAACTTTCGGTTATCAGGATGAAGCCAAGATTAACAACAGAACTATACGTGCCAAACAGCTCATTTCTAACTACGATAAGATTACATGGGAAGATTTTAAGACCATAAAGTATGATCGTAAATTCAATGATAAGATGGAGTCATACAACATCAACAATATGTGGATGATTGAAGAATTGAGTACTATTAAATACCCAGATTTGAAAGAGGCCATTGAGGTAATTCGAGCTTGGGACTATTCTGCTGATGTCGAGAATACCGAAGCTGCACTACTCATTTTTACATTCAATAATTTGGTAGATGTTATTCTGTCTAAAGGAATGCAGTATGCTTCAAACTCTCTTTCCGAAGAACAGTATGTATACGCGCTGCGAAAGGCAGCAAAGCACATGAAAAAGCATTTTGGCACATTGCGATTACCGCTGGGAGACGTTCAGAAACATGTACGTGGTGATAAGGAAATTGGAGTAGGTGGTGCACCTGATGTGTTGGCTGCTATGATGAGTAAGCCTTATAAGAATGGAAAACTACAAACCTTCGTTGGAGATTCTTACATCATCCTTGTTGATTTTGACACAGCGGGAAAACCAACAATTAGAACGGTTAACGCTTTTGGGGCTTCTACGCATGCAGATAGTCCACATTACAATGACCAAATGGAACTTTGGGCGGAGCAGGAAACTAAGCTAATGACGTTAGATAAAACGGAAATCTACGAGAACGCAGAAAAGATTTATCACCCAGAGTAGTTTCGGCTATATCCGATAATTAGTTTGCCGAGACCGTCACACTGAACTTGTTTCAGGGTCTATTTTTGTTGATAGATGCTGAAACAAGTTAAGCATGACGCGTTGTGAAGACTTTGGAGATTAAACCGAAGCCAATACATCTTCATATAACTGTTCGTAAACAGGAATAATAGATTCTTTACTGAACTGTTTCGCCTTCTGATGAGCAGCTTCTTTAAACTTGGCATGAAGCGCATCATCTTTTAACAGCTTTAAGGCGTTTGAAGCCATGTCGTCTGTGTCACCAA
>Ga0222650_1001344_pt1 | contig 12652 bp, 9 predicted proteins | sample AntAcemetagen367_FD_179820 | JGI IMG/M metagenome (GOLD analysis project Ga0222650, IMG submission 179820) | Saline water microbial communities from Ace Lake, Antarctica - #367 | ecosystem: Environmental > Aquatic > Non-marine Saline and Alkaline > Saline | place: Antarctica: Ace Lake | collected...
CTACACGAACGTAGGGCGCCTGCCAGATGTGCAGGGCGCACCTACAACACAGGAGACACAAGATGCAGACGTACGAAGTGAACCTGTCGGAGATCTCGAGTCAGGAGATCGAGCAGGCGTTACAGGTGGTGTCGAACGGGGTGATGTTGGACCTGCCGGTGCAGGTGTTGGCCCCGCCGTCACTGCGCCACTTGACGGAGGAGCAGTGGGAGAGCCTGTTCTGGGCGTATCAGATACTGATGGACCAGCGGGACCACAGCCCGATACATTGACGGCTGAGCCCACGGCGTACGATCCCATGACCGGCGCAACCCCGGGCGCCGAGACCGGCACAGCTGGGCAGATTATCCCAAGAGCCGTGCTCGCAGAACCCCCAGTCGGTGCTGCGCCGCAAGCACCCGCACCTGTGACACCAAAGACGGCCGATGAGATGGTGGCTGCGGCGTCAGCCGATCCTGCAATGGACCGCGTGGTCAACCAGTTTGTAGAACTGCAGCAGCAAGCCGAAGCAAAACAGAGTATCGCTGCTTGGTTCAACTCTGACAACACATCTGCGGACCTCAAGTTCGCCGAAGAAACGGCGCCTCCCGGCGAGCGTGAAACCACGGCGCTGCCTGCCGCGGACCTGCGGAAGATCGACGCCCTGCTTAGAACTGTGGCGGTTGGCGACGGCCTGTCGCCTGCGCAGGCGGCCCTGCGGTATTTCGGGCGCGTGCCTGACCCGGGCTATGCGTTCAACATGATTGCCAGTGATGCGGCGTATGCCAAACGACCCAAGGGCAAACGTGACCCTGACGTGAAAACGCGGAAGGGTATAGCTGGCGAGGCTGATGTTGATCTGAGCCCAAAAGTCCGCGCGGACGTGGCGCTGGAAGTTGGCCAAGGGTGGAAAACAGGGCAGGCTGCCGAGACTTGGATTTTTGAGAACCTGTCTTCCGAGGCGGGTGCCCTATTTATCTCTCTACGTGACGGCCGCGCCACGGCGACCAAGGCGGGATACTCAAACCCGACGTATGACGGGCATAAGGCGGACAGCGCTAAGGGTAAGCGCGCAGGTATTGGTCGCACCGTCGACGAACTCACTGACGCCGAGCTGGAGGTTCGGAAGGCCAAGGTCGAGGCCGATCGCCGTGCGATGGATGAAGAAGCGCGTGTGGGTCTTGGCTTCACACCTCAGCAGTGGAACTCGATGGATGAGACCACGCGTCGTGAGCACGTGCTCGATTACCAAGACCTCGCAGCCTTAGGTCCGCGAGTTGCGCCTGTGCCGTTTAACACACTCGCTGAAGCGCCGCAGACGGCCACACCCAAGGCACCGGGGGCGCGACGCAGAGCCCCGCGCGACGATGCGCTTGACCTTGATGCAATCCGTGCAGAATTAGAGGTCGAAGCCGAAGTGGCGGCGCTCGATCTAGGCCCACTGTCTTTCAGCAACGGCGCCGGCCTTATGAGCTGGCCCGGCGAAGCACATCCACGTGCAAGCGCACTGCTACGTGCCGGTGACGTACGTGGCGCTCTTGGCGTGTTGGCACGCACCGCAGGTGATCCGACACACCGTCGTGTGGCAGAGAAGCTTCTCGCTCGCATCGGCGATACCCGCTCGCAGGTCGTTTCGCCCGAGATCATGGACAGCATCCGTGCCGAGCTGTCACCCGAGACGCCAACGCTGGGCGTTGGGACGCCGCCCGGGGTCTACGTGCATCCACGCAACGAAACACAGCTGGCGGCCATGCGCCGCGAAGGTCACGATACTGCGGCTGATCTTCTCGAGCAGTACGGGGGGCAGATCCTTTTCAACGAGGGCGCAGGTATCTCGCCGGAACTGGCGCTACACGAGGCGTTTCACGCTGTCGCTGACGGTGTTCTGACCAACAAGTCTCACCCGCTGACGCGGCAGCTGGACACGCTGCGTGTTGAGCTGCTCAAGGTTCTACCGGCCACGCACTATGGTCTGAGCAACGTGCGAGAGCTTATGGCCGAGGGGCTTAATAACCCGGTGTTCCGCCGCGATCTGGGCAGCTTCAACGTTGAAGGCCAGCCCTTCTCAGCCTTCCAACGGTTCCGCGACATCGTTGGCAACTGGCTGCGCGGCGTCATTGGCATGCAGCCCAAGAAACGAGACAGCGCCGAAACCGCTGTGGACCGAGCGCTGGACGCGATCCTTGCGGTGAACCCCAACGAGATGGGTGCGGCCGACATCGCCAACGCGTCGTTCTCCGTGGGCGGCAGCAAGCAGTATCTGAAAGACGTCATGGGCCGGGCGCGCGTGCCGACCAAGGCCGATCTGGAGTCGACGCGTAAGGTGTTGCAAAACACAAAGCTACCGGTGAGCTGGAAAGGCACGCTGCTGCAATACGCGGTTCCGATCGACTATGTTGCAGACATGGCCTTGCGTTACATCCCGAGCGCCCGGCGCGTGCATGGCCTGATCGGCCAGCACCAGCGGGCCATTAGCGAAGGGACCGAGCTGGTCGTAAACACCACCGAAGAGACAGCAAAGGTGCTAGTCAAGTACGCGCGTCAGCAAAGATTGGTCGACATTTTCAACAACGCCCTATACATGGCAACGCGTTTTCAAGTTGACCCTCGAAAATTAGCGAGCGCATACAAGGGGTACTCTTTTCAGTACAACGTGCTGGACAAGGACGGTAACATTGTGCGCCGCGTGGAGTCCAAGCGCTACGCAAGCGAAGCCGAGCGCAACAAGGCTCTGGAGGCTTACAACGCCGCCCTTTCGCCAGAGCGCAAGACCAACCGGATAGCCCGGGCGCGGCGGGCTTTTGACGAGTCCCCCGAGACAACCGCGGATCACAAACGCGTGCGAGATATGATGCTCTCCATGCCTGCAGATCTGCAGAAAGAGTTCAGCCGGATGCTGGAGATGCAACCTGCTGTCGGCAAGGGCTATATCGAGGCGATCCGCACTCAGATTGAAACGCTGCTGCCGAAAGACAAGGCCCTACAAGACCGCATCTTTGGGACAATCTACGACAAGATTTTGTCGGAGCTGCTGCTGAACCCGTACCTCTCCCTTGGGCGCAACGGCCCTTTCCGCTTGTCCTATTCTGCGATTGATCCGCTGTCGATCTCCACAGACCCCGTGACCGGTGCCGTCGATATGTCTCAGGCGCAGGTGGCACAGTTTAAGCACTCGTTTGAAAGCGAAGGGGAACGGCAGTCTGCGATTGCAGCATTGCAAGCCTTGCCGGCAACAAACCAAGTCACCAACATAACGCCTTACCAAGACGGAAACTCTGGGTTTTCTCGGCAGGAAGTGCCGTTGGAGTTTGTGTCCCGAGTTCTAGACGCTGTCGACAGCTCCGGGACACTGGCGCAGGCAGTCGATCCGGCCACGGGTGCCACCAATGACGTGCGTCAGCAAATCATCAACCTGATGCTGGACTCGGTCCCAGAAACGTCGTTCATCAACGACTTCAAAAAGCGTCAGGGTATTCGTGGTTTCCGGGGCGATGCAACACCTATCTCCGAGCCAAAAGCTGCAGGTGACGTGTTGAAAAACCTTCGCGAAAATGCCATGCGGATCGCGCGCAAGACCGCGGACTTGAAGTATGGCGCCGAGTTTGCAGCGGTGCGGAAAGCCATAAACGACGAGAACATTGCCTTTCAAGGGACAAACCCCGCAGGGGTGTCTGTCGAAGAGCTGAGCCGCCAACGGGCGGAAGCGAATCAGTACGCCGAAGTGCTCACGGGATACACCAAGGCCCCCTTCAACGTGCGGTCAAACAAGTCGCGCTTCTTGGGTGCCGGCACACACATGCTGACGCTGGGCTTCAACGTGTCGACCGCTCTGGTGACGCTGTCGCAGATCCCGCTGTTCGTCTACCCAGTGCTGGCTGGCAAATACAGCGACACGCGGGCGATGGGCGCAATCGGCGCGGCACATCGAATCCTGACCGGCGCGTCCCGCGAGCGGACCATCGAGCGCATCGGCCCTGACGGGCAGATCGAGACCGATACCGCCTCGGTACCAATCCTGCAGCACTCGACGGAATACAGCACGCTGCCTTATCTGGCGCCGTTGATCGAGTTTGCGCGCAAGAACGGCGTGTTTAACCGGTCTCTGATGCAAGACGAGCTGTTGGGCGAGCAGGCGACAATGCCTGAGAAGATCTCCGCCGCCACCGGTATTCTACAGCATCAGGCCGAGCGGTATTCCCGCGAGACCGCGCTGAACGCTGCCTATATCCTCGAGCTGCAAGATCTTATGGGGCGGCAGGATATGTCGATCAGCGATTTTGTAAACGGGTTGGAGGCCGGAACTCTCAATTTCACCCCCGAGCAGGCACAAGCTGCGGCCGAAAGCGCCGTCAACGTGTCTGAGAAATCCAACGGTCCGATCTACGCTGCGGCGGGCCCCTTGGCCTCGCAGGGTAACGTCATGTCGCTGGTCTACATGTTCAAGCGGCACCCGCTGGCGATGCTGAACCTGCTGGCACAGACAGCCTCTCGCGGTTTGGGAAGCTCTGACCCCGAGGACGCAAAGATCGCGCGGCGCCAGCTCGTGCGCATGTTCGGATCGCTTGCGGTGTTCTCTGGAGCCATGGGTCTGCCGCTGATCCAACAAGTGGGTTGGCTCTACGATCTCTTGATCGCTGACGATGATGAGCCAGACTTCAAATCGCAGGTGCGTATGAGTCTCGGCGAAGCTGGCGCTTTCGGGCTTGTTGACTATATGACGGGGACGAAGACTTCCGAGCGGATCAGTCCGGGCAGCGCCATCTATCGCCCCGGCTTTGCCTCGCAGGACGCGGCGCCCCTGTTCCAAGTGTTGGAAGGCGTTGGCGGCCCTGTGCTTGGCATGGCTCTGAAGTACACTTCGGGTCGACAGTTCGAAGACCTGCAGAACGGCGATTACCAACGTGCGGCGGAAGGTTTGCTGCCGACGTCTATCGCCAACTTCTTCAAGGCGGTGCGTTTTGCACAGGAGGGGATTGAGACGCGGCGTGGAGATCTAATGGATGACATCGGTCCGTTCCATATCGCGGCACAGGCGTTCGGTTTCATGCCGGTGTCCTACGAGCAGAAGCTGTCGATGAACTCTCTGGGCACACGGATCAATAACGCGATCAACACGGAGAAAAGCCGTTTGATGCAGAAGATCCACAAGGCCCGTGACGAGGGTGACTTCGACACCGTGCAGGAATTGATGGCCGAGGTGCAAGAGTTTAATCAGCGCAACCCGCGTAACGGTATCGACCGCAGCACACTGCAGCAGTCTTACGATGCGTCGAAGCGGGTCACGGCACAGACAAGCCACGGCCTGTATGTGGCCCCGGGGAACCGTGCGCGCGTGCAGGAGTATCTGGACGCCTACGGCCGGTCGTCGGTCTTTGACTAAAAAAGCCCCGCACCGAAGTGCGGGGCCAGTCAGGCGGTTGGTGGAGAACCAACAGGAAGTGCGATGGCGTCACCATATCATGCGATTCGCCAGATGCGAAGCCCCATTATGTGGTTTTCGACGCTCACGTGCACGCGAAGTTTCCAGCCGCGGCGGTCGAAGATGGCCTGAATCTGCTTCAACGCCTTCGTGACGTTTAGGCACGGCACAAACACAGAGTCCGAGGTGCCCATCCTGTCCCAATCGACAATCATGCGCACCCCGTCTGGCCCTATGTCGTCAAGTCGCAGAACCTCCATCTGGTGTCTCCGGTAAATCCATGGACGCGCAGTCGATCGCCAGCACGGTGGCCGCTGGCAGGTTCATCTTGGTGCCCTTGCACATGCGCATCTTCTGCTTGCGGGCGTTCATCTTTTCGGCCAGCTCCATCACGACTGAGTCGTAATTCAGCCGTTGCTTGACGCACCACACCTTAAGCGCTTTCATCACGATGTACATCATTTTAACATCGGTCTCGTAGCGGGCAACGAGCCTGAACTTCGGCTGCATTTCCGGCACCACCAGACTGTCGAGGCCGTTGGAGTTGTGCGCGCCGCGCAGATCGTCCGTGCTCTTGATCCACAAGATGCTGCCGTAGTTCTCATGCACGAAGTCGTTGATAAGCGCCTCGACGGATATCTTGGCTTCGACCGTGGCCCGCCGGTTGTCGTTTATAAGCTTGACCACCCAGTCGAACAGCTTCGCCGGATCGTACGTCAACAGGCCCGCCTCGCGCGCCAAAATCAGGGCCGTGATCGTCACCGCACCCTGCACAGACCAGAACCGGTTCTGCATCGTGAGGCCACACGCTGTATCAAGTCTGCGCTGCACGCTCTCCAGAAGCTCTTTGGCCGTGGCAGGGTCGCGCATGATGTGCTGCACAAACACTTCGATGGCATGCCCCCGGTGCTCGCCGATAGACTTGGCGAACAGGTCAGTCTCCGTCTTCTCGGTGAAGTTGTGGGGCTGCACATGGTAGCGCAGAACGCGCTGCTCCTCGGCTTCAGGCTTGCCTTTGACAGCGTACACCTTGGCCAGCATCGAGTAGTTGGATGACGACGTCAGCGTGGTGTGCCACGGGTCGCCGCGGTGCCGCTCCTCGTTGCTCCCAGAGGACATGCGCCCCTTCTGCCGACCACCGGTGGCGCCGTAAATCAACGCTGATGTGTGCTCGGCGGGGAACTCGGTGAACTCGTCAAACTGCAGGTTGACGTCCTTCATCACCTCCATCCGGTTCATGCGCATATTCAGCGTGTCCTCGGCCCCCACAACGAGTTCACCGGGATCGCCGTAAATCGACGCTGCAAACTTCTGCGTCGTGGATTTGCCGTGACCCGATCCGTCACTGTAGAAGTCGAAGATCGCGGCATGCACCGGTGTCATCCGCATCAGTGGCGCGGCAAGCGCTTGGCACACCACAAACTGATAGGGCTCGAGCCCGTCGCGGGCGTAGAACTCGCCCTGCGCTTTCCAGCCCTCCAGCGTGCCCTTGGGGCGCATGGCGGGGAACAGGTAGGCCGTCTTGCTTGACGGGGGGTTGTAACCAACCTTGTCGGCGAAGATCTCGCGATCACCGATGACGTAGGACGTCATATTGTCGTCGGACCAGCCGAATTGCGTGCGTGCTGTGTCGGCCACGGTGGTGGTCTGCAGCTGTTCGATCCATTTCTGTGTGTATGTCATCAGGCTATCCCATTTCTTTGCGCCGGTAACGACGCCGTTTTTTGCTAAGACCTTGCGTAGATCTTCTTTTGACGTAGCGGAGACCAGCGGCAGCAGAAACTCGCGCACCGTATCGTTGGGCAGGTGCAGCTTGCCCAGAACGCACTCGCCAAGGTCGTGATCCAGCACGCGCTTGGTATAGTACAGATCGTTCGGATAGATATCGACGTCGACACTGTTGCCGTCGTCGTCTTCGTTCTTTACGAAAATGCCCCCGTGCTTGCCGCGATGAAACGGTAGCGGGTACACGGGTATATCGCTAACCGTACCTTTGTAAACAACGGTCGGATCGCCTGTGATCTCGTCTTCAACCTCAACCGTTTCTGCCTCAGCAATAATGCCACCGATCTGAATGGGTGACTTGATCTTGCCGCGCAGGGGGCAGCCGCCGCACACCCCGGGCCGAGTGCTGTCAAACGTGTCACAGGTGTAGGGCCCTATGATGCCGGACAGCTTGGCTTCGGTGCTTTCGGCATCATATTCTGGGTGTTCTCGCGACACGATGTGTGCACCCTTTGCACCGTCAGCGCAGAACTTGGCGATTGACAGGGCCGCGCGCCACATAGGCTCGTCGACATCTGCCTGCTCGGTGACGGCAAAGCGCAGCTGCTCGCACCCGCTACCAGACATGGTCTTCTGCAGAATCTTCTTGAACGAGGACTCTCGGTTGCGCAGCAGACGCTGCATCACAGGGTCGTCTTCGAGCTTCATGGTCACGTTGCCGAACAGCGACGCCGAAAGCGCTGGGGCCGGTGCCTCAGCTTTCAGCAAGTCCGCAAACCAAGACAAGTCCTGCGGCGCACCATCGAAGACGCCGAGCGTGGTAACTGGCGCGACTGTGCCGCGCTTGTGGTTGTTCGTGCCCGGGATGCGCAGCACGCGCGCCGCGTCCGCCGTCACGCTGGGGTCGCTGTGCAGGCCATGGGCCGCGCAGGCGCGCTTGAGAGCGACTGCCACGGGCTTCCAGTCGGCGACCGACACCGCCTCGGACAGAGGCCAGTACACGTGCACACCGTAGCCGCTGGAGACCATGATGGGACGGGGCATGCCGACGGTCTTGCAGAAAGCCCGCAGTGCCGCAATCGCCTCGCCCTGCTCGGGGTATTCTTTACCCTCACCGCAGTCGAGATCCAGAAACAGGCTGCACATCTGCAGGGCGTTGGCCGCCTTGCGCTCGCCCACATCGTCAAACGTGGCAAGGCCGAAATAGGTGTCAAAGCCGTTGGTATCTGCGTTCTCGGCAGCATGCACGACCTTCTCCACCGTCGAGAAAAACTTTTGTATCTTAGGTCTGCTGGGGTGTAACCCCAAGAGGCAGTACTGCCCGCCACCTGCGAGCACCCGCTTCAGGAATGCTGTGTTCTCCATGATCCACCATATTTTTATTGTGAGCAGCCTCGGTTATCCCGAGGCTGCATTGTTATGGTAGTGGATCAGTCGTCCCAACCGTCGACAATAGAGGCCAGCTTGTCAGCTGTTTTGGGCTCAGGTGTCTCTGCCTTGGCCTTGGAGACCTTCTCCGGTTCTTCGATCACTTCGTCGTCCTCGACCTTTGGTGCGGCCTTGGGCTTCTCGGCCTTGGGCTCGGCCTTAGGCTCAGCCTTGGGCTTCTCGACCTTGCCGGTCTGCGACACGGTGAAGGTGATCGCCTTCTTGGCCTCGTCGCTGTCACGGCCAGCGAGCACAATAGGCAGCTCGGCTTCTTCCAGACCCCGCACAGGGCGGAAGTACAGCTTCGGCGTGTTGGCGTTCTCGTCGAAGCGCATCTCGGTCATGACCGCAATCACAGGTGTGTTGTGCGCGGACAGGAACTTGATGTACGCCTGCAGGCCCATGTCGTTGCCCTTGGACTCACCGAACAGCGATGTAGCTGGCAGCTGCAGCTGATAGACTGTCTCCAGATCACCCTCGAGTGCCACGGCCAGACGCTGCGAGAAACGGCACGCGCGGCTCTCGCCTTGACCGGAACCCTTGACGTTCATCGGGCAGTCGGCACAGCGCGACGCCATGCGGTCTTCTTCTGGCACTTCGTTGGCCGGCGCACGGGTATCGAGCGACCAGCACTTAGGTGGCGCCATTTTCTCAGGATCAAACGCACCTTCATAATAGGTGCGCGCCACGTCGGCCGCGTTCAGGATCACCATGTTCATGGTGTCAGACTTACTGACCGATACCTGCTCGCCATCCACCATCATGCGGAACTTTCCGCCGCGGATGCTGATCCGGTTGCCGGCTGCGCCGGAACCGCCGGCCATTTTCTTGTTCATGTCCAGCAAGGATTTGAACAGGTCGCTGTTTACGAGGGCGTTGCCCTTAAAGATATCGAGGTTGCTCACGCTGGTTCTCCTTAAGCGTATGGGTTTTCTTCTGTGGTATCGTCTTCGTATTGGCTCAAATCCAATTCGAGCTGCAACGGCGCCCCTTCTTTCAGAGAGCCTTCAACATCATCGACTGGCCCCCCTCGAGTCAAGAGCGCTTGCTCGATCTTTTCCAGATCGTAGCGGAACACGCGGCCAAGCCGCATGAACGTGCCGGAGGGGATTTCCCCGGATTTCATCATCGCCATAATGGTGGCGTTGGAGACGTTGAAGTGCGCTGCCAGCTCGGCAGTCGTCACGTATTTGGTAGCACTCATGCTTTCCTCACGGTAATTGTGTACTCCGAGTCGGCGTTGATGCCCGGCGGTACGGTTTCAGGGTTCTCCTCAAGGAACGTCTTGACCACTGTCTGGTTCAAGCGCTTCTCAAGAAACTCCGGCACGTTGTTCTCGACAACAAACCGGTGCATGGCTTCCCAATCGCTGGTCCAGTACCGCGTTTTTTTGCTGCGGTAAACCAGACCCGATGCAGTGCGCACGCTCTCCACTTCATGCTCCTTGCAGTAATCCAGCAGGGCGGCTTTCACCTGATCCATCTGGGCGTTCAAGCTGTATTCTTTCTCCTTGAACTCGGCGGCCAGTTTGGCCTTCGCATCGCGCATCTTGATGTAGACACGGGTCAGCTTCTCGATCGGGGTATCAGTCATAGTATCGCTCTCCTTTGGTGTTGTTTTGCCTATTCTTATATCGTATCGCTCGCCTAGTCAAGCGCAACCTTGTAAAGATCTATAACTTGTCTGTGGAGGTCCATCTTGCCGTCAAGCAGCTTGTAGACACGTTCTTCCATTGGCGAGCCGACGAGCTGCACGATTGTGCACTTGTTGACCTGCCCCTTGCGGTGGATGCGGGCGTTGGCCTGCTCGTAGATCTCCAGCGACGCTGTCGGGCCCCACCACACGATTGTGTCGGCGGCGGTGAGTGTCACGCCGTGGGCGGCCGCCTGTGGCTGCACCACCAGCACGCGCGGGTTGGTCTGCTCTTGGAACGCCTTGAAGATGTCGGTGCGGGCACTCGCCGCGACAGAACCGCTGATAACCTCGCAGGAGATGTTGTCGGTCCGAAGCTTCTCGGACAGCATGTCGATTGCACTGCGGAACGGCACGAACACGATGACCTTGTTGGACGTCTCGGCCAGCACTTCCATGAGCACCTTGTAGCGAGTGCCGATGTCGAACCGCAGCTCGTTCTTGTCGTCGGTGTAGACGGAGCCAGAGCTGATCTGCAGGAGCTTGGTCATAGCCACGGCGGCGGTGCCAGCGGTCACGTTCTCGCCAGCCGCTTCCAGCAGCAAGTCCTTGCGCATCTTGCCGTAGAACTTCTTCTGCTGTGCTGTCATCTCGACAGCGCGCGACACGTAGACAATGTCGGGCAGATCGAGGCACTCGGCCTTGGTGTGGCGGATGGCCGGTTGCAGAACGCGGTGAACGGTATCGGCGGCGTTCTCCTTGGGAGCCCACTTAAAGTTGCTGATCTTGCGCATCACCATGTCCTGAAACGCAGAGAAGAACCGCGGCACAGCACGAGGGTTGACCAGCTTCGCCAAGCCATAGGCCATGTCTGGCCCTTGGGCGGCGGGCGTGCCCGTCATCATCCACAACCATGTGTCCGGCCCAGCAAGCTTGTTCAGCGTCTTCCAGCGGGCTGTCTGGGCGTTCTGGTATGCACTGCACTCATCGACGATAATGAGATCGAAGCCGCCAGCAGCCAGATCGTCGAACGAGACCTTCACGCCATCGTAATTGATGATGACGAACTCGGCGTCGCTGTTGATGATCTTCTTGCGCTTAGCCGCCGCGCCGTAGGCTACGTCGACCCGCCGGTGCATGGCAAAGGTGAACAGATCGTTGCGCCATGCGGCGTCCATGATCGACACCGGACAGATGACCAGAACACGTTTTATCAGCCCCTGCTTCATCAGGAAGTCGGCGGCCCAGATCGCGCTCGCTGTCTTGCCGACGCCCGGGTCACTGAAGCAAAACGCCTTCTTGTGCAGGGTGAAGAACGCAGCCGTCTCGCGCTGGTGAGACATGGGCTTGAACTTGCCCGGCCAGTCATAGCGGCGCTCGATCGGCGAGGGCGCATCGAAGTTGAGAGAGCGTAATGTCTGTGCCTGCTCTACGCCCCACTTGATGGCGACAGTGTTTGCGTCAACCTGTTTGCTGTCAGCGATGGCTTCCAATACGCGCGACGGGTTCTTGAGGCGCAATACAAGCGCCTTATTGTCGATGATCTGCATTGATTCTCCTGTTATGCCCGAGGCATAATTTATTTCTTGGGTGGCTTGCTGATACGTCCACCACCGGCACGGTTCTTGCTCGGGCTCTGCAGCTTCACGCCGTCTTTGTTTGACCCGCCGCGCGCCAGCGGCTTGTTGTGGGCGAGGTCCTTACCCTTGCGGGCGGCCTTGCCGTTCTTCTTGTCGAAGGCGTAGCGGGCACGGGCCCGCTCGTTGCGGTCCTCGTCTTCGCCCCGTGCCTTCTGGAGCTTATATTCACGGCCATAAGGCCGATCCGCGTTGTTCTTGTATGGCATCAGTAGACTCCGTTATGTGGGCACTCCGTCACAGGACAGTGCCGTTTGCACAGGCCGCTCGGCTTGGGGTTCCACACCTCAGTCTCGAACGCTTTCTCCATGCTACCATAGTTGGACAGCCATTTCTTCCACAGATCGCGCCGCTCGCTGCGTTCGTAGGACGCCTTCACAAAATCTTTGGCGATTACGAACAGCAGCCCGCCCCGCACGGTCTTGACCTCGGGGAAGTGCTGGAACACTGCCAGCGCCATCAGCTCCAGCTGACCCTTTTCGGCGTAGCGGGCCGACTTGCCGGTCTTGTAATCGACCACCGTCGCCACCCCGTCGTCGATGATGAGAAGATCGACGATGCCGCGGAACCATACATCCTTGTCAAAGAACTCACAGGCTTCGAGGTTGGCGTTCAGGCCAAGCTTCTGCTCGCACAGCTTGCGGCCCGGCTTGGCAGCGAGTGCGTCCAGCACCGGCTGCGCAAAGGCAAATCGCTGGGGAACTGGTGTGGCGTCACGGATGAAGTGTTCGGCAGCCTCGTGAAACTCGGTGCCGTATCGCATGGCCTCGGTCTCCACATAGGGGAACTGCTTGAGCACCTTCTCGTGATAGAACTGCTTGGGGCAGGTCTC
>Ga0222650_1001347_pt1 | contig 12601 bp, 9 predicted proteins | sample AntAcemetagen367_FD_179820 | JGI IMG/M metagenome (GOLD analysis project Ga0222650, IMG submission 179820) | Saline water microbial communities from Ace Lake, Antarctica - #367 | ecosystem: Environmental > Aquatic > Non-marine Saline and Alkaline > Saline | place: Antarctica: Ace Lake | collected...
TCTTCGGCTTCTTCCGTATGCTCGATTATGCCGTCGAACTCCGCAACCAGCCTTTCCTCTGGGTCGACGACCTCTCTCAGCCCGATACCGTCGGCATATTCTTCGGAATCCCCGTCAACCTCCTCCCCATCGTCATGGCTGCCACCAGCGCCCTGCAGATGGCCATGATGCCCAAGACCGGCGACAAGATGCAGCAACGCATCATGATGCTCATGCCGCTGATGTTCTTCTTCTTCTGCTACAACTACGCCTCCGCACTCGCACTCTACTGGACCACCCAGAACATCTTCTCCATCGGCCAGACTTACCTCATGAACAAGATCCCCGAGCCGGAACTCGTCGCCCGCAAGGACGGCGGAAAAAAATCCTGGGTCCAGCGTATGGCTGAAAAGCAGGCGGAAATGCAGAAACTTCAAAAGCAACGTGGCAAAGGCGGTGACATGCGCAATGTCACCCCGGAAACCCCCAAGAAAAAGCGTCCGCCCCGCACCGGTGGCTGATGTGGGGACAACGTGGGGGCGATCTTCGGTCGCCCCCTTTTTTAACCGAAAGACTGCCCCGCATTTCCCTAGCGCAAACTCAGGCTGTCAAACGACTCTAAAGAATCCCACCAGGCGCATAAGCTGCGGCTTCCGGCCACTGTTCTTCCAATACCCGAACGCTCGCGGCGAATTTCTCCACCTGCGCTCTGGCTGCTCCGGTTTCCTTGTCACCACGCTTGAGTATCTCGCCGAGTTCCTCGCGGCTAAGATCGAGACGCCCGTCCTCAGCAAGGCGATCGAACAGGTTGTTTTTCTCTGCTACTTGAGTGCGTAGATCCGCAACGGTCGCGACCGCATGCTCCTTGATCACCTTGTGCGCGGTCTCGCGGCCAACCCCGCGTTTCACCGCCTCCATCATCACCGTAGTGGTCATGAGGAACGGAAGATAACGCGACGTTTCAGCGGCAATCATTCCCTCATACGCATCCATCTGATCAAGAATTGTCAGGTAAGTCTCGAACATCCCATCAAGCGCGAAGAACGCATCCGGAAGCATCACGCGTCGCACCACGGAGCAGGAAACATCACCTTCGTTCCACTGGTCGCCAGCCAAGCCAGCCGCCATCGCGAGGTAACCTTTGAGAATCACATGAAAACCATTCACCCGCTCGCAGGAACGTGAGTTCATTTTGTGGGGCATCGCACTGGAACCTGTCTGTCCCGGAGCGAAACCTTCGCTCGCAGTTTCGTTGCCAGCCATCAGGCGGAGGGTCTTGCAAAACGATGAAGGTCCGCTTGCGAGTTCAGTGAGAACCGACACAACCCGCATGTCCAACGAACGTGGATATACCTGCCCGACATTATCCCACTGATGCGGGATCCCGAGGTGCTTCACGACCCGGCTCTCCAATTCGGAAACTTTTCCCGCATCCCCACCGAACAGCGAAAGCTGGTCCATCTGCGTGCCGACCGCGCCTTTCAGTCCCCGGACCGCGTAGCCGGAAATCACATTTTCCAGGGCACCCAGACTCGAAAGCAGTTCCTCGCCAAACATCGCGACGCGTTTCCCGAGAGTCGTCGGCTGCGCGGCGACATTATGAGTGCGCGCCGTGAGCACGATCTCCAACCATTTTTCCGAACTCTCACGCATCCGTCGCAGCGACGCCACGGTCTTCTCACGAATCACCAGCAAACTCCTGAAAACCTGCAACTGCTCGACGTTTTCCGTAAGGTCCCTCGAAGTCAGCCCCTTGTGAATCTCCTCGTGGCCCGCGAGCCCGTTGAACTCCTCAATACGAGCCTTCACATCATGCCTGGTCACACGCTCCCTCGCCATGATAGCGCCGACATCCACCTGATCCTTCATCTTCTCATAAGCAGCGATAGCCTCCTCGGAAATATCCAGCCCAAGATCGCGCTGAGCCTTCATCACCGCGATCCAGTATTCCCTCTCCAGCACGATCCGGCCCTCTGCGGACCAGATCTCATTCATTTTTGCGGACGAATATCTTTCGGCGAGAACGTTTGGAATCATAACTGCCGGAATGGAGTCCTTACCCGCCAGCCATGTCCAACTTAAAACGCTCAGCCTTCGTTCTCATGAGCAGCCTTCCGGGTCTTTAAACTGGAGCGGCGATGCCTTATCGCAGGAAGATGATTTGGCATGATTGCAGAGAAAAGATGAACCAAAGGATACGAAATCACAGCCAATAGCACCCCGGAAACAACCATTCCTAACAAGAAACTGGCCGCGTTGATCTCCCCGATTTCAGGAACGGAAAATTGAACTTTCGCGATAAAATACGGCATTGGAAAATGAAGCGTCGATCTCATCCAGTCACCCAGCCACACCTGTGCCAAGCCGATCGGAACGTTGGTGAACACGTTCGAAACCCAGCAACCCAAAATCGCGAACGGGACATTGAACCTGAAGCGAATGGCAAGGACCGAAGCGAAAATCATCTGCATAGGTAGCACCAGAAACATGGAAAAAAACAGACCGATCGATAATCCCGAAGCGACCGTATCTCGGCACGGAATCCAAGATCTCGGTCAAACACCGGCTTGGTCAGCGCACGCCACCACGGCCGGTTCCGCAACCGCTTGTGCCTCAATAAGCGGTAGCTCCTCCGCACCAATCTCAAATACCTCTGTTTCATACCATCCGCGAGAAGAGCCTCGCACCTTCGTCCTGTCATTCAACCCCCAATCAACCCCGTTTGACAAAAAGGTCGCCAGCTCCCCTTTTCCACTTTCCTCTCGTCCGCTATTACTCAAACTCCCGCCACAAGAAACCATGGAAATCTGGCAAGCCATCCTACTCGGCCTCATCGAAGGCATCACTGAATACCTACCCGTATCCTCAACCGGACACCTCATCGTCGCCCAGCGTCTGATGCACATTGGCACCGATTCGGAAAAAGCGAAACTCGCCGCCGACTGCTTCGCCATCTGCATCCAGGGCGGCGCGATACTTGCCGTGCTTGGTCTATACTACAAACACGTCATCCGCATGATCAAAGGTGTCTTCGGCCAAGACCCCGAAGGCCTCAAACTTGCTATCGCGGTCATCGTCGGCTTCCTCCCCGCCGCCGTCCTGGGGCTTCTCCTCAACGATTGGATCGAGGCAAAACTCTTCGGCCTCTGGCCGGTCATCGCCGCTTGGATCATCGGCGGCATCGGCATACTTTGGACGATTTCCTGGCGCAGGAGAAATCCCCCTCGCGGCAACGGCCGCGACATCCTCAAGCTCGCATGGCAGTCCGCCCTCTTCATCGGCCTCCTCCAGTGCGTCGCCATGTGGCCCGGCACCTCGCGCTCCCTCATGACCATCTGCGGCGGTCTCATAGTCGGCCTCTCGGTCAAAGCCGCCGTAGAATATTCCTTCCTGCTTGGCGTCGTCACCCTTTCCGCAGCTACCTTCAAAAAAGCCATCTGGTCAGTCGAAGGAGCCGGCCCCCAATACGACGTCTGGTTCGGCGGCTCCAAACTCATGTGGGAAACCTACGGTACCGTCCCTCTCATCGTCGGAGTAGTCGCTGCAACTGTTTCCGCCGCCTTCGCCGTGAAATGGTTGGTGACCTACCTCCAGTCCCACGGCCTCCAGATCTTCGGCTATTACCGAATCTTGATAGGTCTAACCGTCGGAATCCTCCTCTTAACCAACACCCTCCAACCATAAATCCTTTTTTCCTCAGAGTTTAAAATTTAAAGTTTAGAATTTCAAAATGCACCACTTCATAGCTCCCGAATTCCTCCCAAAATGGTCCCTCCTCACCCCCGAGGCCATCGAACCTTCCATCCGCCACGCCCTTGCCGAGGCCAAAGAGAACATCGAAAAAATCTCCACCCAATCAGCCACCGAAGCCACCTACGAATCCAGCTTCCTCGCGCTTGAAAATGCCGACGAATCACTCTCCCGTGGCTGGGGACTGCTGAATCACTTGGATTCAGTCTCCGATAACCCGGCACAACGCGAAGCCTTCAACAACCTCCTCCCCGACGTCACCGACTTCTACTCGTCGCTCCCCCTCAACCCGCGCCTCTGGAACGTAATCAAAACCGTCGCAGAATCCGACGAATTCGAAACTCTCACGGCGATTCAAAAACGCCACGTCGAGGAAGCCATCGAGGACTTTAAAAATTCCGGAGCCGACCTCCCCAAAGACAAAAAGGACCGTGTCGCGAAAATCGATGCAGAACTCTCAAAGCTCACAAAACAATACTCCGAGCACGTGCTCGACTCCACCAACGCATGGTCGCTCGTCATCGAAGACGAGGCAAAACTCGCCGGCCTCCCGGAATCCGCCAAAGCCGGCGCAGCCGCCAATGCCAAGTCCAAAGACCTCCCGGAAGGCTCATACCGCTTCACCCTGCATTTCCCCTCGATGTATCCCGTCATGCAGCACGCCGAGAGCGAGGAACTCCGCAAAACCGTCTGGGAAGCATCCGTAAAAATCGCCTCCCAAGACCCCCACGACAACTCCTCCCTCGTCTGGAAAATCCTCGAACTCCGCCAGGAAAAAGCCGAAATCCTCGGCCATCAGAACTTCGCCTCACTCGTCCTCCAACGCCGCATGGCCCGCAACGGTCTTAACGCCCTCGCCTTCGTGCAAGGCCTGCACGACAAAATCAAACCCGCCTTCCTCGAAGAAACCAAACAACTCTCCGAATACAAAGCCGTCAAGGAGGGGCTGCATCCTGCTGCCCAGCAACCCGAGCCCCTAGAACCATGGGAAACCGCCTACTACGCGGAAATGCAGCGCAAGGAAAACTTCGACATCGATGACGAAGTCCTTCGCCCATACTTCCCTGTCGACGGAGTCATGAAAGGCATGTTCGAGATCGCTTCCAAGGTCTTCAACATCACCATCACCCAGCACCCCACCGAGCACTCCGATCCCGATTCCTCTCACGAAGCCTGGCACCCGGAAGTCGCTTTCTACGAAATCCACGACACATCCTCCGATAAACACCTCGGCTCTTTCTACGCCGACTGGCACCCACGCGAAACCAAACGCGGCGGCGCATGGATGAACCCGCTCCACGCCGGCGAACTCGGAAAACCCCACCTCAGCCTCATCGTCGGAAACATGTCACCACCCGTCGGCGACGCCCAGGCACTGCTCACCCATAGCGAAGTCGAAACCATCTTCCACGAGTTCGGCCACCTACTCCACAGCCTGCTCTCCGAGGTCCCGATCCGCTCACTTGGCGGCACCAACGTCGCCTGGGACTTCGTCGAACTCCCCTCTCAGATCATGGAAAATTATTGTTGGGAGAGGGAAACCCTCGACATGTTCGCCCGCCATTACGAAACCAACGAACCCATCCCCCAAGCCCTCTTCGAGAAAATGATCGCCGCCAAGAACTACATGGCAGCATCCACCTTCATGCGTCAGCTCGCGCTCGGGAAACTCGACCTCGAGCTACACGTCCATCTCGACAAATACCTCGGCCGCGACCTCGACGAAATCGACGACGAAATCCTCGCCGACTACCGCGCCCCTCTCAAAACCCAACCCCCTTCGATGATTCGCCGATTCAACCATCTGTTCTCTTCAGCCACCGGCTACGCCGCCGGATACTACTCCTACAAATGGGCCGAAGTCCTCGATGCCGACGCCTTCACCCGCTTCCAGAAAGAAGGCATACTGAACCCCGAAACCGGCATGTCATTCCGCAAGGAAATCCTCAGCAAAGGCAACTCAGCCCCCGCCGAAGTCCTCTACGAAAAATTCATGTCCCGCCCCGCCGACCCCCTCCCCCTACTCGAACGCAGCGGCTTGGCCTAGAATTTCTCACCGCCAAGACGCCAAGAACGCCAAGTCTTGACTAAATCTGGAAAACAAAAATCCAAAACCCCAGCCTTGGCGTTCTTGGCGACTTGGCGGTAAACCCTTTTTCCCTTCACATGCCCACTCCGAAAAAAATAATAATAGCCTGCGGCGGCACCGGTGGCCACCTCTTCCCCGGCATCGCAGTCGCCGAATCCCTCCTCGCCCAGGGCCACAAACCCCTGCTTCTCATCTCCCAAAAGAAAATCGATTCCCAGGCATCCGCCAAATACCCACACCTCGATTTTAAAGTCGTCCCCGCGATCGCGAAACCCGCCACATTCTCCCCGAAGATGATCCCCTTCCTCTGGGCGCTCTTCCAATCGATAAGAACCTCGAAGATAATCATCCGCAACTTCGGCGCCGACGCCGTCCTCGGCATGGGCGGCTTCACCTCCCTCCCACCTGTCTACGCCGGCCACCGCCTCGGCAAGAAGACCTTCATTCACGATTCCAATGCCCGCCCCGGTCGCGCCAACATCCTCACCTCACGCTTCTGCACCGAGGTCTTCATCGGCCTCGAACCCGCCGCCACATTTTTCAACAAACCCACCCACCTCACCGGGACCCCGGCCCGTCCTGAAATTCTCAATCTCCCCTCCCGCGCCGAAGCCGCCGCCCAGTTCGGGCTCGATCCGGATAAGAAAACCCTGCTTGTAACCGGCGGTTCCCAAGGTGCCCTGCAACTCAACCGCCTCACCGCCGCCGTATCTGATTTACTCCCACAGGAAATCCAGATCCTCCACATCGCCGGCCCCACCGATTTCGAACGCATTCGTTCCGAGCGTCCGAAACAACGCCCCGGCCACCACCTCATTGGCTTCTGTGACAAGATGCCTGCCGCATACGCGGTGGCAGATCTCGTCGTCGCCCGCTCCGGAGCCTCCACCCTCACCGAAATCTCGCTGGCTGGCCTACCTTCGATCCTCGTTCCATACCCCTACGCCGCCGACGACCATCAGACAGCCAACGCCAAAGTCTTCTCCGATGCGAACGCCGCCAAACTCATTCAGGAAAGCGAACTCACCCCGGATATCCTCGCCAAAATCCTCTCGGACCTCCTCGGCGATCCCGAAACCCTCGCCTCCATGTCCGCCGCCGCCCATTCCCTTGCAGTTACCGACGCCCCCGAGCAAGTCTCCTCCCGCATCCTCGCGGTAATCTGACAGACCGAGCGACTCCAGTTACGCTCGGCAATACTCCGGCATACCCATACAAAAATGTGAGGTCGGATACGGATGTGACGGTGACCAAAATTTGGCACCTACTCTGGCGCATCGACCACCTTACCTGCAACCCGGACAAAACAAATCTCCCCGAGCTCTGCGGTGAAACGCATTGTCAGAGATCGAGAACGTCCTGCATGTCTTAGAGACCGGGAGGTTTACCATCAAGCCACTGTTATTATTTCCCACACAAATTGTTAGGAATCGATTCGTCTGGAAAAATTCTTGAAGATTCATGGAGCTTCGTCTTCAGAAAACGAATCTCTAAATTTTTCTTGCTAATGAGAATCAGTATCAATAAAACGCCACGTCATGAAAACACAACATACTTGCGGCTTTTTGTTAGCGTTCCTCACTACAGGAATGATCGCCACCGCTCAGGAATCAGGAGAGGGAACGGATATCGGCTTGCTCGAGCCATTGGTGATCATCGGTAGCAAGGACGAGGTCTACAATCTTGCCGGATCTGCCGTATATCTCGGCGCGGACGAATGGCGTTCGCAGGGTTACACGAACATCAACGAAATGCTTGGGCGCGTACCAGGCGTGTATGTGCGCGAGGAGGATGGATTCGGTAATTTCCCGAATATTTCGATGCGCGGGGCGGATGGCACCCGTTCGGAGAAGGTGACCTTGATGGAAGATGGGATTCTGACGGCACCGGCACCTTATTCGGCACCGGCGGCGTATTATTCACCGCGGGCAAGCCGGATGTCGGGTTTGGAGATTCTCAAAGGTTCCAGCCAAGTGAGGTATGGTCCGCAAACTACCGCCGGGGTGATCAATTATCTTTCGACTCTGGTACCTTCGGGCGCGGGAGGCCCGGATGATCCGAATTTCTACTGGCGCAGCACCTACGGCACCGACAACACGTTTTTCAACCACCTCTACTACGGAGATACGGTGCGGACTGAGAACGGGAATTTCGGCTATCTGTTCGAACTGCTTCACCAGAAAAGCGACGGATTCCGCGATCTCGATGGCGGTGGAGATACGGGATTCGAAGTTACCGAGCCCATGGTCAAGTTGTTCTGGGAGCCGAACTCTCTACTGAAACAGCGTTTTGAGTTCAAATACGGGCATACGGATCTTGATGCGGACGAGACCTATGTCGGGTTGAGCGAAGCGGATTTTGCGGCCAATCCCTTCCGCCGTTACGCTGGGACTCAGTTTGACAATATTCAGACCGAGCAGAACCGGACTTACCTGAAGTGGATTGCGGAACCTACCGAGCAGTTCAGTTTCGAGACCGCGCTATACTACAACGACTTTTCGCGCAACTGGTATAAGATCCGTAGCATCGACGTGACGGATCCGGCGGACGTGGGCTTGCTCAACGGTTCCACGCCCGGAGTGATGTCGCTCCGTGCCAACGCCCGTGATTACGAAGCCTATGGATTTCAGTTCGCCGGTCTCTACGAATTCGACACAGGCCCGGTGGAGCATGATCTGGCATTCGGCGCACGTTGGCACTACGATGAGATCCGCCGCTTCCAGCGCGACGATACCATCACCTCGACGGGAACCGGTTCGAATGGTTTTACGATTACCAACATTGGTGCGCCGGGTTCGGGCGGCAACCGGTCGCAGTCTGCTGAGGCGGTTTCATTCTGGGTTTCCGACGAGGTTTCCTTCGGGGGCCTTACTCTGAGTCCCGGTTTCCGCTATGAGCATGTCGATCTCGAGTATACCGATTTCCTCAGCGACGCGACGAATACGGTCGATTCGACTGCCAGCGGTGACGAAAGTTATTTCGCGCCGGGGATCGGTTTCACCTATGACTTGACCGATGAAAACCGACTGTTCGGTGGGGTGTTCAAGGGATTCTCACTGGCCGGTCCGCGTTCCATTCTGAAGGATGGCATCGACAAGGAGGAGAGCCTTGGCTACGAGCTGGGGATACGCCATCGCAAGGAGGCGCTGAACGCGGAACTCGTCGGTTTCCTGACCGACTTCGATAACCTTGTCGCGACGGATACCGGCTTCGGCATCTCCAACAACAACCGCAACGTCGGGGAGGCCACGGTGTATGGCGTGGAAGGCTTCCTCGGTTATGACGCGGGGGTGGACCGTGGACTGGGCTACAACGTGCCGATGTATGTTTCCGCGACGTGGATATCCGCCGAGCTTGACTCAACCGTCGCCGCTGGCGGTGGTGAGAATATCTACGGCGGCGGAACGCCCGGCTCCAATATCCCATATGTTCCCGAATGGAAGCTGGCTGCCGGTGTCGGAGTGGGATTCGAGAAATGGGGTGCGAACCTCGACCTCACTTACACCTCCTCAACCTTCGGGACCGCCAACAATTTCACCCGTCCGGTGACCAGCCAGATTCAAGGCAAGATTGATAGCGCCTTCCGGGTTGATCTTTCAGCCTATTATCAGGCGACGGAAAACATCAAGATCGTAGGAGGAATCCATAACCTTCTCGACGAGGAAATTCTCTCCAGCCGGATTCCAATCGGTGCGCGTGCCGCAGCACCCCGGTCGATTTACGGAGGTTTCGAGCTCCGTTTCTGATTTCATTTCCACGATAAAATTGCAGTAGTCAGTGGTGCCATCTGATTCGGTCAGGTGGCGCCATTTTGTGGTTCGCTTGTTCCCACACAATTCTAATAATACCCCTGCGGGGCACGTCGCGTTCGCTCCTGTCTATGTCGCTCCGCTCCATGTCATCGAAACCTTCGCTCTGACAAATGATGGCTGCGAGAGCCATAATCTGGGGTTATTGAGGCTAAAAAATTCACACTTTGAAGTTTTCAACATTTAGGGCAGGATAAATGGCATTCAAAAATCTCCGGTTGTTTCAGTAGAGCCTGATTCAAATTATCATTTTCAGAAACATGAAGAAATCATTTATCTTCTCACTACGTTTCGTGCTTGGTTGCACGCTTTTACTGGCTCTCTCCCATTCTGTGTATGCCGCCTATGGTGACATGCTCAAGGAATTCAATTTCGGTGTCACCGAAGTGAAGCGAGACAACACACGGGATAGAGTCTATGCCGCAAGCCCTTCGAGAAATTCTGTCAAGGTGATCGACAGTAATTCGCTGGAAGTTATTGCGTCTATCTTCACGGGAAGTGCGCCGGTGCGAATGGAGATAAGCGCGGATTCGTCTCGGCTTTATGTGGCAAATTCAGGAAGCAACGCACAGGGGATTGCGGTGGTGAACCTTAACACGCTTACAGTGGAAAGGCACATTGCCACGTTCTCGAACCCGAGAGACGTCGCCATCTCGGCAGATGGCAGGCTCTTTGTTATACTGGATCGTGAAATGAGGATTTACGATGAGGCGACAGGCAACCAAATCGGTGAGGAGTATGATACTCATTCCACGCCTCGATTTGGGGTCTATTCTGGAAATATTGAGAGTAGTCCTGACAAGCAGCGCATATACTATTATATAAGTGGCTTGAGCCCTTCAGGCTGGTCTATGCTGAATGTGACTACAAATCCTTTCACTGTGGTGAACTCGGGAACATGGGGAAGTAACGGTGGGGGGTTGGCCTTGAGTGCCGACGGAGAGTTTATCACCTTCTTCTCTGGTTCCCCCCTACGAGGTAGCCAAGCTGGATGCAGATAATCCCAGTTCGAATCTGGGGACATTTTCCACTGGGGCGTACCCACGGGGAGGAGCCTACGGTGTGGAGGGGAAGAGACTTTATGTGACTCATGGCAGCAGGCACATTGACGTATGGAATGCTAACACCTTCGTGCAGTTACCCCAGATATCGAATGTTGGAGAAGCAAGTATATTGGAGTGCGATCGAAAGAATCGGGTGCTCTTCGCCGGAGCGCAGGGGAGCAGCGGTTATCTCAGGGCCTATTACATCAATGAAGATGTTGCTGGCACCCCGCTGAACCTGGCTATCGAGACCGCCATGCATATCGAATGGGACTCGCTGCCCGGCGAACTGTATCAGGTGCAGTGGCGTAGTTCAATGGGTGGGAATGACCCATGGCAGAACCTAGGTGATCCTATTCTTGGGAACGGCCTCACCATGAGCGTGTACGACGAATTGAAAGGCATGCGTCGAAAATTTTATCAAGTGATCGTGGTGACCGAAGGGTCTTGAAGGTGTGGCATCATATTCAATCGGCAACGGTGTGAGAGCGAAATAGGTATCAGGAGTGATCGCGGTAGGAACGGCTATTACAGAGGAAGGACTGGAGAGATTGGAAAAATGCCCCTTCCGCAGAATCTGTGGGTTCTCTTCCATTCGATTCGGCGGGCAAGATGAGGGGTAGATGAACCGGCGGACTCCGGCAGGTTTCGTTTGATTTTTGGTCAACTCGGCCTGAAGTCTTATTATTTCCCACACAAATAATAAAGTTTCCTCTTGCTACGGAGGTTGGGCGGTTTAGGATCGGCGCATGAGCAAGAGATTTATCGCGCCTTGGAAGGATTCGACGACGAAGCCGGCTATCTATCACTGCATCAGTCGTGTTGTGGAGCGGCGGTTCGCTTTTGGTGTGGAGGAGCGGGAGGCTTTCCGGATGTTCATGCGGATGCAGGAGAATTTCAGTGGCTGCCGGATGCTCTCGTATTGCGTGATGTCGAATCATTTCCATATCCTGCTTGAGGTTCCGCCGATGCCGGAGGAAGGGGTTTCCGACGGTGAGCTGCTCAAACGGCTGGCCGCGATCAACAGCGAAGCCTTTGTTGCAACTGTGGCGAAGGAGCTGGTGGAGGCGCGAGGTGGGGAGGACGAGGCCTGGGTTGCGGAGATCCACGCCCGTTTCACCTACCGGATGCACAACCTCAGCGAATACATGAAAACGGTGCTGCAACGCTTCACCCGTTGGTTCAACCGCACGCACGGAAGGACCGGGACTTTGTGGGAAGAACGCTACAAGAGCGTGATCGTGGAAAGCGGCACGGCGGCGCGGACGATGGCGGCGTATATTGATTTGAATCCGGTTCGCGCGGGTATGGTGGAGGATCCGGCGGAGTATCGCTGGAGCGGCTACGGGGAGGCGGTTGGCGGTGGACGCAAAGGCAATGGGAAGAAGGCGCGTGAGGGCTTGGTCCGCGCGTGTATGAGTGGCGACGATGTGGGTTTCGAGGCGGAGCGGTGGAATGATATATCACGTATCTATCGGCGTGCGATGGGTTTTGCATTGGGCAGGAAAAGCGGATGGGGGGCTGCCAGTGCGGGGAAGGTTCAATCCAACCTCAATACGGCTGAGGCGTTGGAGAAAGGAGACGGGAGCACTGCATTGAAAGAACTGGGAATGGCGAAAATGCTGCGGTGTCGGGTGAGATATTTCACGGACGGCGCGGTGATCGGGAGCAAGGAATTCGTCAACGAAGCCTTTGCGGGAGCCAGGGAGAGATTTTCCGAGAAACGGAAGGACGGGGCCAGACGATTGCGGGGCGATGCGAAGGCGGCGGCCGGGACGCTGTGGAGCCTGCGCGACCTTCAGGTCGGGATCGGGTGAGTCGGAACCAAGCAGAGGCGGCGGGTCGATCTCAGGACTTCTTCAAAAAGGGTTTTTTGACAGTGATTGCGGCAAACTTGCGACCACGGACGTCGAGCTGGAGTTTCGTCCCGG
>Ga0222650_1001348_pt1 | contig 12597 bp, 9 predicted proteins | sample AntAcemetagen367_FD_179820 | JGI IMG/M metagenome (GOLD analysis project Ga0222650, IMG submission 179820) | Saline water microbial communities from Ace Lake, Antarctica - #367 | ecosystem: Environmental > Aquatic > Non-marine Saline and Alkaline > Saline | place: Antarctica: Ace Lake | collected...
AGCCGAGCGTAGGCTTTGAGCGATTCGGCGTCAGAATTTTCGGAGCGATGGAAGCCGATGATACGCCCGATCACAGTGCCCGAATCGAGCGTGACCTGATCCATTTGCCCCGAGGTAAAGGCAGCCGCAGCCGAGGCGGAGATCACCCGCGAAGGGCGCAGCGCAAGCAAGCGCTCAAAGGTAATGAACACCGCAATCAAGGAGCAGAGCGCGAGCGGGTAGATGAAAATTCCTGCGTTGGTAAAGATGTCCATGGTTTAAGTTCGGATGAGAAAGTTGGAGTCCCGCCTTTAGGCGGCAGCGTATTCTATAAGCCGCCTAAAGGCGGGACTCCAACCTATCTAAATAAAAAAAGGCGCAACAGAAGCTGCGCCTTTTTAATGTCACGCCTGCATATAAGACAATGCGCCGGCGGTTTTAGCGACATCACCTGCGCCGACGAGGAGCTCGTCGAGCGGATCGTAGTTGCCGCTCAGCAGGCTATCGCGCGCGCCGGGCTTGATCTCGCAGCGTACGGATTGATCGCCGAACCAGATTTTGTGGTCTTCCACGTCGATCGTGATGTCGAGCTCAGGGTTGGCCTCGATCGCAGCGGCGAGGACTTTGCGATCCGCATCGCTGGCGATCACGCACACCACCCCGAGGTTGGTGGAATTACCGAAGAAAATCTCGGCGAAGCTGCCCGCGATCACGGCGTTATAACCAGCGCGTAGGATGGATTGCGGCGCGTGCTCGCGCGAGCTGCCGCAGCCGAAGTTATTTCCGCTCACGAGGATCGAGGCTGCGGCGAAGCGCGGATCGTTAAGGTTGTGCTTTTTGTCTTCGCCCGACTCCGTCTTACGCACGTCGTGGAAGAGATAGTCCCCGAGGCCGTCGAAGGTGATGCACTTCATGAAGCGCGCAGGGATGATGCGATCGGTGTCGATATCGTCACCGGGGACGAATACGCCCTTTCCGGTGACTTGTTTAATGGGTGTGGCTGGCATGATTTTTTAAATTAAATATGTATTGGAGCGAAAGTGTAGCCGAATTCATAAGACTTCGGACGTTTGACACTTCTCAGCCAAATCGTCCAAAGTCTGACGACTCCGGCTACGGAGAAAATTAACTGGCTAATCGGTCGACTGCTGCGAAGCCGAAGACCTCGCGTGCATCGGAGACCTCGCCGGTGACGGCGGCGGCGGCGACCATGAGTGGGCTCATGAGCATCGTGCGCCCGGTGGGTGAGCCTTGCCGCCCCTTAAAGTTGCGGTTCGAGGAACTGGCGCAGAGCTGATCGCCGATGAGTTTATCAGGATTCATGGCGAGGCACATGGAGCAACCTGCGGCGCGCCATTCGAAGCCGGCTTCGATAAAGATTTTATCCAAGCCGAGCTCTTCGGCAATCTTAGCCACTACTTGCGAGCCAGGCACCACGATGGCTTGCACACCGGGGGCGACCTTGTGGCCTTTCACATATTTGGCGACTTCTTGAAAATCAGAGAGGCGGCCATTGGTGCAGGAGCCGATAAAGGCGATGTCGATCTTCTTACCCTTGATCGGGCTGCCGCCTTCAAACTGCATGTATTCGAGCGCTTCGGCCACAGAGTCGCGCTCCGACTGGGTCGGCGCGCCTTCGATGGTGGGGATGCTTTCTTCGATACCAATGCCCTGCCCCGGAGTGATGCCCCAAGTTACAGTGGGCTGAATTTGGGAGGCGTCGAGCTCGACCACGTCATCAAAAGTGCAATCTGCGTCGGAGGCGAAAAACTTCCAATGCGCGACGGCGGCATCCCAAGCCTCGCCCTTCGGCGAGTAGGGGCGGCCTTTAAGATAATCAAAAGTCTTTTCGTCTGGATTCACATAGCCGACGCGGGCGCCGCCCTCGATCGACATGTTGCAGACAGTCATCCGCTCTTCCATGGTGAAGTTATCAAAAGTCGTGCCCGCATACTCATAGGCGTAGCCAGTGCCACCCTGCGTGCCGAGCAAGCGGATGATGTGCAAGATTACATCCTTGGCGTAAACGCCCGGAGCCAAGGCACCGTTCACATTGATGCGGCGCACTTTCAGCTCGTTAAGCGCGATAGTCTGCGTCGCCAGCACATCGCGGACTTGGCTGGTGCCGATGCCGAAAGCAACCGCGCCAAAAGCGCCATGCGTGGCGGTGTGCGAATCGCCGCAAGCGATGGTAGTGCCGGGCTGCGTGATGCCCTGCTCGGGGCCGACCACGTGCACGATGCCCTGACGCCCGGTGTTGGTATCGAAGAAAGTGACGTTGTTTTCCAAGCAATTCCGGCGCAGTTCCTCGATCATGCCCTGCGCGAGCGGATCGCTGTAAGGCTCGACCGCCTCGTTGGTCGGCACAATGTGGTCAACCGTCGCAAAGGTGCGGTGCGGGTATTGCACCTTTAAGTCCCGGTCACGCAACATACCGAAGGCCTGCGGACTCGTGACCTCGTGGATAAGGTGCGTGCCAATTAATAATTGCGTCTGACCGTTTGCCAATTGGCGAACCGCGTGCGCGTCCCATACCTTTGCAAATAAACTTTTGCCCATAATCTTGATCCTGAATGAAGAGTGATTCTCAAAAGCGTCTCAATAAGGATGGCTTTGGGGTGACTGGCAACCGCAAAGGCGAAAATTTTTATGAGAACTCACAATTAGCACAGCGGCGCGGCCATTTCAGAAATCTTCGCAAGAAAATTCTGAGTGCTTGACTTGGGAAATCAAAAAACCACACTGCGCCGCTTTTCACTGGCCTCCTGTCTAATACTATGGCGCAAGACCTCAAAGATACGCTCAATCTCCCACAAACTAATTTCCCCATGCGGGGTAACCTAGTGGAGCGCGAACCAAGGCGCATAGATCATTGGAAAAACATCGACCTTTACGCTCAGATTCAGGCAAAAAATAGCGCAGGCACCCCCTTCATTCTGCACGACGGCCCGCCCTTCACCAATGGTGACCTTCACCTCGGCCACGCGCTAAATAAGACCCTGAAGGACACCATCTTACGCTACAAATGGATGTCTGGCTACAACGCTCCCTACATCCCCGGCTGGGATAGCCACGGCCTGCCGATCGAGCACAAAGTCTCGCGTGAGCTGCAAGACTCTGGCCGCACCGATTACACCCCGCTGGAAGTGCGCAAAGCTTGCGCCCAATTTGCCGACAAGTATCGCATCATCCAGACCGAACAATTCGAGCGCCTCGGAGTGACGGCTGATTGGGCGAATGAGTATTGGACAATCCACCCCGAATACGAAGCGGCCGAGCTAGAAACTTTCGCAAAATTCGTCGAGCAAGGCCTCGTCTATCGTAGCAAAAAGCCCGTTTATTGGTCGATCCCCTGCGCCACTGCACTGGCAGAAGCCGAGATCGAGTATAAAGATCACACCAGTATCTCTATTTACGTCAAATTGCGCTTAAGCGATGCCGCGCGCGCCAAGCTCGACCTGCCCGACGCGGACAGCTCGATCCTGATTTGGACGACCACTCCGTGGACGCTCCCTGCGAATCTCGCGGTTTCTGTAAACCCGAAGATCGAGTATTCTGCCATCAAAACCGCTGAGCACGGCACCCTGATCGTGGCTACGCCGCTGCTGGATGCCGTGATCGCAGAGTGCAAGCTGGAAGGCGTCGAAACCATCGCCACCTATCTCGGCTCGCAACTCGAAAAGCTCGAAGCGCGCCACCCCTTTATCGACCGCCCTTCCCCTATCTTGCTGGCCGACTATGTCACCACCGAGAGCGGCACTGGCTGTGTGCACACTGCGCCTGGCCACGGTCTTGATGACTATATTACAGGGATCAACAACGGCCTCGAAGTTTATTGCCCACTCGATGACAACGGCTGCTACGTGGACGATGGTCAAGTGCCCGCCGATCTGGTCGGCCTCTCCGTGCTGGAAACCAGCGGCGGCAAACCTTCGGATGCCAACCTAGGCGTGCTCCGCATGATCGCGGGGAACGGCTCACTGATTGCCAAGAAAAAAATCCATCACAGCTACCCACACTGCTGGCGCTCGAAGACGCCCGTCGTTTTCCGTGCCATGGATCAGTGGTTTATCGCCCTCGACAAAAACGGCGACCGCGCACGCGCTCTCGAATCACTCAAAGACGTCAACTTCATCCCCAGCTGGGGTGAGAACCGCATCCGCGCCGCCGTAGAAAACCGCCCCGACTGGTGCATCAGCCGCCAGCGCACCTGGGGCGTGCCCATCCCCGCCTTCTACGACGAAGATGGCACCGCTTTTATAGATGCCGACGTCATCCGCGCGATTTCTAGAAAAGTCGCCGAGTCCGGCACCGACCTGTGGTTTGAAAAAACCGCTGCCGAGATCCTCGACGGCATCCCCCTGCCCGCAGATTGGCCGACCGCCGACCTACTCAAGTGCGGCAGCGACACGCTCGACGTGTGGATCGACTCCGGCACCAGCCACCGCGCGGTGCTGCAAAAACGTCCCAATCTCAGCTGGCCCGCCGACCTCTATCTCGAAGGCTCCGACCAGCACCGCGGCTGGTTCCAGAGCTCGCTGTGGACATCGATCATCGCCGACAGGGCAGCGCCGTATAAGAATCTCCTCACTCACGGCTTCATCGTCAAGGAAGACGGCACCAAACTCTCCAAGAGCGACGGTGCCGCCCGCCCGCTCAACGAATGGATCGCCGGCTACGGTGCCGACATCATCCGCCTCTGGATCTGCTCGCAGGACTACCGTGGCGATGTGCCCGTCTCCGACAAGATCGTCTCGAACGTGGCCAACAACTACCGCAATCTGCGCAACACCCTGCGCTTCCAAATCGGCAACCTCCACGACTTCGACGCCGCCACAGATGCCGTGCCGCTCGATCAGCTCAACCCCCTCGACAAGTGGGTGCTGCACGAGCTCGGCCAACTGGTGCGTAAAGTCACCGAAGCTTACGAAGCCTACGAATTTCACCGCGCATTCAAGGACTTCATCGATCCCTTTGTGGCCAACACCCTGTCGGCCACTTACCACGATGTGCTCAAGGATCGCCTCTACACCCGCAGCCCGAACGATCCACTGCGACGCTCTTCGCAGACCGCGATCCACATCGTCTTCTCCGTCTTTACTCGCTTGATTGCGCCGCTGGTGCCGTTTACCGCCGACGAAGCATGGAGCTACGCCCAGAGCGATAGCGACTTCGGCGACCAGCCCATCGCCCTCGCCGACTGGCCAGAAGTCGATCCCGCTTGGGACGATGCTGCCACCGCTGCCGACATCCGCGCCCTGCGCAGCTTCCTATCGACGCAGCTGAACGAGCGCCTCGAAGCCCTGCGCCAGCAAAAGACCATCGGCCAAAGCCTCGATGCCAAAGCGATTATCACCGGTTCATCCAACAATCCAGAGTTCGCACGCCTCAAAAAGTATGAGCCCGACCTGCCGGAACTCTTTATCCTCTCGCAGGTCACTTTGATCGAATCCAGCGCCGCCGACGAACTCGGCATCGAAGTTGCTCACGCTGACGGAGTCCGCTGCCCCCGCAGCTGGCGCTGGATGCCCGAGCTCGTCGAAACAGAAAATTGGGGTGCCGTCTCTCCCCGCTGCGCTCAAGCACTTAAAACAATTTCGTAACACCACTTAAACTCTCCTCAAATATCTAGAAATCATGCCTAGCCAGAAAAAATCGCCTGCCAAAAAAGCCGTCAAGAAAGCCGTCAAAAAAACGGTCAAAAAAACGGTAGCTAAAGAAGCACCCGCCCCCAAAGCCCGTGTGGCGAAAAAGGCCGCCGCCAAAAGCGCCGCTGCCAAAAGCGCCGCTGTGCAAGACACCGCCACTCCAGCCAACCCTTTGAGGCAAGCAGTCGTCTCCCGCACCGGAGCCGCTGCCGATAAGAAATCGACACCGATCGTATTCTCCCTCGACGACATTGAGGAGCTGATGGCTGCTAAGAAGGCGGCACCCGCCCAAGAGGAGCCAGCCGCCCCGCTCAAGGCCGCTGTCCAACCTAGAGTTCAGCCCACCAAAAAAATTATAATCGATGACAAGCCCGTGGAAAAGCGCGTGCTCGGAGCCGCCTCGCTAGCCGACATCCTCGGCTTCAATCCTGCCGAAAAGAAGAGCAGCACCGAACTTGGCGACAGCGAAGTGCCCAAGAAGTGGAAAAAATATTACACACTGTTAGTCGCGTTACGCGCCCACGTGAGCGATGAGATCACGCTCCACACCTCTGAGACGCTCAAGCATTCCGCTCGCGATGATTCAGGCGGTTCATCCAGCTACGGCAACCATGACGCCGATGCCGGCACCGATAGCTTTGATCGCGACTTCGCACTCAGCCTCGTGTCCAACGAGCAAGACGCCCTCAACGAGATCGAAGAAGCCATCCTCCGCATCAAAGACGGCAGCTATGCCGTTTGCGAGATCACTGGTCACCCGATTCCAGCAGCGCGTCTCACCGTGGTGCCCTTCGCCCGCTATTCTGTCGAAGGACAAGCCGAGCATGAGCGAAACCAACGCCGTAGGAGCAACCGCATAGCCGCTGGCGGCATCTTCGGTGACGCGTCCGACACCCCAAAACTCGAATCTAGCGACGACGACGAGTAGGTAGTTTTTCAGCCGAAGTTCAGACGGAAAACCCGGCACTCAGCATTCAAAAACATCCCTCCGCCGATCCTCCCATGCGCTGAGTTTGGAGCGCACTTTGGCTACCAGCGCGAGGTCGATTTCGACCTGCAGCAGGCAAGGCACCTCGTCGGCTTCGGCAACGATCTCGCCCCATGGATCGATGACCATCGAGTGCCCGAAGTAGCGGGTCTCGCCGACACTGCTGCCGTGGCCTTCGACGCCGCATTGGTTGATGGCTACAAAGTAAGTTTGGTTCTCGATCGCGCGGGCGCGCACTAAGGTGCGCCAGTGCTCCAAGCGTGGGTGCGGAAAGGCGGCGGGCAGCAGCTGAATAGTCGCCCCCGCTTCGGTGGTGGCTCGGAAGAGCTCGGGGAAGCGCAGATCGTAGCAAATGGCTGCGCCAAAGCGCGCGCCGCCAGTCTCGAATGTAATGTACTCATTGCCCGCTTCAACATGGCGCTCTTCGTGAAACAGTGTAAAGAGGTGCAGCTTGCGATAGCGCGCAAGGAGCGCGCCCTTGCCGTCGAAGTAGTGAAAACAGTTGGCCGCGTTACCCGCTTCGGTTTGCTCTAAAAAGGAGCCGCAAATCGCGATGCCGTGAGTTCTTGCCAATCCAGAAATTTTTTCGATGTGCGACGAGGCTTGTTCCAGTATCGCTTGGTTATACTTCCAGTCGAATCCGGTGCTACACATCTCGGGCAAGCAGAGCAGGTTGGAACCAGCTGCACTGGCCTGCGCAGCGAGGGAAGCGATGCGTGCGAGGTTGACCTCGGCATCGCCGCGAGCGACTTCAAACTGTGCTAGACTGATTTTTATTACCGTTGGAGGTTTCGACATCAATTGCATTTCAGTGGAGTCGTCGCGCTCTGGCAAGCATCGAGCAAAGATCGACTGGTCAAGACTTGCGAGCCGAAGCGGTTTTTAGGACGCGATCAAATCACAAAGTAAAGTTTTCAACGTAGCCGAAGCGGTGACGCTTTGGAGCGCTCGGAGCCAGACGCTGCGGGCATCCAAAATCTTACGATTTCGGCTATACTGCCGCGCATCATATTTTGTGAATTTCAAAAAGCTGCACAGCAATCACCATGAGTTTCCAAGGATCTCTGCGCCTCTACCGTCAACATGACAGAGAAATAGGCACACGTATTAGTCTCGCGCAGAGGCGCAGGGGCGCAGAGGTTACCAACCTGCGCCGTACTGGAAATAAACTTGGATATTTACTTAATTTTGGTGGCGAAGTGATGAAAACTGGCATCACACGCTGTGTGAACGGCCTCCCTGGGTAAGTTTCGGATCACTGCTTGAGACCTCTGCGCCCCTGCGCCTCTGCGCGACGGAGGTCTGCCGTAGATGGCGTAGCAAAATAACAGAGTATATTTTCACAAAATATGATGCGCGGCAGTATACAATGACTTCGCTCGAAAGATTGTATCCCTTGTTGTCGTCGAAATGGCTTCGCCAGTCCGCTACAAGTCAGGCAGTGGGGGCTTCACTTGTGACAATGCCATTGCGTATTTCAATGCCTTTTGATTCTGAGCTATAATGAAAACTCAAATCACTGATTTTCAGCCACAAAAAGGCACGAAAAAGCACGAAAAACTCAGAGGAAGAATTTTTGTGTATTTTTGTGCCTCTTTGTGGCCATAAAATACGCATAGCTAGAACGTCATCCTATTTAACTCTCTTCCTCCCCGTATTTCTCCAGCGTATAAACAAAAAGCTCTTCTACCTTTTTGCGTGCCCAAGGCGTTTTACGCAAAAACTTAAGGCTGGATTTGACTGAGGGTTCGTAAGTGAAACAGCGCACGTCAATGCGCCCAGCAAGGCCTTCCCATCCGTAGAACTCCTGCAGACTGACCACGATTTTTTCGAGGGTCATGCCGTGGAGTGGATTGTTCTCTTGTTCGGTGGCCATTAGTTGCTCAGTAACTGATCTAGCGCGACGGAAACTGGTAATTCGCCAACTCTGACCGCTGTCTCCATATTTTTAATACGTTCGCCGTTTTTGGCGGTGAAGCGCTCCATCACGGCGGCCTTGAGCAGCGAGTCGAACCAGTCGACGTTCTGCTCCGCGCGGCGGGCTTCGAAGACGCCGCTTTCGGTGAGCTGGTCGCGGAAGCTTTCGATCATCTCCCAGACGGCTGCGATGCCTTCGTTGTTGAGCGCCGAGCAGGTCAAGGCTTTGGGCTTCCAGCCGGGCGTGAAGGGATGCAGGAAATAGAGCACTTTAGTGTATTCGACTTTGGCCAATTTGGCGCGCAGCAGGTTGTCGCCATCGGCCTTGTTGACGACGATGGCATCGGCCAACTCAATGACGCCTTTTTTGATGCCTTGCAACTCATCGCCCGCGCCAGCGATTTGTAGCAGTAAAAAAAAATCTGTCATGGTGCGCACGGCTGTCTCGCTTTGGCCGACGCCGACAGTTTCGACTAGAACCACATCGTAGCCTGCCGCTTCGCACAGGAGTAATGCCTCGCGGGTGCGGGCAGCGACGCCGCCGAGCGATGCGCCGGAGGGCGAGGGGCGGATAAAGGCGTTGTCGTGGCGGCAGAGATCTTCCATCCGCGTCTTATCGCCAAGGATGCTGCCGCCGGTGCGCGAACTGCTGGGATCGACGGCGAGCACGGCGACTTTTTTGCCTCGGTCGCAGAGCATCATGCCGAGCGCTTCGATAAAGGTGCTCTTACCGGAGCCGGGGGTGCCCGTCATGCCGACACGCAGCGCCCCGCCCGTTTCGGGGAGGATGGCCTGCATCAGCTCGCGCGCGGGGGCGCGGTGCTTGGCGGCGCGGCTCTCCACCAGGGTGATGCCCTGCGCCAGCGCGGCACGGTCGCCAGAGCGGATGCCGGCGGTGAGCTTTGGGATGTCGTGTGGTGGGCGCATGTTTCTTTATTGAACGCTGAACATCGAACGTCGAACATTGAATTATTGAGTGTATGAGGTTGGAGTCCCGCCTTTAGGCGGCAGCGTTTGTATGGCTTTTACTCTGCGGCCGCCTAAAGGCGGGACTCCAACCTATACAACCGCTATTTCTTATACTTACTCGACCAGTCGACGCCGCGCATGTCTTTCTTCTCCATGAAGGCTTCGTGCATCGCAAATGCGGTGCGCAGGGTCTGCGGGGTGTGGCCGTCTTTGACGTTGTCGAAGTAGGCGTGGAGTTGATCTTTATAATCGGGGTGGGCGCACTTATCGACGATCTCTTTGGCACGCCCGATGGGATCTTTACCCCGTAGATCGGCGATGCCCTGCTCGGTGATGAGCACTTGCACGCTGTGCTCGCTGTGGTCGAGGTGAGCGACCATCGGCACGATCGTGCTGATGGCACCGCCCTTGGCCACGGAGGGGCAAGTGAAGATGGAAATGTAGGCGTTACGAGTGAAATCGCCCGAGCCGCCGATGCCGTTCATGAGGTTGTTGCCCATGACGTGGGTGGAGTTAATATTCCCCCAAATGTCGGCTTCAATGGCGGTGTTGATCGAGATGATGCCGAGACGGCGCACGACTTCGGGGTGATTGGAAATCTCCTGCGGGCGCAGCAACATGCGCTTTTTGAAAAACTCGAGGTCTTGGTAGATGCCTTCCAAGACGGGAGGCGAAACGGTGAGCGAGGTGGCACTGGCGAACTTGATATCGCCGCTCTTCATGAGGTCGATCACGCTGTCTTGAATGACTTCTGAATACATCTCAAAGGGCGGGATGGCGGGATTCTCACCGAGCGCGCCGAGCACGGCGTTAGCGATATTACCAACGCCGGACTGAATCGGTAAAAAATCCTTTGGGATGCGGCCTTGGGTCAACTCATTGGCGAGAAAGGTGGCCACGTTGGCACCGATCTTTTTGGTGATTTCATCAGGCTCTTTGAAGCTGCCGACTTCGTCCGGGCGGTTGGTCTTCACGATGCCGACGATCTTTTTGGGATCGACTTTGAGCACGGGGCTGCCGCAGCGCTCGGAGCAGCTGTAAACGGGGATCTCGCGGCGGTGTGGCGGATCGAGCGGCTCGTAAATATCGTGGAGGCCTTTGAGTTCGGCGGGGTGTGCTTCGTTCAGCTCGATCAGGATCTTGTCCGCGACGTGGCAAAAGGTATTGGATGCACCGACGCTAGTGGTGAGCACAATCTCGCCGTCGTCACTGACCGAGGCGGCTTCCACGATGGCGAATTTTATTTTCCCAAGGAAGCCGTAGCGTGCGGCTTGTGGCAACATGGAGAGGTGCATGTCGTAGAAGCAGGTCTCGCCGCTGTTGATCTGGGCGCGGAGGTCTTTGCAACTTTGATAAGGCGTGCGGAAGAGCACGGCGTTGGCACGGGCGAGCTGGCCGTCGAGGCTGTCGCCAGTGGAGGCACCGGTGACGACGCCAATCTTAAACTCGCGGCCTGCCTCGTGCTCGACGATGGCGCGCGCGGCGATGGCGGTCGGTATATCCTTGGCGGCCCCGGCGGGTGTGAATCCGCTGAAACCGATGATGTCGCGGTCATTAATAAGGGCAGCCGCTTCGGCGGCGGTGATGACTGGATAGGTCGTAGTGGTAATTGGCATGACTTGATTTATTTTATCAGGTGAGTTTGTAGCCGAAGTCGTGAGACTTTGGGCGACTTGGCTGAAATGTGTTGAGCGTCCAAAGTCGTGAGACTTCGGCTACGTTTTTAGGATGCGTCCAAAGTCTCACGACTTCGGCTACGTTTTTTGTTTCATCAGTGACCGCCACCGAACATAGTCAAAAAGAAGCCGGCGACAAGTGCGGTGCCAATTACACCGGCTACATTGGGCCCCATCGCGTGCATGAGGAGAAAGTTACTGGGGTCGGCCTTCTGGCCTTCGACTTGGCTGACGCGGGCAGCCATCGGCACGGCGCTCACACCGGCGGAGCCGATCAGCGGATTGATCTTATTCTTGGAAAAGACATTCATCAACTTGGCCATCAGCACGCCAGATGCGGTCGCCACACTGAAAGCGGCCACTCCGAGCACGAGGATACCGAGCGTCTCGCCCCGGAGGAAGCGGTCACCTGTCATGGTGATGCCGACACTGGTGCCGAGGAAGATAGTGATGATGTTAATCAACTCATTCTGGGCAGACTTACTCAGGCGCTCGGTGACTTTACACTCACGTAGGAAGTTGCCAAACATCAGCATACCGATCAAAGGTGAGGCGGGCGGCACCAGTAGGATGCAGGCGATGGTCACAATGACACCGAAGACGAGTTTCTCCAGTCGGCTAACGTGGCGCAGACTCTTCATACGGATCTTACGCTCTTTCATGGTGGTGAGCCCGCGCATGATCGGCGGCTGTATCACGGGGACGAGCGCCATATAACTATAGGCGGCCACGGCGATGGGCGCAAGTAGCTCGGGTGCGAGCGCGTTAGCGAGGAAAATGGAGGTCGGCCCGTCGGCGCCGCCGATGATGGCGATCGCACTGGAGGCCTCGGTCGAGAAGCCGAGCATCTGCGCCCCGAGGAAGGTGCCGAACACGCCAAACTGCGCGGCCGCGCCGAGGAGTAAGACGCGCGGGTTAGCGATGAGTGGCCCAAAGTCTGTCAACGCGCCGACGCCTAAGAAAATAAGCGGTGGGAAGATCTCCAGCAGGATGCCCATTTGAATGTAGTGAAAGAGGCCGCCAGTATGATCGCTATGCAGCTCGCCGATAGACTGGCCCTTGATCACGGCATCGCCAACTTGCACGGAATTGGCCACGACGCGCCCGCCCGCTTCTGCCCAGATGAGCTGATCGGTGAGTTGGAAGCTGTGCTCGTTGACCTTCATCTCGGCTGGCTTCATCACTGCAACGACTTGCTCTGTGCGCAGGATGTAGAGCAGCGTGTGCTCCCCGTAGCCGACGACTTCTTCACCATCGAGGAGGCTTTGTAGCGTGGTCGAATCGAGCTCGCCGACGGTGCTCGGCATCACTTTTTCCACGGCATTTAGATAGACGGCCTGCCCCGGCTCGGCGGAGACATACATGATGATCCCTGAGTCGGGAGCCCGCACCAGCGAGGCCGGCTTGTTGATGATCCCCT
>Ga0222650_1001354_pt1 | contig 12545 bp, 11 predicted proteins | sample AntAcemetagen367_FD_179820 | JGI IMG/M metagenome (GOLD analysis project Ga0222650, IMG submission 179820) | Saline water microbial communities from Ace Lake, Antarctica - #367 | ecosystem: Environmental > Aquatic > Non-marine Saline and Alkaline > Saline | place: Antarctica: Ace Lake...
GATTCATGAGGGCGGCGAACTGGGCTATTCGCTCAGCCATTCGTTCGGGGCTGTGTTCGATAATCCCGAACTCATCGTGGCTTGCTGTGTGGGCGATGGCGAGGCGGAGACCGGTCCGCTGGCGACGGCGTGGCATTCCAACAAGTTTCTCAACCCAGCGACCGACGGGGCGGTAGTGCCGATCCTGCACCTCAACGGCTACAAGATCGCCAACCCCACCATTTTCGCGCGCATCGAACCGGAGGAACTGGATCAGTTCATCCGAGGCAACGGCTGGACACCGCATTACGTCGAGGGAGATGACCCCGCTCTGATGCACGAGGCCATGGCGACGACGCTCGACGCGGTGATGGAGGAGATCAAACGCATCCAGCACGAAGCCCGCGTCAATGGCAACACCGTGCGCCCGCGCTGGCCGATGATCGTCCTCAAATCACCCAAAGGCTGGACCGGCCCGAAGTGGGTGGATGGCCAGCAAATCGAAGGCACGTTCCGAGCGCATCAGGTGCCGCTCTCCGACCCGGTCGCGCATCCCGAACATCTCAAGCTGCTGGAGGAATGGTTGCGCAGTTACAAACCGGAAGAACTCTTCGATGTCCAAGGCCGCCTGATGCCGGAACTGGCCGAACTCGCGCCCAAGGGCGAGCGGCGCATGGGCGCAAATCCACAGGCGAACGGTGGACTGCTGCTTCGAGATTTGATCATGCCGGACTTTCGCGAATACGCGGTGGACGTGCCGTCACCGGGATCGGTTCTCGCAGCCGACGCGCACGAACTCGGCGTGTTCCTGCGCGATGTGGTCAAACTGAATAGCGAGCAACGCAACTTCCGCATTTTCGGCCCGGATGAAACGCTCTCCAACCGCCTGACTGCGGTCTTCGAGGTGACGGAACGCCAGTGGGACGCACGCACACAGGACAACGATGAGTTCCTCGCCATCGACGGCAGAGTCATGGAAATGCTGAGCGAGCATCAGTGCGAAGGCTGGCTTGAAGGCTATCTGCTCACCGGACGGCACGGGCTCTTCAATTGTTACGAAGCCTTCATCCACATCATTGACTCGATGTTTAATCAGCATGCCAAATGGTTGAAGGTCACGGCTGAACTTCCGTGGCGTGCGCCCATCGCATCGCTGAACTACCTGCTGGCCTCCCACGTGTGGCAGCAGATGCACAACGGTTTCACGCATCAGGACCCGGGCTTCATCGATCACGTCGTGAACAAAAAAGCCTCCGTCGTGCGCGTCTATCTGCCGCCGGATGCCAACTGCCTGCTCTCGGTCTGGGATCATTGTTTGCGCAGCCGCCACTACGTCAACGTCGTGATCGCCGGTAAATATCAGGCACCGCAATGGCTGACGATGGACGAAGCGGTCAAACACTGCACCGCAGGCATCGGCATCTGGGATTGGGCAAGCAATGACGACGGCGGCGAACCCGATGTGGTCATGGCCTGCTGTGGCGACGTGCCCACGCTGGAAACGCTCGCCGCTGTTTCCATCATGCGCGAACATCTGCCCGACCTGAAAGTCCGTGTGGTCAATATCATCGACCTCTTCAAACTGCAACCCTCCAGCGAACATCCGCACGGCCTGACCGACGAAGCGTTCGATGCGCTCTTCACCAAGGACAAGGAAATCATCTTCGCCTTCCATGGTTATCCGTGGTTGATCCACCGGCTGACGTATCGCCGAACGAATCACGGCAACATTCACGTTCGCGGCTACAAGGAGGAAGGCACGATCACCACGCCCTTCGACATGACCGTGCTCAATGACCTCGACCGTTTCCACCTCGTAATGGACACCATCGATCGCCTGCCCCAAACCGGAAAAGAAGGCATCGCCCTCAAGAAGCAACTCCAAGCCAAGCTGATCGAGCACAAGCAATACATCGATGAAAACGGCCAGGACATGCCGGAGATCCGGAACTGGAAATGGAGTGATACGAAATGAATCCACAACTCCTGACCTCATGAGCGGTTTTCAATTACAGCACGTTGGTCTTCTTGAAGCGGATCCAGTTAGCCTCCAGTCAGTGGACAGCTTCGGACATTGATGATTTAAGGGCTGGAAGAACACCGGCTGGTCCATCGACCATCTTGAACTCCCAAGTCCCGAAACCACCATGGTGATTCACTGCCGCACACCATCTCTTGGCGGCGGATTCTTTGATATCCCGAAGCTTATCATAGCCTTTGGTTTCTAGGATCAGGTGGAAATTTTCACGATCCTTAAAACGAATAACGAAGTCGGGAATAAACTCATGTGGTTCTCCGTTGTTGAAATAGGGAATTCCGAATCCCAGTCCGGCATTCTTCACAAACGCTTCAACTCGGGGATGCGTGTCGATCAAATAGGCTGCCGACTGCTCCCACTGCTTTGTATCAGCTACCACGTAGTTGAGATGGCTGTTTACAACCTCTCTCACGTCTTTTCCTGTCCAGAAATCAACGTCAGAGGTGGAGCCGGCTCCGCGCGATTGCTCCAGCAGCGGTAATTCTGGAGCCTCTCCGGCGGTCGCCTCCCGAGCGAAGCAAACACCCGTAACCGCACCACAACTGAGGTTGCGCCGAGAGCTATCGGCCTGTATGCAAGGCGCGTTTTCCACGACCTCCGACCTTCGTTAATGTCTTTCCTTCGGGAACGTCCTTTTGCGGATACTTTTGCGATAATTTCCAGGAGATGTGCGGTGTGTAGAGCGCTGGTTCGAGCAGGAAGGAATCGTGTCCTTTGTCGGAATGTACGGTGATATGCATGGTATCGACTCCGGCTGCTTCCAAATGGCCTGCGATCTCTGATTGCTCTTCAGGGTAGAAACAGAAATCAGAGTCGATGGAGAACACCAGCCACTTCTGGCCGTGCTGTGCGCAGGACTGGAAAAGGTCATGGGGGCTGCTCGCATCGCCTTCTAAGACTGCGTTATAACTCTAAATTCAGAGATATGAACCACGGATGACACGGAAAGCACGGATTTAGAGACACTTATGAAATCCATCCCGATCACCCAAGGGGTTAGGCGCGAATGGCGTGGTTTTAAGCGAATCATCGGAGAGCATGCAGGCAAGGAAAGCCGTCCTTCCAGGCGGCAGCGAAACCCCGGCACACGACCCCAAACCGATGAATCCTCTGCGAAATCCAGCCGCCTGGAAGGACGGCGTTCCGTAAAGGGCGTCGCATTTTTACGGGCAACAGAGTTTCCCGGAAGCTACAAAGTGCCCAAGACTTCGCTTAAAACCGTGTCATTCGGGTTAGGCACCTAATGAATGTACCTCATTAATTATCCGTGTATATCCGTGAAATCCGTGGTTCCTTTTTTCCTTTCTAGGATAACGCGACCACAGATCTCCTACTCCTGGGATATGGGTGGCAACGGGTTGGTCAGACCTTGGTGGCCGCGTAGCCCTCGCCAAGTGCCTAGCCGAGAGACTTCTGATTTATCCGTTAAAGAACTGCTGCGTCTGCACCATCACTTCAAATAAGCGATCCACTTCGGATTTGGTGTTATAGAGGTAAAAACTCGCACGCGCAGTGGACTCGACACCGAGTTTTCGCATGAGTGGCTGAGTGCAATGATGGCCGCCACGCAGGGCCACGCCCGACCGATCGGCCACTGTCACCAAATCGTGTGCATGCACCCCATCAAGGAGGAAACTCACCACGCCAGCGCGTCCGGTTTTTGGTCCAAAGAGCCGCACTCCTTTCAATTCTGAAAGCCTTTCGTAAGCGTAGCTTGCCAGTTCTTGGTCGTGCTGCCAGATGCTCTCGAGGCCAATGCCTTCGAGGTAATCCATGGCCGCGTGCATCGCGATAGGCCCGGAAATATCGGGCGTGCCGGCCTCGAATTTGTGCGGCGCCTGCTTGTAGGAGGTTTTGTGAAAATCGACACTCAGGATCATATCGCCGCCGCCCTGATAGGGTGGCATTGCGTTGAGAAGCTCGCTCCGGCCGTAGAGCACACCAATGCCAGTCGGGCCGCAAAGCTTGTGACCGGAGAAGACCAAGAAATCGCAGTCAATCTGTTGCACATCAACAGGCATGTGTCCCACGCTCTGGGCGGCATCAACGAGCGTTGTCACTCCGAGATGCCGGGCGCGCGCGCACAACTCGGCCACTGGGTTCACCGTGCCTAAGGTGTTAGAGATGTGAACCATGGCGAACAACTTGACTTGTGAGGTCAGCAATTGGTCGAGGCGGTCGAGATCGAGCAAGCCATCATCGCCAGTGACGGGCAGATAAATTAATTCGGCGCCCGTGCGCTCAGCCAGCAGTTGCCACGGCACGATGTTGCTGTGGTGCTCCATTTCGGTGAGCAAGATCTGGTCGCCGGGTTTGAGATTACTGTTGCCCCAGGCAGCGGCCACGAGATTGATCCCTTCCGTGGTGCCGCGTGTGAATACAATTTCGTCAGCGCTGGGTGCATTGATGAAGCGGGCGACACGGGTGCGCGCTGCTTCAAACGCAGCGGTGGCGCGATTGCTCAATTCATGGATTCCCCGATGCACGTTGGAGTTGTCGCACTCGTAGTAGTGAACAAGGGAATCTATGACGGCATGCGGCTTCTGGCTGGTGGCGGCATTGTCGAGGTAAACGAGCGGGTGCCCGTTCACCGTCTGGTGCAGTGCGGGAAAGTCTTCGCGAATCTTTTGGGAGTTGATGGTCATGGATTTGGGGTCAATACATTCCAAGTTCGAGTTTGGCGCCCTCTGACATCATCGATTGGTCCCACGTTGGGTCAAACACCACATCACAGGTGGCTTCGGTGATTTCAGCGAGGGTATGAAGCTTGGCTATTACATCCGAGGAAAGCGCTGGCCCCATCCCGCAGCCGGCGGCCGTAAGCGTGATTTTCAGATCCGCCCGATAAGAATCGGTCTCGGCAACGGGAGTGAGTGCGCAGTCATAAACGAGACCCAGATCCACAATATTGACGGGGATTTCCGGGTCGTAGCAGGTCTTGAGTTGAGCCCAAACTTCCTTTTCCAACTCCTCCAGCGTCCGTCGCTGACCGCTAGTGTTGGTTGGTTTGGCGACGACTTCAATGCCGAGAGCATCAACGTCTTTATCGGCCAGTCGGAACATGTTCCCATTGACGACGATGGTGTAGCTGTTGCCCAGCGACTGAGTGATCTGGGCCAGTTCGCCTTTCTTGAGTGTGACTTTGTCGCCCACAGGGATGATCACCCCTTCGACGTCGCGGGTGAGAGTGATTGGTTCGTTCGAGTTCATCGTTGTTCCTTTTCGGATTCAGTTGAAATGGTTTCGCCGCTGCCTTCTATGACCGCCGCCACCGCGTGCCACGGCAGGATGGCGCATTTGATTCGCTCTGGAAATCTGTGCACGCCGGACAGCGCTGACAATTTACCTAAATCATCTTCGCTATGACCGGTGGTCATCAGGTCGCGAACTTTGTCGAACATCACCTTCACCTCGGCCTTGGTCTTGCCTTTGAGGATTTCGGTGAGCAGCGACGCCGAGGCTTTGGAAATCGCGCAGCCCGAGCCTTGGAAAGTAAGATCCTGCACGACATCACCGTCCATCCTCGCGTAGAGAGTGTAGCTATCGCCGCAGATGGGATTGGTGCCCTGCGCGGTGCGGTTGGCATCGGGCAAGATACGAAAATTCCTTGGACTCTTGCTATGGTCGATGAGTAGCTCTTGATAAAGAGCTGTTAGGTCGTCTGACATTATGGGTGTATTTTAATTTTTTGATTTTGTTCCAAACGTTCCCACACCAGGCTATCTAGTTCCTCGCGCACCGCTACGCAGCGGACGCGGTCGATGATTTCGCCGGCGAAGGCTTGGATCAACATGCGCCGCGCCTTCTCCCGCGGGATGCTGCGGGAACGCAGGTAGAAGATCGACTCGTCATTCAGCTGCCCGAGGGTCGCGCCGTGCGTGCACTTCACGTCGTCGGCGTAGATTTCGAGCTGCGGCTTGGTGTTGGCGGTCGCGTCATCCGAGAGCAGCAAGTTTTTGTTGGTCTGCTTGGCATCGGTCTTTTGCGCGTCGGGACGCACGAGGATGCGGCCGTGGAAGACGCCCTTGGATTTATCAGCGAGGATGCCATTAAAATATTCATGGCTCGCACCATGCGGTTTGGCGTGGTCGACAATCATGTAGTGGTCGGCGAGTTGTTCGCCACGCGTGAGGTAAAGGCCATTCAGGGTGCACTCCAGGCCCTCGCCGGCGAGGGTGGTAAAAATGTTCGTGCGTGAAAGTTTCGCGCCGAGCGCAATCGAGTGGGTGACCACATTGCTGGTCCGCCCGCAGTGCGCAGCGACGGTCGCGATGTGGAACGCCTGCTGGTTTTCATCCTGATATTTCAAGTGCTCAACGACCGCGTTCTCTTCGGCGACAAGTTCGGTGACAGCGTTGGTGAAGTAGGCCGCATCGCTCAGGCTCACGTGGCTCTCGATGACGGTGACCCGGCTGTCGCGCCCGGCCACGATCAGGTTGCGCGGGTGTGTGGTGGTGCCGTGCTCCTTGGCGGTGGAGATGAAGCGGAGGTGAATTGGCTCGGCCACGGTCTCACCGGCGGGCACGTAAATGAACGCGCCGTCCTGGAAGAACGCGGTGTTCAGTGCGGTGAAGGCATTGGTATCCGAGGAGGCATGGCGGCACAAGTGCGGCTCCACGAGCGTGGGTTCAGTGGCCAGCGCAGCGGCGAGGCTCATCACCTTGACACCTTCCGGCAGTGTGGCGAGGGATGAAAATTCCGGCACGAAATGACCATCGACGAAGACGAGCTGACTGCCAGTGAGTGCGGCGAAAGGAAATTGACTCAGCAGCTTTTCCGTAAGTCCGTGGTGTTCCGGCTTCACTACCGGCGCCATCTTCATCTTAGCGATGGGTGCCACGTTGGTGAAACGCCAGTCCTCGTCCTTCAAGGTCGGGAGGCCGAGTTTATCAAAGGACATGAAGCCCTCCTTACGAGCCGTTAACAACCATTCCGGCTCATCACGGTTTCTCTCGGATATCTCCAGCGCCTCGTGGCTTGAGTTGAGTTGCTCGTCTTTGGGTGCCGGGGCGACGTTCGGTTCTGTTTCGATTATATTATTCATAGGTGTCATTTGATTCGAGCCTTAGGCGGGCACGGCAGCGGCGTGGATCATCTCGTCATAACCTGTTTCCTCTAATTCGAGTGCCAGCTCCTTGCCTCCGGACTTCACGATCCGGCCGTCATAGAGCACGTGCACGAAATCGGGCACGATGAAGTTGAGCAGGCGCTGATAGTGCGTGATGACGAGTTGGGCGTTGTCGGGGCGTTTCAGCGCGTTGACGCCCTCCGAGACGATCTTCAGCGCGTCGATATCCAGACCTGAGTCAGTTTCGTCGAGGATCGCAAACTTCGGCTCCAGCACGGCCATTTGGAAAATCTCGTTGCGCTTTTTTTCGCCGCCGGAAAAGCCGTAGTTGACTGGCCGTTTCAACAAATCTTCCGGCAGGTGCAGCAGTTTCACTTTTTCCTTCACGAACGTGAGGAACTCCATGGCGTCGAGTTCGGGCAGCCTGCGATGTTTGCGGATTTCATTGTAAGCGGTCTTGAGAAAGTAGGTGCTGTTCACGCCGGGAATCTCGACCGGATACTGGAAGGCGAGAAACACCCCTTCGGCAGCTCGTTGCTCGGGATCGAGCTCCAGCAAGTCCTGGCCACCGTAGATGACCTCACCGCCGGTGATCTCATAGCCATCGCGGCCGGCAAGGATCGCGGCGAGCGTGCTTTTGCCGCTGCCGTTGGGGCCCATGATGGCGTGCATTTCTCCGGGATAAATCGTGAGATTGATGCCTTTGAGAATCTGCCGGCCTTCCACTTCGGCGCTTAGGTTTTTGATGGTAATAATAGCTTGTTTCATTGGTAAATATTGGTTGTTAGTTTTGTTCATTCGGCCTGTTAGCCCACACTGCCTTCTAGGCTCACGCTTAGCAGCGCTTGCGCTTCGAGGGCGAACTCCATCGGCAGTTGTTGGAAGACATCTTTGCAATAGCCGTTGACGATCATGTTCACGGCGTCCTGCGTCGAAATCGCGCGCTGGTTGCAATAGAAAATTTGGTCTTCGCCCACCTTCGTTGTACTGGCCTCGTGCTCGACCTGCGCCGAGCTGTTCTTCACCTCGATGTAGGGGAAGGTGTGCGCGCCGCACTGATCGCCGATGAGTAGGGAGTCGCATTGCGAGTAGTTGCGGGCGTTGGTGGCGCCTTTGAGTATTTTCACCAGACCGCGATAGCTGTTCTGGCCGTGACCGGCGGAGATGCCCTTCGAGATGATCGTGCTACGCGTGTTCTTACCGATATGAACCATCTTGGTGCCAGTGTCGGCCTGTTGGTAATTATTGGTCAACGCCACCGAGTAGAATTCTCCGATTGAGTTGTCGCCCTGCAAGATGACACCCGGATATTTCCACGTGATGGCCGAGCCGGTCTCAACCTGCGTCCAGGTAATCTTTGAGTTACGTTTGGCGATACCGCGCTTGGTGACGAAGTTATAGATGCCGCCCTTGCCGTCTTCATCGCCCGGATACCAGTTCTGAACGGTCGAGTATTTGATTTCGGCGTTGTCCAGGGCGACGAGTTCGACGACTGCGGCATGGAGTTGGTTCTCATCACGCATCGGGGCGGTGCAACCTTCGAGATAACTCACATGGCTGTCCTCGTCGGCGATGATGAGGGTGCGCTCAAACTGGCCGGACTTGGCCTCGTTGATGCGGAAATAGGTCGATAACTCCATCGGGCAACGCACCCCTTTGGGGATGTAGCAGAACGAACCGTCGGTGAAGACCGCTGAGTTGAGCGTCGCGAAAAAGTTGTCCGTGTAAGGAACCACCGTGCCGAGATACTTCTTCACCAGTTCGGGATGCTCCTGCACCGCTTCGCTGAACGAGCAGAAGATGATCCCCTTTTCGCCAAGCTGCTTTTTGAAAGTGGTGCCGACGGACACGCTGTCCAACACTGCGTCTACCGCCACGCCCGCCAGTCGCATCCGTTCATGGAGGGGGATGCCGAGCTTCTCGAAAGTCTCCAAAATCTTCGGATCCACCTCGTCCATGCTCTTCGGGCCGTCAGCAAGGCTCTTGGGCGCAGCGAAGTAGGTGATATCCTGATAGTCGATAGCCGGATAATCAGCCTTCTGCCACGTCGGCTCCTCCAGGGTCGTCCAGTGGCGATACGCTTTCAGACGCCATTCCAGCAGCCACTCGGGCTCGTTCTTTTTATCCGAGATGAACCGAATGATGCCCTCGTTCAACCCTGGCGGCGCGGACTCCGTCTCGATGTCCGAGTAGAAGCCGTATTTGTATTCACTTTTGACTGCTTTGTCGATGGTGTCTGTTGATGTGCTCATGGTAATGATTCAGTTGGTTTGATGGTTTAATAGTTTATGGCCGAGCCGAAACCTCTGGCTCCGGTCAGTGCTTACTCTTGGTGATGTGCGTCGCAAGACCGGTCGGTCGGCGAGTCGGCGACGACGCTGGTAAGTTGCACCAGTCCCGCTTCGAGCAGGTAGGCTTCCACTTCATCGCCACTGACATCGGCGAGCATGTGGCCATCGACCACAACGCAAGGGGAAAGGCGCTGTCCGCTCTTTTCAATCATCTCCGCGCGGAATGACGGGTTGATGATAATATCTCTATCTTCGTAAGCCAGATTGTATTTGCGCATGATGGAGCGCACTCCCTGGCTCCAGCCGCAGGAGGTTTTTAAGTAGGCAGTGATGGTCGGTATTTTTATTGATGTTTCCATGATGTTTTTCGGTTTGTTTTAATTTTCTAGTTAAGGTCGGTCGTAACCTTGCAGTCGCTTCCTTCCGGTAAATCGGTCACACTCCGTCTTAGCCGTTGTCTCCAATCGCTTCGACCGGGCATCCCTCCATGGCTTCCCTGCAAAGTGCTTCCTCCTCCGGGGTCGTCGGTTGGTTAAAGACATAGGAGTAGCCGCCATCATCGCTGCGCGTGAAGTTGGCTGGGGCGGTTTCACGGCACAAGTCGCAGTCAATGCACTGCTCATCGACGTAAAACTGTCCGGTCACGTTTTCCGCATATTTATCTTCAATATCTGCCATGGATTCTTATTTTTTCATGCACTCTGATTCACGTCATCTCGGTGTCGCGCGCCAGCCTTTCGATTGCATTTTCTTTGCGGATTCCCATTTCGAACTCCCGACTTTCAAAAGTGTTTTCTTTAGAAATTAGTAGGCGACGACGACTTTGTTTGCAAGCGACTTTTTAAAGTTTTTACTTTATTAAGTAGCAGTCGATTCGACTGGCGTCGGAAAACGTTTGGCTGTAAGGTGCGACAGATGCCAAGACACGCCGCTGCTGATAAAAAATCCGATCTGGGTCCCAGTCGGCAGGCGATCCTGCGTTTTCTCAAGCAGCAGGGGCCGAGCGACTCCGAAGCCTTGGCCACACAATTGGGGATCTCCGCCATGGCAGTTCGGCAGCACCTCTACGCATTGCACGATCAAGAGTTAGTGACCTACCAGGAAGAGCCGCGCCCAATCGGACGACCCGCTAAGATGTGGGGTCTAACGCCAGCTGCCCAGGCTCATTTCCCCGATGCCCACGCGGGCTTGACGGTAAATTTGCTCAACGCCGTCGAACAGACCTTCGGCCAGAAAGGTATCAAGCGCGTCATTTCTCAAAGCACGCAGCAGCAGCTTGAGAAATACCGATCCCGCATCCCGGCTCGCGCCTCGCTTCACAATCGGCTGAAGACGTTAATCTCGCTCCGTAACGAAGAAGGCTACATGGCGGAAGTGCAACGACAGCCGGACGGTTCCTTTTTGCTGATTGAGAACCACTGCCCCGTTTGCACAGCAGCCAAAGTGTGCCCCATGCTGTGCGACTCTGAGCTTGATATTTTCCGTACAGTCCTGGGAGAAAGCGTAGTGATCGAGAGAACGGAGCACATGCTGGCGGGTGCCCGCCGCTGCGTTTACCGAATCCGCTCCAACTGAGCAGTGATGAGGAGAGGAGGATCGTAAGGCTGTGGAGTAAGGTGGGGACGAGCTTCTGGTTTGTGCCTTAACTGATTGTCGCCGTCGAACCCGTGGCTCGCAGAGCGGAGTCTGCTTAAAGTGCTTTCCGGGACGGAGCACCAGTTGCGGGAGGACCGGGCAGAAAGCAACGAAATGCAGCATCATGAAGAGGCGGTGCAGCTGCTGGGTGCCACCGCGCAGAAAACGATCTCACCATGTCGCTGTTCATCGCCGGCCTGGCACCCGACGACGAACTTATGAGGTCCGGCAAGATCGGTGCGGTGGTCGGATCCGCCCTCAGCGCGACGGTCGGCTGCACGCTGCTGTGGTGGTTTTTGAGGAAAGTATCCCCGCACCGGAAATGATGCTCCGGGCTGTTTTTTCTAAGGGAAAAACCATGCGGCGCATGATCTTCCGGAACTGGAAATGGGCTGTATCGCACAACATGTAACCAGCAGGGGCGAGGAGACTGCCAACTGGGGGTTTCACCCCATAGCCGTGGGAATTCAGCCGTCTATTCTGAAGATGAATTAAACACAAGATCATGAAGAAACAAAAAACGGAAGAATTGAAAACGAAACTCACCCATACCCGGAACAGTCTTCCTGAAAAGAAACGCATCGAAATGGCCGCACTGCTGCAAGCGCGGCTGGCCGATTCCATCGATCTCATGATGCAGGCCAAGCAAGCCCACTGGAATGTGAAAGGGCCGCATTTCATCGCTCTGCACGAACTCTTCGACAAGGTTTACACGGACACAGGTGTGTATGTGGATCTCATCGCCGAGCGGATCGTCCAGTTAGGCGGCATTGCACAGGGAACGATACGCGCAGCGGCAAAGGCATCGGGCATGCCCGAGTATCCCTTGGACATCTCCAACGGGGAAAAGCATGTCGCCGAACTGGCACATGCGATTGCCTTTTACGGGGAAACGATACGCGAGGCCATCGAGCTTTCCACCGAGCTCGGCGATGCCGGCACGGCAGACCTTTTCACACAGGTTTCCCGTGGAGCAGACCTGAACCTTTGGTTCGTGGAAGCACACGAGCAGGCGGAACACTGAGAGCCATGAACATCCAGCAATCCATGAATTCCACTAGCCAACTCATCCACACCGCGCAGACTCTCATGGCGGATCACAAGGGCATTCTCGCGATGGATGAAAGCAATCCAACCTGCAACAAACGCTTTGCCGCGCTCGGCATTCCACAGACCGAGGAAGCCCGGCGAGCGTATCGCGAACTGATCATCACCACGCCCGGTCTTGGCGATTCCATCAGCGGCGTGATCCTCTACGACGAGACGATTAGCCAGAAGAAGAAGGATGGCACGCCGTTTCAAAAAGTTCTCGGCGACGCGGGAATTATTCCCGGCATCAAGGTGGACACCGGCGCGAAGGAGATGGCCGGCCATCCCGGAGAGAAAATCACGGAAGGCCTGGATGGCTTGCGTGACCGCTTGAAAGAGTATTTTCAGATGGGTGCCCGCTTCGTCAAGTGGCGTGCGGTGATTGCCATCGGCGACGGACTTCCAAGTCGCAGTGCTTTGGAGGCCAACGCGCACTCGCTGGCCC
>Ga0222650_1001355_pt1 | contig 12535 bp, 12 predicted proteins | sample AntAcemetagen367_FD_179820 | JGI IMG/M metagenome (GOLD analysis project Ga0222650, IMG submission 179820) | Saline water microbial communities from Ace Lake, Antarctica - #367 | ecosystem: Environmental > Aquatic > Non-marine Saline and Alkaline > Saline | place: Antarctica: Ace Lake...
AATATGGGTATCAGAAAAGCATACGGATATCGAAGCTTTGAGATTATGAAAGTTGCTCTTTTACATCAACTTGGAGACTTGCCTGAACCAGAGTTTACCCATAGATTTTGCTGAAGAGCCAAAAAAAAAGACGCCGCGCTCGAAATCAAAGCCGATAGCTATGTGTTTGAAACAAATGTTCACTTCCCGACTGATTTAAGCCTAGCATGGGACTGCGCCCGTAAATGCATCACTGCGAGCGCTCGGCTGGCGAAGTTCAATCAACTCGAAGGCTGGCGCAAGAGCGCGTATTGGTTGAAGCAAATTAAAACCCTAGCTCGCAACTGTGCGCGGGCTTGTCGCAGTGGCGGTAAAAATAAAGAAGACCGCATCGTCAAGACAGCTCAAGATTACCTGGCAAAGCTCTACAGTATTGAAGGAAAAGTGCTGAGCCTGCTACTCGAACTCAATGCCCTAGAACCCTCAGAGCAGTTATATTTAAAGGTCAATGAGTTGAGTGATTATCACGATTTACTGATCAAGCATATCTTCCTGATCAGTGATCGTTTGATCGAAGGCCGCACCATCGCCTCTGGAGACAAACTCTACTCCATCTTCGAGCAGCACACCGAATGGGTGAACAAGGGCAAGAGTCGCCCAAACGTAGAACTAGGCCATCGTCTGCTGATCGCGACCGATCAATACGGAATGATCCACGACTACAAGATCATGTTTGGCGGGGACGAAGCCGCTGAAGTGGCTCCTCTGGCAGACCGCCTGATCGCCAAGCTCGGCCTGGAAAATATCAGCAGCCTGAGCTTTGATCGCGGTTTTAGTAGCATTGCAAATCGAGAGCTACTGGAGCTGACGATGCCGGGCACTGACGTCATTATGCCCAAGAAGGGCAAGCTGAGTGCCGCTGACAAAGAGCGTCAGAGTCAGGAGTCATGGCGAAAATCAGCCAACAGACATAGCGCCGTGGAGAGTAACATCAATTGCCTAGAGCACCACGGACTTAATCGCTGCCCTGACAAAGGCTATCAAGCGTATGCCCGATATGCCGGACTGGGAGTGCTTGCTTACAACCTGCACAAAATCGGAAACCATTTGCTCGATGTCCGCCGAGAGGCGGACCGAGCGGCAAGAGCTGCAAGAGCCGCCTAAGCGGCATCTTCGCCCCCAATCTGTGAGCTTCTTAATCCGCCTGCCAAAAATGGAGCAGGGCGCAACACCATGGCTAGAACACGGGGTTTTTCCGAAAAATCGGGGTTGGAAGCCTAGAAAATGCAAAGAAACGGGAGCGACGGCTGACAACCGCCCTTATGGCATAATCTTAATTTTGAAACTATATTGAATTTTTCAAATTAGCCCCTTTTCGGCCAGGCACTAAGTAGGGGCTATCCCGCCGGTGGGGAAGAAGATGGTTAGCGGTTCGCCCCGTTTCCATGTCCTCTGCCCGCTTGGAGCAACTTAACCTTGGTTTTGTCCGCACTGATCTGCAGGTCGATTTTGCTCTCGACGTAGGTTTCCCAGATTGCCGTCCAATGCTCCGAAAGTTTACCCGCTCCGCTCCACGTCCACGAGGACTAATCGGATCGTCTCTCTTGCCCGTTCCAGTCGTCCCATTCTAGTCAGCAGGCCGCATACGTGGATGGAGTCAACCTGCTGTTTGGAACGCTACTGCACCCAATCTTCGGAGGGCGAGCAGTTGTAGAACCGTATAGAAAACCAAGCGCTCTTTCTCCCCGGCAAGTGTCCGGCTGCGAAAAATAGACAGCAACAAAGGGTTGCACGCGCATTGACTCTCATGTAGAGGCAAGGCCAAACGCGAGTGTGTGTTATACTGCATCGCCTGAGTGGCCTGCGGATCCTGCAAACGTTCAAAAAATTGAAGAATCACCACAGCGAGCATAAGGACTGGATCGATGGGAGGACGCCTTATTGTCGCTTTCGTACAGGCTATCTAGTACGGATCGAAGGCTCTCCCACAGCGGATGAATCGTCTGTGCGAAAGAAACAAAGAATCCCTCTGGCTTAAATACGGCTTTCGTCACGCCATTCGAGGCTGAAAATACGCGAAAAATACAGAGCCTACTCTAAAATCGGAAAATATTGAAGCACTTATAGAATAAATACCGTCTGTAATAAATTATTACATCAAACTAGCTTTATTTTATATAAAAACGCAACATCAGATTACAGTGTGAGCCATTCGCTTGAAGGGGGTGTAACCCGAGGCTCTACGTTTACAACCCGCTCTCGCTCGCCTCGGGCATTTGTTTGCAAGCGGGCGAGAAGGTTTAGTGGATCTACTCGATTACAACACGCTCCAAATGGAACACTCCGGTTCTACACCGATTAAAAAGACCCACGCGCCAAAGAAGAAAGAATAATCGCGGGAAGAGCTGACAGACGAGAAGACCCTTTCTAGAGTATCGGGGGGGCAGCAGAATCAAACATAACGACATGACATTTTCCGAGATCATGCCCCCTTTCGAGTCCATAAGTGCCATTTTATGTGCTACCAATGTCCTTGTGTTAAGTGTTATCTATCTCTTTGTGCCGAACCTATCGGCCTCGAGCCCCTATTTCTGTTCTTCGTAGAATGCGCCGAGTGGTTCAAGAAATGTCGCTCCTGGGATAAAGTGCGCGGGGAATGCGCTTCGAAGCATGCCCTCTGGACTGATTGTTAGCCCGGGGTTATTCTTCAATAAAAACTGTGTTTGCGATGAGCTGCTAAATTTGACCGCTTCAAGTTCAATCGCTCGTCCGCTGCCATCGGCAAATCGCAAAAGAGCCCAGCCTGAGTCAGGTAATGTCATTTTACCGTCGACGGTTATTTCATGACGGCTTGATGTTTCAGTTAACTCGGTGACTTTTAAGCGTATTGATTCTGGGGTGCTTATTAGCAGTCGATCGTTTACGGTTAGCGAGCTTCCGAGGGCTGCCCATTTCCAATCTATCTCTTCGTTTGAAGAGGAGTAGCCAGCAGCTCGGCCATTTAAACGGCGGCCATTGATCTCGGTTGGAATGTCGGCGCGGCCAACAATCCATTCATCAGTGCGATCGTTAAGTGTAACCTCGGCAGTCAGGCCTGTGCCGGATTTATGCCAGACCACTTTCTCAATCTTTGGCTGTCCGCCCTTTTGAACTGGTTCGTAAACGGCGGCCCAAATGGTAATCTCGTCGGCAGCCACTTTTCTTTGTCGAGTTAAGTGGTAGCCTGGAAAGTTATTTCTTTTTTCAGAGTTTTGCTTGGTTGGACGAAGCCGTGGCATTTCGCTTATCCAAGATTCGGAACCTTCTTGTGGCGCTAAATAAGCATTCAGTTCAACGCCGCTGTCTTTGCCCATCCAAGAGATTTGAAAGCTCTCTGGGATGGCGACTCGTTTCGGATTTTTGAGAAGCGCACTCCAGTTTCTCTCCTCTACTTCGGTAGAATTATCCAATACTTCAGCCATGGTCTCCCCCGCCACAACGAGAGGTGCGCTGATCGTTTGGTGAACGGCTTCGTCTTCGGTTTGTCGCAAGAATGATTTATGGGTGTCGCCACCTTGAGCCCAAATGATGTCGACCACGTAGCCAGACCATAAACCGGTAGAAACTTGGATGAGCATACGCTCAAGAATAGTGGTCGAGTTACCCTCTGGGCCGAGCGAGCTACCTAGTATGTAGTTAATTTTATTATCACTCGCGGTGCCGCTCTCGTAGCCTAGAATTGAGCTGCGTGCCCAGGAACCGCTCCACACGCCATAGTTTCCAGGTTGGGAAAGGTCTTCGCCGGTCGTCGACACGATCGCCATGCTGTGTGCGTAAGGCGACATATGGAAGTATCGGTTATTAGCTGTCCGAAAAGGGTAGCCTGCATCGGGCAAAAGCTCTTGCCCATGTCCCCACAACTGGATCGAGAGCAAGCTGTCGTGATAGTGACCGCCGCCGTAACGTCCGCCACCAGTCAATGGTGAGATAGACAGATGTGTTTCAATGTCCGACCCGGGAAGCGCAAAATGACCAAAATCTGGGAATTCTATCGCTCGCGGTACGCGCGGGATTGCTTCAGATGGAATGCTCCAATGGGTATCGTTGACGGGAATGGGACGGCCACTGGGCATGTTGAACCGAGCCTGCGCTTCGTCGATATTTTGGAGACGGTCTGACAAAGTGTCTAGGTCACATTGATTATAAGACATTAGACCCAATGGAAGTCCGGCCTGTAGGACAGGGATCATTGCCTTTAGGTTTCCGCTGACTTGACGAGCGTATGAGACGGTTCCTTCCTGCCAGATAATGTCAGCATGCCAAAATTCGTCACTGAAAGCCAAGCGGTAGCCTATTTGATAGGAAAGGTTTAGCAGGTGTATGTCGTCTAAAATCAAACCAAGGACGGCGGCATGTTTTAAACCAAACGGCGTGTAATTCGTAACTTGCCCGGGGCGTTCGATGAGCTTTTCAAAAGACTCTTTATACTCTCTCAGCCAGCGTTCCAGTAGCCTTTGATTATCATCGCCGTGATTCGTCGCATCTTTTTCCCAGTATCCAGACTCGTTTAGGATTCCGTATGCAATCATTGCCGGGTAGGGAATCCATTTACCTTCAAAATGAATCCCTTGGGGTGGTTCAGGCATCTCGCGTGAGGCTAATCCAAGCAAAATGCTTTCGGCTAGGCCTGCGTATTTTAGATCATCAGTGTGTTTGAATAAATGTGCGAGTTCCCACGCTAACCATTCTGTCTCTGGTCGCCCATGCGAAACGAAGGTTTCCTCATTAGCACCTCGAGAGAAACTCTCATCTATGCTAATGTTGTGTGTGGCGGGTGGTTTCAGCGTAAGCGCTTCGAGATCTGACGGGACCGGTGGCCGCGCATCCCATGCCGCACTACCCCAGGCTGGATTTGCATAAAGCGAGCTGGTAGCGGAGATTAAAATGATGGCACACCAGCAGTTCCTAAGGTTCAAAATGTTTAACATGGTTTAGACTAATTCTTTAAATAGTTACTTGTTGTTTTGACGGATGCTGAAAACTTTGTCGTAAGTCGGGTTCTCGACGTAGCGGACACTGCCATCCCAGTATGCGACATTGACGCCATCGCCGTGTCGCCACTCCGCGTCGGAGCCCTTCACCTTACTCTCAAATTTGACATTTGAGCGGTAATCGCCTGTTGCTACTATATTAGCATCTACGAATTGCGGTTCATTTGAAGGCGACTTGATTTGTAGGTATGTCTGCCAAGTGAGTTCACCTTTTAGGAGCAAGTAAGAAATCGTATTCCACTCTGTTCCATCATTTGCGAAGGCATCCAGGGCATGGGAATGTGACGCACATTGAAACACAGCATTCGTCTTTTTTGCTTCATCATTGTCGAGGTAGGGGTAAATCTGGCGAAACCAATACTCACCCGTCGTAAACGGAGTGGCAATCAACTCGCCTCGATTTTCGTTTGAAAAAAGTTTTGATGCCGTCGCCAGTTGTCGGAGATTTGAAGCGCATGCACTGCGCTGAGCCGATTTTCTAACATTTCCGATGGCCGGTATTAAAATAGCTGCGAGCACGCCCACTATCGCTAAAACGGTGAGCAGCTCAATCAATGTGAACCCGTGTTTGAGGTCTCTGTTCTTCATGTGTGGTTAATCGAAAGTGTTTAGTTAGTTCGTCTCAATTAAGCGTTCTTAGGCATGAGCTTGTAATCTGCATCGAGCTCAAGGCGTAGACGCAGCGATTCGGCGGCGCTTTCGATTGCTAGCAGGCGCGGCCGGCAATACAGTTCGTTCTGGGGCGCCACAACATATCCTGCAAGAACATCAGCCAGTTCTTCGCTTATCTTCTTGATCTCAGCAATATCTGCATTGAACAACTCAAATATGATTTCTTCGATTCCACTATTTGATCGGGCTGGTTCGACGGTCAGGTTAGCCACTTGCTCTTCGAGCTCGCGCACCCAGTTCCATGAGTTGTCCGTATGTGTAGTTAGCTTCGATAAGAGGGTTCGGAGTTTATTGAAAATTCCCCCTTCCCCGGCCTCTTCCAGCCACTTTGTAGCGACAGCCAAATTATCGGTTGCTACATCGCCATTATAGAGAATTGCAGCGGTATTAACCATGGAATCTAGCGCTGAGTCAATTGGTGTGACTTGTATTCTGCCACTTGCGTATCGACTCCATCCAGTCGCGAATACGCCCTTCAGTTCAAATTTTGAAGCTAACTTAGTCCACCCAATCGTCGCTTTCTCGCGGTCAAGTGTATTCGTCAAATTAGCTTTCGGCCCGTCGGCACCCTTGTAGGCAGTGGTGCCCCAGAGCTGGCAACCGAGCGCGCTTAGCTTTTCGACATGGGGTAGGCGAAAGTGATAAGTTTGCGCATCTCGTGGATCTCCGGTGTAGCCCCAAACGACTAAGTCTGCATACTTGCTGAACTGCCTGATCTGATCATCCTCCCAGCGCACGACCTCATCGTGCCACAGCATCGGGCGAATCGACTTACTCTTGAGCAAATCCATAGTCGGCTTCAGTTGCAGCATGTAGAGCGCGGCTTCCCCGTGTTGCTTCAGATAATTTTTAGTGCGAGGGTTCTTGCCAAGTGTGTATACCTCGTCCCCGCCTAGGTGGACGTAGTCCACATTCGGGATTAGGTTCAGCACGTCCTCGACCATGCGTCTCACCAATTCCGGAGCTCTAGGGTTGAGCGGATGGAAAACATCAGTGCGATTTGGCATTTCCCTGAGGCTTTCGTTTCCCGGTTGGCGCAGCACATTTTCGGCATGCCCGAGGCTTTGAACTAACGGAATGATCGAAAGATCACAGGCCTGGCAAATTTTAGCAAATTCTAAAATCTCAGCCTCGGTGTAGGCGTGCGTATTTCGCATCCTTTGGTCGCATGTCCATGGAAACATATCTTCCCATTCAACTAGAATCGTTTGAAACTTCAGTTTTTTGAAAAGTTTAACCAGCTCTAGTAATCGACTAAAAGTTGGTGCTAAGCCCTTAAGGTCTAGATGGATGCCACGTCCGGAAACTATACCGGAATGATTGTCAAAAAGATTTGATTTCATTTAGATGTAGCCTTTTCAGTCTTAATTCGTGGTCTGCTTTTTAGCGGCACCTTGATGGGTGGTTTCTTGTTGGATAGGTAATCCCTGTAAGCCGTAGGAGACATCCCTATGGCACGCTTGAACGATTGACTGAAAGAGTGAATCGATTCGAAACCGCACGAATGCGCGATCTGTGAAATCGATTGATCGTTCGCATCGATTAGTCGAAAGCTGCGGGTTAGTCTCGACTTTTGCAGGAAGCGTCCTAGGCTAATGCCGAAAAAATCTCTAAACGTTTTGCGCAGGTAGCTACTTGATCTTCCTATATGTTTGGCGAGGTCGTCGATCCGAATTGCCTGATCCATTTTCTCATTAACGAAGTTCGTTAATGTTCTGAGGAGGTCGCAAGCTTCCGTGCTATGTGGCGCGGGCTGGTCTATCGGATATAGCTGAGGTCGCTGTTTCCACTTCTGAACCATACGGCCGAGCTTTAGTCCGATCTCAAACGTAAGTGATTCATCAATACCTGGATTGATGTACAGTCGACCCGCTTCAGATATTTCTTCTAGGTCGCTGCCCGATAATTCGCGGGGTATCTTCAATTTGGATACATCACCCAATTCGGTTTCAAGTTCAAAAGTGCAGAAGAGCCAAGTGAAGCCTTCCTCTTTAAAGTCAAAGTAGCGGTGGAACGTTCCAGGCGCTAACAGAATGGCATCTCCTGGCTTTATATGGTAAATCAGGTCATCAATGCATGCCAGCCCCGTCCCTTCATACGCGATCACCATCTCGTATCGATAGTGAAGGCAGTGAGTTACTCCCTCGGGCTTCATCTCTTCAACATCTTGGCGAAGAAAGAACAGTATATTGTTCGGCATGACGCCAGAACTCCAGTTGAAGCCGTGGTAGTGATCCGGGATATCGCCAATTTCCCCAAGCCAGTCGGGGCAAACGGTAAGGTTATTATATGTATCCGGATTTTTTGACATGGGTCGACTATCGTAGCGATGGATTCTGATGTAAAGGGAAAATAATCATAAATAAACAATTTTAAAAATAGTTGTTGACTATCGATTTTAATCATTATTTGCTCTTTTTTATGAAAATTGACTACAAAACATTTCGCGCATGTAATTTGGCGGCTGCGGCTTGGCTTGTTTTTTTTGCGGGAACGCTCAAGGCGGCTGAGTGGGACTTTCGTAGTGGCAAAGTTTCTTTAGAGCAGTGGTCAGCGGCGTGGACCCTCGAAAGCAAGGCGGCAGAGGCTGAGGGGGCTTTGCGGATCGACCCGCAGCCAGGCCTGAGCGCCGGTCTTAATGACGCGTTCATTCTTGAGGACGTCTATGATAGCTCGCGATTGAATGAGGATGATGCAACTGGCACACCAGTGATGTCGACCAAGTTTGAAGCGACCGTGTCGGGTACACTTTCTTTTCGTGCAGGCACGACGGGCACCCAAAATCAGAATGCAACGATCACAATGCTGGCTGAGGGACGTCCACTGCTTATCATAAAGTTAATCAATAACACTGAATTAGCGGTGATCAGCGGAGCAGGCAAAACAGCTCTTACAGATCCAATAAACTGGTTTAACCGCGCCCGTGATTACACGATCAATTGGAGTGGCGATGGCACCGCAAACGTCGTCTTCGAAATGGCTTCAGGGGAGACCATTGAGACAGGCTCACTTAAACTTCTGGCACCGGGCAATCCTGACCAAATCAAGTTGCAAGTCGGCTTTGGTAGAGCGACTGGTAAAGCGCTACGCCTCGAAACGTTCTCATTAAAATCAAACAAATAAATTAACCACAAAAAACAACGAAAACCATACTATGAAAAGATCCTTATCAACAACTCTCGCGGCAGCCGTTGCCCTAACATCTATTTCTTCACTCAGTGCGCAAGCTCGTGACTACTCATACGACTTCGAGGGTGACACTGCTGGTATCGCTTTGACCGATAGTGCAACCTTCAACTACACGAATAACAACAACAGCACGGTACTTGCGGCCGGTGGAACCCTCGTTTTTCGCGGCAATAGTGGTAGCTCTGACTATGAAGTTGTTTCTATTGGTGGTTCAAACGCACTTCGTATCCAAGGGGCTCTAAACACGCAGACGGATGACTTTGGTATCTATCTTGGTGGTTTGGACTTTAGCGATTTCGTAGGAGGCGAAAGCAAGACAGTCAGCTTCTCGTTCGATATCTTAGGCAATGCCCTTACTTCAGCTGCAGATTGGGAAGTTAACTATACGTTGGCAGCTAGCGGCGCAGGACACTCAGGATTTGTAGATGACCTGTTCACTGGGAATACAGTGTTCACATTCGCAAATACTGGTGGAACGTTGTCGACGATTACTGGCTCATTCGTTGTTGCAGACGGAGTCGGTAGCACGCTCGGTGGCCTCTTTATTTCGGGTCCTCGCGCAATCGGCGGAGGCGCGGCGTTGACGGGAGCCGGAGGCAGCCTCGCTCTCGATAACCTTAGTGTGAATGTCATCCCAGAGCCACAAGCTTTTGCAATGATTGTTGGTCTCTTGAGTCTGGGATTTGTTGCACTACGCAGACGCTAGGAATATTATTTTCTGGATGAGCTGATCCTCAGTAGGTTTCTTGCTTCATCTAAAAACTATATTTTTAGAAAATGAACGGGAGGTTTAGAGAATTTTTTTCTGTAAACCTCCCTTTTTTTGTGAATTGAAAAAAGCAGGTTTAACGCGATAAATGTATGATTATAGAATACACTACATTAACGATTTATCTAATTGTGCTCATGGTCGTTGGTGCAGTGTTTTCACGGCTCAACTCCAACGTCAGTGATTTTGCGCGGGGCGGGGCGAAGGCCACCTGGTGGATGGTCGGCACCAGTATGTTCATGGCTGGCATCAGCGCGTTCACTTTTACTGGCAACGCTTCGGCAGCCTTTTTGGGTGGACCCACTTTCTTGGTAATGTATATTGCGAATTGTGTGGGACTCATCGCTTGCATCATTCTAGGCCCGTGGTTTCGGCAGACGCGGGCGACCACTTGGGGAGATCTTCTTCGAGAGCGTTTCAATGTGAGCGTCGAGCAGTTTGGATCGTTCTTCGCACTACTGTTACAACCGATCAGCGCGGCGACTCAGCTATACGCACTCTCTATTTTTACCGGTTCAGTTTTAGATGTCCCGACTGTTTGGGTTATAGTCGTATTGGGGTTCATTGTCCTATTCTACTCGACGACCGGTGGTCGATGGGCAGTCATGGCTACTGATTTTGTGCAAGGCGTCGTCTTGCTCTCGTTGACAGTTTTGGTCTTTTTTCTCGCGCTCCATAAAATCGGAGGTGTGGCCGAGTTTTTCAGCTATTTCTCCGATCCCCGATTTGCGGATGACTTCAAACTGGTCAAAAGCCCGGGGGACTTTCCAAATGATCAATTCACCTGGAAATGGATAATTGTCATCTTTCTGCTTCAGCTGCAGGGCTACATTAACCTGGGAACGGCTTCTAGGTTCCTTTCTGCAAAGGACAGTCGGCATGCCCGACTAGCTGCAATCTGGGCGTGCTTTCTGATGGGGATCGGAACCATCGTTTGGTTTGTGCCGCCAATGGTCGCGCGTTTCCTCTTCGAAAGTGAAGTCTTGTCGCAAGGACTGAAGGAGCCAGCCACTGCAAGCTATGCCGTAATTGCGCAAAACCTCCTACCCAATGGACTCATGGGGCTGATGCTCGCCGCGATGCTTGCGGCCACGATGAGTAGCATGGACACTGGGCTTAACAACACGACAGGGATTATCGTTAATAACATTCTGCCACGCATTCGTGAAAGAATGAAACTAAAGCCACTAGCTGACGCACGAGGCCTGTTCTGGTGCCGTGTCTGCACCGTGATCTTAGGTATCTATATTATTCTGGTCGCTTTGATGCTCGCATTTCAAACAAAGGTGTCGCTCTTCGACGCCTACCTAATGATCGCAGCCGTCGTCGGGCTACCTTTGGGTATGCCGATCTTATTTGCACTTTGGATCAAGCGACTTCATTGGACGTCCTTTTACATTATCATCCTGTTGGCAATTATCCCCTCGGCATACTTTGTTTACCAAAGCTCAGTCGGTGGAGAAAACTGGCCGATCCAAGACCGACTTGCATGGGTCTATGGTTTTAGTCTTATAGGTTGCTTAATCAGCTTACCGGTCTGGAAGTTTGCGTCGGCTGCTTACAAAAAACGAGTCGATGACTTCTACGTTAAGATGCACACACCCGTTGATTTCGAGAGTGAGGTCGGCGGCGACGAAGATGTCATGCAATACAAAGTCATTGGTTGGACTTGCGTTACTTTAGGCACACTGACATTTTCTTTTTTATTTCTCTCAAACAGTCTCGCGCAGAAGCTGCAGATTTTGTTACTGGCGCTTAGTATTCTTGGCGTCGGAGGAGGCCTTCTCTACCTCACGCCGAAAGTGAATAAAGCAGACAAACCATCGCGGAGCCATGCCGACGCAGATCAAGATTAAGTACTATGGAATCGTCCACAACCAAAGCTCCGCCCTTTCACATTATTCTACGCTACAGCCTCGATCCTCACAACGGAATTGAGGAGAATCTTCGACAGCTCGAAAGATTCCTAGAGGAGTCGACAGTTAACGAGGTGATGTTTCTGCTTTTACCTGAAGAACGCAGCTCTGGGCATCCAACTATTGAGGCTGCTAAACCTTGGGTTCAAGCGATACAACAGATACAGGTGATGTTGAACAAACATGGGGTTAAAACGAGCTTGAACCCATGGACCACGACCTACCATTGCGCACGCGGTCGCTCTTTGAAACCGGAGCAGGACTTTTGCCTAATGTTCGGCGAAACGGGCGTCGCAAATGGCATTACGGCGTGTCCGCGCTGCGAAAAATGGCAGCAATATATCAGCGATTATTTCTGCTATCTTACCGAAGAGATCAGACCCACGGCAATGTGGGTTGAGGACGATTGGCGACTGCACAACCATGGTTCAGAAATGGGTTATGGTGGTTGTTTCTGTTCACATTGTTTAGATGTATTTGCAGCGCAACTCGGGCATCCGGTAACTCGTGAGGAAATTGTCTCAAAGGTGGTGCAAGAAGGGCAGCCACATTCCTGGCGTAAACGCTGGCTTGAGTTATCTAGAGAAACGCTGGAGCGACCTGCCAAAAGACTTGCGACTGCTATGCACGCGATTGACTCGACTATCCGCATCGGCTTGATGGCCAGTATCCCAGATGTCCACAGTATCGAAGGTCGAGACTGGAATGGATTGATGGACATCTGGACGCGTGCGGATGAGGCTTATTTGATTCGGCCGCACATGCCACCCTACACGGAGGAGCCACCGCTGACGACCACGCCATGCTATTCGCGTCAGACCATTGCCTTGTTAGAGCGTGACGCTGATATTTAGTAACTACTCAGGTCTTTTCACTGAAAACTCATGAATTATTATCTGATTTGCAGAACATAGGGTTGCCCATGAGCGCCAGATTAATGGCGTCATAAACGGATCCCCCTCGTTTTTGTGCGGTCGAGA
>Ga0222650_1001357_pt1 | contig 12512 bp, 10 predicted proteins | sample AntAcemetagen367_FD_179820 | JGI IMG/M metagenome (GOLD analysis project Ga0222650, IMG submission 179820) | Saline water microbial communities from Ace Lake, Antarctica - #367 | ecosystem: Environmental > Aquatic > Non-marine Saline and Alkaline > Saline | place: Antarctica: Ace Lake...
CTCGCCGAAAGTTGCGGAGTGAAGGAGCATGTCATCTTTCACAATCGCTTCGTTTCGCTCGATGATTTGAAAGAATTTATCGGCGCGACTGACATCTACCTGACCCCGTATTTGAACGAAGCGCAGGTCACCTCAGGGACGCTCGCCTACGTTTTTGGCGCGGGGAAAGCGGTCGTTTCAACGCCTTATTGGCACGCGAAAGAACTGCTCGATGGGGGACGGGGCGAGTTGGTCCCGTTCCACGATCCGGAAGCGATTGCGAAGGGCGTTTGCTCCTTGCTCGAAGACACGGCACGGATGGAACGGATTCGCCGCGAAGCCTATGAAATGGGCCGCGAGATGATTTGGCCGGCGGTCGCGGAGCGATATCTGGAGTCCTTTCAGCACGCCTGCGCCGACCGCAAGGCGGCCCCTCGAACGGCCTTTGCGGAATGGACTCTCGACAGCCGACCGCATCCGCTTCCACCCCGGAAGCTGGATCACATCATCCGCATGAGCGATGGCACGGGAATTTTCCAGCACGCGATTTTCAACGTGCCTAATTTTCACGAAGGCTATTGCACCGATGACAACGCGAGAGCCTTCATTCTCTGCAACCTTCTCGATGAACTCGGAGACAATTCAGGGTCGGGAAATTTGAACCAACTCTCCACGAGCTACCTCGCCTTTCTTGCCGCCGCCTTCGACTATGAAAGTGGACGCTTCCGGAACTTCATGAGTCACGGGTGGACCTGGCTTGAGGACTTCGGAAGCGAAGACAGCCAGGGTCGCGCCCTCTGGGCCGCCGGCACCGGAGCCGGTCGATCCCGCGATACGGGCCACCGCCGTCTCGCCGCACAACTGTTTGAAAAAGGGACCCCGATTGTCTCGACCTTCACCTCGCCACGAGCATGGGCTTTCACCTTGCTCGGGATTCATGAGTATCTGCGCCGCGAACCGGGCGATGCCGGCATTCATGCCCTGCGCCGCGAACTGACGAAAAAACTCGTGGCCCGCTGGCACGCTTCGTCATCTCCCGACTGGCCGTGGTTTGAAGGCAGTCTCACCTATGACAACGCCCGCCTCAGTCAGGCTCTGATTCTCAGTGGCCAGTGGATGCCTGATCCTGAGGCTCTCAAAATCGGACTGAAATCCCTGCGCTGGCTCGCCTCCATTCAGACGGCGCAGTCCGGTTGTTTCCGCCCCATCGGCAGTAATGGATTCTATGAAAGCGGCGGCGCTCGTGCGGATTTTGACCAGCAGCCGGTCGAAGCTCAGGCCATGGTCGCGGCCTCCCACGAAGCCTTTCGCGCGACACGGGATGAGTCCTGGAACACCGAGGCGAAACGGGCCTTCGAGTGGTTTCTGGGGCGGAACGATCTCAACACGCCGATTTACGATTTTGGCACCGGTGGCTGCGGCGACGGCCTTCACGCCGATGGCGTCAGTGAAAACCAGGGGGCCGAATCGACCCTCGCCTACCATCTCGCGCTCGCGGACATGTGCGGCGCCCAGCAATTGATCACCTTTCCCCTGCCTCCTTCCAACCCGGACCTCTCCCTTTGAACGCCATCCCCATCCATCGCCACGAAGTCCTCCTGCTCCCCGAAAGCGCACGAGTTCTCCTCCGCCCTTTCATCCCCGACGAAAAACTGATCATCACGATCATCGGTCGGGCCCTCCTCCTCACCGAAGAGGAAGTCGCGGCTCAACTCGAGTCGGTACGCCGGGAATTTCACGACCGGCATTTCGACATCGAATCGATCCTCATGAGGAACTTTGAAAAGGTCGCGCATCACCTTTTCACCCAGCGCCCCCTCACCCGTGAGCGACGCTTGCTCATCGGGGCGCTCTTCTCAGGAGAATACGCGCTCGAATCGGCCGCCCTCTTCAATCCCTCGATGGTGCCCCATCCCGACCAGAGTGACTTGGAGGAAGGTGAGCAACGTTTCATCATGAGTCTGCGGGCCACGGGCGAGGGACACATTTCCTCGATCGAGTTTCGCGCGGGAACGCTCTCGGCTGAGGGAAGAATCACGATGGACCCCGTCTCGCGTTTTGTGACCGAGCCCGAGATCATTCCCGACCCCCGCTACCGGAAGCGACGTTTCTGCATCAAACTTCACGAAATGGGTTGTGAAAATACTCACGTCACTGCGGTGATGGCGACCCTGGGGGAAAGTTTCACGCGGAGTGACTTGAACAAAAGCGTCGGGACGGTCCGCGCGGAAACCCTGCCCGCTTCACACGAACTGACGCGCACTCTCGAGTGCATCCAGTGGCTTGCTGACTCCAACTACGAGCTGCGTTTCTCAGAGAAACTCGCGATCAGCGAACGGATCATTTTTCCGGTTTCGCCCAATGAAACAAACGGCATCGAAGACGCCCGCTTCGTTCGTTTTGTCGATGACGATGGCACCGTGACTTACTACGCAACATATACCGCCTACAACGGTCACGACATTCTCCCGCAACTCATTGAGACGACTGACTTTCTCCATTTTCACGTCCTTACTCTCAATGGCGACGCGGTGCAGAATAAAGGCATGGCGCTCTTTCCACGCCGCGTTGGTGGGCGCTTCGTGATGCTTTCGCGGCAGGACAACGAGAATCTTTTTATCATGTTTTCCGAGAGCCCGCACCACTGGAGCGATGCAAAGATCATTCTCCGACCCAGTGAAATGTGGGAGTCTGTGAAGGTCGGCAACTGCGGTTCCCCGATCGAAACCGAAGCCGGCTGGGTCGTCATCACCCACGGCGTCGGGCCGATGCGGAAATACTGCATCGGAGCGGTCCTCCTCGATCTCGAAGATCCGACGAAAGTGATCGGGCGACTCCGCGAGCCGCTACTCTCTCCCGAAGGAAACGAGCGCGAAGGCTACGTCCCCAATGTCGTTTACAGTTGCGGTTCGATGCTGCACGGAAAGAAACTGATCCTTCCCTTCGCGGTCAGTGACCTCACCTCGGCGGTCGCAAGCCTCCTTCTCGACGATCTCCTCGAAGCCCTCCTCGCCAACGAATCCCGCAATCAATCGACGACAGGGTGAGATGAAAAATTACCACGGCAAAAAGATCGCGGTCCTCTCTCCCGTGGCGTGGCGCACCCCGCCCCAACGCTACGGAGCCTGGGAAACCGTGGCCTCCAACATCACCGAGGGACTCGTCGCACGAGGCTGGGACGTGACTCTCTTTGCGACCGCGGATTCGATCACGAAAGCGAAGCTCCACGCCGTCGTCGCGAAAGGCTATGAGGAAGAACCCGGAGCCGACGCCAAGGTCGCGGAGTATCGCCATCTCTCGGAGATGTTCGAGCATGCGGACGAGTTTGATCTCATCCACAGTCACTACGATTTTATGGCGCTCTGTTACAGCCGCCTCGTTCGGACGCCGGTGCTCACGACCATCCACGGATTCTCCTCCCCAAAAATCATGCCGCTCTACGAGAAGTACCGCGATGGCAACTTCGTCTCGATCAGCGAATCGGACCGGGTCGAGGGTTTGAACTACCTCGCGACCGTCTACAACGGGATCGATCTTTCACTTTACCCGCTCGCGGCAGAAGGCGGCGGCGATCTGATTTTTCTCGGGCGGATTCATCCTGACAAAGGCGTCCACCTCGCGATTGCCGTCGCGCAGGCCAGTGGGAGGAAGCTCGTCATCGCAGGCATCATTCAGGACGAGGCCTATTTCAACGAGCAGGTAAAACCGCACCTCGATGGCGAAAAAATCCGCTACATCGGGTCCGTCGATAACGCGGGGAAGAATCAGTTATTTAGCAAGGCAGCCGCCCTCCTCCATCTCAACACAATCCCGGAGCGCTTCGGCCTCGTCCTCGCCGAAGCGAACGCCGCCGGTGTCCCCGTCATCGCGATGGATCTCGGCTCCTGCCGCGAAGTCATCTCCGACGGCGTCACCGGATTTCTCGTGAAGAGCGTTCCCGAAGCAGTCGAAGCACTCGACCGCTTATCAGAAATCGACCGAAATGCCTGCTGCAGACGAGTCGAGAATCACTTTTCCATCGAAACGATGGTGAGCGGATACGAGAAGGTTTATGCGGGTATCTTCGAATCGGCTCAGACCGACTAGACTTGATCAAAAACGAACACCGGAAAGCTGGTCGTCACGATCCGGAATCAGGCATTGCAGTCCGCCCCTGACCTTGATACAAATGCGGAACTTCTAAGATGTCCGTATGACTCCCATCGAAAACTCTCTCCGATCAACCTTGTCCGAACACCCGGAAGATTGGTCGATCCGGTTTCTTCTCATCGAGAAAGCGCTGGAAAGAGATGATCGCGATGAAGCGATCGCCTTGGTCATTGGCGCCCCTTCCCCTCCACAGCGCGAAGACGAATTGCATCGGGTCGTCGAATTAGCGGGCGTGGATGCTCTGCCGATTGTTTCGCAGTTTGTGCAAATCCATCCCGCTAATGGATATGGCCATCAGCTTCTTGGCTCGGTCCTGCAATGGAGCGGCGATGAAGAGACTGCGCAGCAACACTTTAGGGTCGCGGTCTCTTTAGGGATCACTTCGGACGATGACTTCACTCCGGAAACTGTCGAAGAGACTTCGCAGGTCCCGGAAAATGCTCCGCCCGTGGAGACTTCGATCCCGCTTCCGGATGCCGCGCGCGAGGAAGCGGAAGACATTCTCGTCAGAAACGGGCCGACCTTGAAAGCACCCAAACAGCGGTCCGCCAAAGCGACCGCCATCTTCGTTGCTGTCGGAGTTCATCTTCTCATCGCCGTGATCGCGACCCTCGTCGTCATCCTCCCGGAACGCCGTGATGAGCCTGAGATCGTCGCGGCGATGGTCGCTCCTCCCGCCCGGAAGCAGGAGATGCAGAAAAAGACAGTCGCCAAGCAAACGAAAAAGACGACTTCGGCTTCGGCGGCGGCAGCACCTCTCGCACAGCTCATGCGATCGAACGCGATGGCGAGAATCTCTCTGCCGAATGTGACCCGCACGAGCACTGGGCCGCTCGGAATTGGTGATGCCGACTTCGGAGCCGGAGGATTTGGAAGCGGCACCGAGGGAATGGGTTCCGGTGAGACGATGTTCGGGAGTCAGTCAGGGACCGGTCTCATCGGCAGCTTTTACGACTTAAAGCAGAATCGGAATGGAGAGCCGACCTCAGGCGACATGACAAACCCGAAAAAGTTCAATGACGTCATGCAGCGGGCGGCCCGTTCAAAATTCGCGGCCTCTGCCTTCTCCGGTTTCTTCAAAGCTCCGATCGACCTGCGGTTCGGCATCCTCGCAATTCCGACGATCCCGGCTGAACAGGGCCCCGCCGCTTTTGCGGTCGAGAAAGAAGTCAAACCAATGGCCTGGCTCGTCCACTACACAGGACGAGTCACTCCCCCGGAGAACGGAAAATGGCGCTTCGTCGGCTACTTCGATGACGCCCTCATTGTCTTCATCAATGACAAAGTCGTCCTCGATGCTTCCTGGATGCCCTGCTTCCGTGACGATGGAGTGAGGCAGCCCTTCGGCGGACCTGCCATCGCCAACGGCAAGCCGGCGGTCTTTGGTAATTGGGTAGATTTTAAAGGTGCCGTGAAGATCGACATTCTCGTCGGCGAGCGACCGGGCGGACAGATGGGCGGTGCGCTCATGGCCCAGAAAGAGGGCGTGAAATACAAAAAGCGAAAGGACGGAACTCCGATCCTTCCCATTTTTTCCACCGGCAAGCTGGAAGGATCGACCCTGAAGCGCCTCACAGATTACCCTTACGAATTTCACGATGAAGAGGCGATCTTCCGCCTTTCCTCAGGTGGTTTTTAGGATCGACGGCAACTTTGAAAGGAGATCGGTGATACTCTTTGGGGAAGCAACCGGCAGCTCCTCTTTTCGCGAAACGAAATGGCGCGCCGGCTTTCCTTTGAAATCGGCGCAACCATTCCCGTCCTCCATGGTTCGATCTTTCATGAAAACGTCCTTTTGTCCCGAATGCCACCGTCGTCAGTTCCTCAAGCGCGCCCTTCTCGGGTCTGCAGCTCTCTTCGCGACGCCGGGCGCTTTTGCGGAAGCGCTTTCTCTGACGTCATTTCAGACTGAGGGACCGTTTTATCCGAACGAGCTGCCACTCGACACTGACAATGACCTCGTTCTTCTCAATGACTCACTGACGCCCTCAATCGGAGAGATCACTCACCTCAGCGGCCGGATTTTTAATGAAAACGGCTCACCGGCCCGAGGCGTGGTGATCGAACTCTGGCAGGCCGACGCCAATGGCTGCTACATTCACTCCGGAGGCGCAGCGCGTGGACAGGAGCGGGACCCGAACTTTCAGGGCTATGGACGATTTCTTACCGATGCTGATGGCCGCTATTACTTCCGCGCGATCCGGCCCGTTCCCTACGGCCCGCGCACGGCACACTTTCACATCGCGGTGAACAAGGGTGGGAAGCGCATCCTCACGACCCAGCTTTATGATTCATCACAGGAGCTGAACAAGACGGACCGCATCCTCAACAGCGTCACCGATCCGAAAGCTCGCGCTGCGCTGATCACCGAGTTCAAACCTCTCGAAGGCTCAACCGTGGGAGAGCTCGCCGCACACTGTGACATCGTGATCGGCCAAACTCCCGAAGACCCCGCAGAGGATCGCGGACGCCGTGGACCCGGAACCGGCTTTCGTCCCGACGGGAAAGGCAAAAAGGGGGCCTGAGGATTTCTCTTTTCGATTGGCCTGTGGAGAATTCAAGATTCTATTCTCTGATGGGTTCACCAAAGATCACTTCACTCCGTCGATTGATCGGGCATTGCCTCATCGCAGCTTGTCTGCTTCCTCTTTCTGTCTGTGCCGCTGATGACGGACCGACTTCACGCCAATCCGTTCAGAAACTTCCTCAGGAAGTCACGGCGAAAACGGACAACTTAAACGACCAATTCTGGCTCTATCTCCCTAAGCGCTATGCTCTGAGTGATGAAAAACTACCGCTCATCATTTATCTGCACGGGAGTAGCCGTCGCGGGCGGGATGTCGAACAGGTGAAAGCGAACGGACTTCCGCCGGTTCTGGATAGAATGGACGACTTTGATTTTGTGGTAGCCTCACCTCAGGCACTTTCGAATTACCCGTGGCAGGTCAGTTGGCGTCCGGACGATCTCATTCTCCTGCTCGATCACTTGCTCGCGAACTACCGAATCGATCCCAATCGCGTCTACCTGACGGGCCTGAGCATGGGCGGATACGGGACATGGGCAGGCGTCGCGGCCCACGCGGACCGCTTCGCAGCCGCCGCTCCGATCTGCGGTGGGGGCGATCCTGCCACAGCAGCGACTATCGGCACGCTTCCTGTCTGGGCTTTCCATGGTGACGCTGATTATGTCGTCCCGGTTGAGCGTTCTCTCGAAATGGTGGAAGCGGTAAACGCAGCCGGAGGCAAAGCAAGGCTAACCCGTTACCCCGGGGTGGGACACGATTCACACACGCAGACTTATGCGAATCCGAAACTATACGAGTGGTTTCTCGAACAAAAGCGACGGTAGGGGCGGGAGCCACATCACCCAATCTGCGAGCGGGACGCTCGCGGCTACCTCAGCGGATTGATGACCGGAGTCAAGATAATATTCCGATACGCGACGCTAGTGTGATCACCTTGCAAATAGATCGGCCCCGGCGCGGCGGGATCAGTATTGATCGCTCCGGCGGTCGGCATTTCGACAGGTTGGTTGTCGATCACTTTGACGCCGTTTAGCACCACGGTGATATGCCGGTCCACGAGCGTGATGTCGTAGGACTGCCATTCGCCTCCGACTTTTCCCGCGTTCTCGGAAGGAGGGATCAATCCAAAAATCGCCCCCACACCCTGCAGCCCCTGCATGCGACTGTCGCGGTCCACGACTTGAGCTTCGTAAGTCCCCTTTAGGTAAATACCACTGTTGCGATCCGAACCGATCAGAAATTCAAGCTCGAGCCGAAAGTCATCAAAAACCGCTTCCGTTTTCAAATTGGCATGATCTCCCGTCGCGCTGAAATCTGTCTTCGGCGTCGCATTGACAAGAAGCCCGTCCTCAACGCGCCACCCCATGATCTTGTCAGTTTCGTGGGGAATCCATCCCGTGAGATCCTTTCCGTTGAACAAAGAAACCGGTTCCCCGAATTTCACCTCAAAGAGATCAGGGGCCTCCTCTCTCATCGGTGGAATCTTCTTTCCAGTGAAGGTCTCGGACTCCTCTTTCCCGTCGGGAAAATAGCGATGGATCTTTCCATCGAGTCGCCCCTCCATCATTCCAACCTCAACGAGTTGGGTGAGGCCGTTGGTCTTTTTTTGCTTCTTCATCTGAAACTTGAGCCGCCCGTTTTTCATCTCGACTTCCTCATAAGGGCCCGCAGGTCCGATGTAGAGGCGCATGAAAACGACCGGCTTTCCCTCTTTCTCGATCACTCTCATCCAACCAGGCAATCCCGACTCAAGTTGCAGGGTCCAATCCCCCTTGAGGCCATCGGGCACGGACTCAGCCCTCGCGCTTGCCAGACAAAAAAGCGAAGCCGTGCAGAGGAGACTAAGGCCGAAACGAAGAGAAAAAAACGAACCGTTGAACATGATTTTATTCTGCCTCGATCCGATCGCGAATGCGAAAACAAAAAAAGGGCCGGAAGGAAAACCCTTCCGACCCTCGTAAAAGGAAAGTGAAACTCGCTTCGACTAGAAGTGGATCCGCGCCCCGACGGTAAGACCGGAGTTAGTTTCGCCGAAGTTAGCAGCCGCCTTCAGCGCCAGATTATCGGTGAGGTGGTAGAGAAGTCCGGGGTTGAAAACCCAGCCGTCGTTGTCCAGATCAAAGCCTGCTGGAACGCCCTCGCGCTCCATATAGAAGACTTTTGCAAAACCTTCGAGTCGTCCAAAGCGGGCACGAAGACCGGGGGCGACGTAGTAGGCCCAGGTATCGTAACTCAGCGCGTTGTTTCCGCCGAAACGGTTGTCGCTGTGCTGAACTCCCGCCTCGATCGTAAGATCGACACACTGAGAAAGACCAAAGTGAGCGCCGAGGCCGAGGTTATACTGGTGGCTCTCAAGATCGAAAAACTGATTCCCTTCGAGATAATCGGTCCCGGCATTCGTGTAACCACCGGTCAGGAAAAAGATCTCGCCAAGAGATTTTGAAAAATTGATCCCCAGGCTGTTGGCGTCATCAGCCAGGAAAGGACTGCTGAAATCGGACATCCCATAATCGAGATCGATGTAGTCGTAGGAAAGGCAGGAACCTGCCTCAAGCGGGGCTTTGGCATCGAGGATGGGCGTTTTCGCGTCGAGCACTGGAGAAATGCTTTTGGCGGAAAAATCCCCGGCGCCTGCCAAAGCAGTCGCAAGAAACGTAAGAACGAAGGTGAACGATGAGGTTTTCATAAGCGGTGTTGTCATTGAGTATTGAACGCCAAGCAATTGAGAGAATTACTTAACTTTTCCAAATATTACGTAATTATTAATAATTTCCAAGTAAAATTTATTAATTTTGTAATTTCCACTGAAACCAGAGTGCAAAATTTACCTCAATTTTACCCGGCAGTGATTGCCACCCTCATTCGGAATTCATCCCGCGTACGCGAATGCATTTACCGGCGAAGCTCGACGAAGAGCGCCCGGTGGTCCGAAGCGACAGCTTCGTCGAGCACTTTCGCTTCCGTGATCTGAACCGTTTCTCCTCTGGGGCTTCGGAACAAAATGTAATCGATCTGCCTCGTCGGATCTGTCACCGGGACCGTGGACAGTGGCTCATCCGAAGTCATTTGCCAACCGCCTTCGATCAGTTTCCGGAGCGGTGAAGCATCGGGAAGCGCGTTGAGATCCCCCATGAGAAAGGTCGGCAAATCACTCCCCTCTTGAGACGCCAACACTTCTTCCGCTCCCAGATCGCGGTTGCTCTCTTCCCGATGACAAAAGTGAGTCGAAAGGACCCGGATCGAATCACCGTGAAAAAGTAGATCAGCCGAGAGAATGCTCCGCTCCTCGTTCACCACCGACTGGGGAATTCGAATCACCTGCGTTCGTTCGAGAGGAAGTTTTGTCAGGATAGCATTTCCATACTGCCCACCCCCGAACTCTATCGAGGCTCCGAAAATTGAACGCATCCCCGTGAGTTCCCCGAGCCGCGTCGCGATGTCGACTCCCCCGCTCCGCGTCGTCATCACATCGACCTCTTGCAGGGCGACCACATCCGGAGCGACCGAGAGGATCACCTCCGCAATGCGCTCAAGGTCGAACTGTTTATCCATCCCGATACCGGCATGGATGTTGTAGGTGAGAAGCCGGAGCGGTGGCTTCTCATCGGCGAGGAGAGACAGGCAGGTAGCAAAGCAGAGGAGCGCAGCGAGCGAAAGTTTTATCATATCAGGCCTCCGCGGCGGTTTTATTCATTTGGCTCGGCATGCCAGAGCGAGAGATTACGATAGCTCGCACCCTGGCCCTTATTCACGAGGGCAACGATTCCTTTCGCGTCGGCAAAACGGGAATGCGTCGCTTCGATCTCCTCCCCGCCGACCGTCGCCCGATACTGATCACCGATGATCTCGATCGTGACGTCATACCATTCCTCCGGGTCCAGATCGACGTCGATCGTGACGAGCTTTTCGCTCGTAGTCGTCTTCGCGATTCCTGACATGCTTTGAATCCACAATTTGTCAGGGGAAATATAAAGCCGGCCGAGATGAAGATTCGGCGGCACCGTATCACGACAGGCGAAGGCAATATTCTCCGCCGTACCGAGCCTGACCTGAGCAGAAATAATGAGATGATCCGCCTCCAGTCGGTAAGTCAGCGACGAAGCGTGATTGTCCTCCGGCAGCTCATCGCCGATGAGGGCGCCCTCTTCGATACGCCACTCTCCGATCCCGGCCTGCCATCCGGAGATCTCTCCCTTGCGGGTTCGTGGCGTTTCCTCATTAAACGCGGTTTCGACAATCGCCTCAGTTACTACTGCCAACTCGGTTTTCATCTCTCCGCGTTTCGCGGCAGCTTCCTGCTCTTCCGCCCACGACGCTGCAAACTCACTGTCTGATTCGCTCAGTGTCGAAAGCGAAACCTCATAAGTTCTCCCGTTTTCCATCTTTAAGGTCGCGACACCCCCGTTCAATTCGACAAGCTCAGCGGTAATTGTTTTCCCATCCATATTCGTCCAATCCCGCAAGCCCCCGGCGGCCTCCATCGCACAAGTGATTCCCAACAGTGCCGAAACGATAACAATTGATCTCATCATAGTGATTCCCACGATAGGGATTCCAACATAAGAATCGAGTCGGATCACGAAAAAATCGCGTCCTCCGGGAAATCGCTCGAACCGCTTAGACCTATTCTCAGAAAGAAGTTCGGGAAAATGTGAAATTTGACTTGTACGATAATTATAGTGGGTTAGCCTGCTAAATCGGCAGGAAACGACAGCTCCCCAATCCAGAAAATGCAGCAATCGAAGAGCTGGAATTGGCGATCGACTGCTCTGAAGACAAGCGTGAGCGCTGCAGACTGCGCGCGATACATCTTTTGCTATGTGGAGGGAGCTTTGAACTCACCCAGGCGCATTCCCGAGTCAGCGAGCGAGCTCTTGAAATCTGGATAGCTCGATTCAACGAAGTCGGCATCGATGGTTTGACCTACCGCCCTATTTTGGGACGGCCTCGGGCTGTGTCGAAGCAAACCGTTAAGGAAGTGATCCTGCCGCTTATCGAAGAACCCGCTCTCGCAGACCAGACTCACTGGACGGTGACAAAACTGGTCGGCTGGCTTGAGAAAGAGAAAGGACTTGAAATCGCTTACAGCACGCTGGTTCGCTATCTCCATGAGCACGACTACAAGCTGAAAATACCTCGACCAGTTCCCGAGCCACCGAATGTCGAATTGTGGGAGGACCAGCGTGAGGCCTTTGCAGGAGAGCTGCTGAACATGATCGAAGACAAAAGTTGTGACCTGTTCTTCGGAGACGAAGCCGGTTTCGAAGGAGATCCCCGACCGCGTCGCAGATGGGCCAAACGGGGCGAACGAATTACGCAAGGTTACTTCGGGCGACATGTTCGGCAGAACGTGATCGGTGCGGTTGCCCCAGGAACTGGAAAGCTCGTCAGTCTGATCGTTCCTCATTGCAACAGCGACGTTTTCCAAGTCTTCCTCGATACGATGGCAGAGGAGGTTCCGCCAGTGCCCGGACGCCGCTGCAAACTGGTTCTCGACAACGCCAGTTGGCACAAAGTTAAGTCACTCAACTGGCACCATATCGAACCGGTTTACCTTCCGCCTTACAGCCCTGACTTCAATCCCATCGAACGCCTCTGGCAGCATCTCAAGAGCCACTACCTCGCAGGCTTCATCACCAAGAGCGGTGAGGAACTCACAGAGAAATTGATCGAGTCGATCCAGAAGATGATGCGAGAGCCAAAGCTCATTCGTTCTGTCTGCAATACTCACAGCGAATAGACGAAAATACTTCTGAGAAACGTAACTATTCAGGTCAGTTGCACCATGCCGAGTCCCATGGTTTGAGACAAGCTCTTAAGAACTGCTTCAGTTCTTCGCGCCGTCGACGAGCGATTCGC
>Ga0222650_1001359_pt1 | contig 12490 bp, 10 predicted proteins | sample AntAcemetagen367_FD_179820 | JGI IMG/M metagenome (GOLD analysis project Ga0222650, IMG submission 179820) | Saline water microbial communities from Ace Lake, Antarctica - #367 | ecosystem: Environmental > Aquatic > Non-marine Saline and Alkaline > Saline | place: Antarctica: Ace Lake...
GGTCCCGATGATGGAGAGTTTCACCTTCTTCAACATGGTGGAAAACCTGTACGGAGAGACCTTCATCCCGGGCAATGGCCGTCTCGCCTACACGCGCTCGATCAATGCCAACCGCAAGCCCTACCCTACGAAAGACGGCTATATCGGTCTCGTCCCCTATTCCGACGAGCAATGGGCCCAGTTCTTCGAGATCGGCGGGCGCCCGGAAGTTTTCCAGGATCCGCGCTTCTCGACCTACGCCGCCCGCACCGAAAATATCAACGAGCTCTATGCCATGATCGAAGAGGTCGCCGCGACCAAGACCACGGATGAGTGGCTCACCCTGCTCGACGCGGCCAATATCCCCGCCATGCGCTACAATACGATGGAAGCCGTGCTGACCGATCCGCACCTGACGCAGGTCGGCTTCTTCCAGGAACGCATGCACCCGCAGGCCGGCCCCTACCGCGCCATGAAGCACCCGGTCACATTCTCCGACAGCCCGGCCAGTATCCGCCTTGATCCGCCCTGCCTTGGCGCCGATACCGAGACCGTGCTCGAAAGCCTCGGTCTCTAGGCCGCCTTCCGGCCCCCGCCGCCATGGCGGGCCAGCCAGACGCCGCCCAGGATCATCGCGAAGGCGCCAAGCGACCGCCAGCTCTGCAACTCGCCGAAGAACATGAAACCGAGCACCGCGGCAACGACGGGGATGGCATAGCCCGTCAGCGACAGGAAGGTTGCCGACGTCCGCGCGATTAGCAGCATGTACAGGGCCTGAGCAAAGGCCGTTGGGCCCAGGCCGAGGCCGACAACCGCCAGCCAGTTCTTCCATCCGGCATTCACGTCTGCCGGCTCAACCATCAGCGCCAGTGGCCAGGACACGACCGCCGCGACCGACACGAAGGCCGTAGCGAATGGAATGGCACTCATCAGCGGCGCGCCCCGCGCGATTAGGCTCGACATCGCATAGGCCATCGTTGCGCCAACCAGCAGCAACTGGGCAAGCGCACTGGCAGAGCCGAGCCCCTTCATCGCCTCGGGGCCGAACAGGAGGGCAACCCCGCCAAAGCCGATCAGGACACCCACAACCGATCCGGCTGACATGCGCTCGTCCTGGAACATGAAATGGGCCCCGATCGCCACGAAGATCGGCACGGCGGCCGTGTAAAGCGCGGCCAGGCTGGAATTCACCGTCTCCTGCGCAATTGTGATCAGGAAAAAGGGAATGACGGACCCGACAAGCGCCATCCCCATGATGGCGGTCCAGCGGCGGCGGTCAGACAGCGGCGGAAGGTGTTGGCGCCTCGCCAGCATAACGCACCAGAGGGCGACAGCGCCGATTGTCAGGCGTCCGGAAATCACCCATTCGGCAGGCAGGCCGGCATCGGCATGCCCTTTGTCGACAGCCATCCGCGTCAACATGTAAGCGCCGGCCCAGACCAGGCTCAGCAGCCAGAACAGGCCCCAGTCGGCAAGCGTGCGGCCAGCGGGTTTCATGCGTGCCCACGCCCCAAGGACGGCAGACATGATGCCTTGCAAAGAAAACGATGATTCACCCGGATGGGCCCCCTATGGCAGGCCAACAGGCAATACAGGGGGCCCGCTTCAAGTCCACTCTGCAATAGCATGGAACTTGCAGGCCGCGCAGATTGGAACCGGCCCCGCACAGCTGCACCACCGAAAGTCCGGTTTTGTGGCCCGATACCGCAGGCGATCCGGGTGGACGGGGGGAGCGCAGCATCGTAAAGGGCCTGCAAAGTCGCAGTTTTTGTCCCGTCTGAGGAGAATTTTAAAATGGCAATACGTGTTGCAATCAATGGATTTGGCCGGATCGGACGTCTCGTCCTGCGCTCCATCATCGAGCATGACCGCAAGGACATTGAAGTCGTCGCGATCAATGATCTCGGCCCCGTCGCCACGAATGCCCACCTCCTGCGCTTCGACTCCGTTCATGGCCGCTTCCCGGCTGACGTCCAGGTCGACGGCGACAAGATCGTGATCAATGGCAAGCCGATCCTCTGCACCGCCATCCGCGACCCGAAAGACCTGCCGCACCGCGAACTCGATATTGATATCGCCATGGAATGTACCGGCATCTTCGCCGACAAGGAAAAGGCCTCGGCCCACCTTGCCGCCGGCGCCAAGCGCGTCCTCGTCTCTGCACCGGCCACCAATGCCGACAAGACCATCGTTTACGGCGTGAACCACGACACGATCACCAAGGACGACATGGTCGTCTCCAACGCGTCTTGCACCACGAACTGCCTGTCGCCTGTCGCAAAGGTCCTCAACGACCTGATCGGCATCGAAAAAGGCATGATGACCACGATCCACTCCTATACCAATGACCAGCCATCGCTCGACCAAATGCACAACGACCTCTACCGGTCCCGCGCTGCGGCCCTGTCGATGATCCCGACATCGACCGGCGCAGCCAAGGCTGTCGGCCTCGTTCTGCCGGAACTCAAGGGCAAGCTCGACGGCATCTCGATCCGCGTCCCGACGCCGAACGTCTCGGTCGTCGACCTGAAATTCGTGTCGAAAAAGAAGACGACGCCGGAAGAGATCAACGCCGCGATCATCGCTGCCGCAAACGACGGCCCGATGAAGGGCGTGCTCGGCTTCACCGACCAGCCGAACGTCTCGTGCGATTTCATTCACGACAATCGCTCGTCGATCTTCCACCTTGACCAGACCAAGGTCATGGACGGCAATTTCGTCTCGATCCTGACCTGGTATGACAATGAATGGGGCTTCGCGACCCGCATGAGCGATACCGCGCTCGTGATGTCGAAATTCCTGTAGGGGCCTGAAGGCGATGAACTTCAAACGCATCGCCGACGCGGGCGACCTCAAAGGCAAGACAGCCCTCGTCCGCGTTGATTTCAACGTGCCGATAGACAAGGGCCTCGTCACCGATAACACGCGCCTGCGCGCTGCCGTGGAGACGGTGCAGACCCTGCGCACGCAGGGTGGCAAGGTTGCGCTGCTGGCACACTTTGGCCGCCCCAAGGGCAAGCGCGTTGCGGAGATGAGCCTTGCGCCCATTGCCGGTGCGTTCGCCCAGGTGCTCGGCTCGAATGTCAGCTTCGTCGCCGATTGCGTGGGAGACCATGTGAAGGCGGCGATTGCCGACCTGCGGCCGGCCGGAGTGATCCTGCTTGAGAATACCCGCTTTCATGCAGGCGAGGAAACCGGCGACATGGACCTTGCGAAAGAGATCGCTTCGCTCGGCGACCTATATGTCAACGACGCCTTTTCGGCGGCCCATCGCCGCCATGTCTCGACCGCCGTGCTCGCCGAACTCCTGCCCGCCTATGCCGGCTGCGCCATGGAGCGCGAACTCGATGCGCTCGAGAAGGCTCTCGGCAATCCGGAAAAGCCCGTGCTCGCCGTCGTCGGCGGCGCCAAGGTGTCTTCCAAGATCGACCTCCTGAAGAACCTCGTCACCCAGGTCGACATGCTCGCCATCGGTGGCGGCATGGCGAACACATTCCTCGCGGCCCGCGGCAACGCGGTTGGCAAGTCACTCTGCGAGCATGACCTGGCGGATACTGCCCGTGAAATCGAGGCGATCGCAAAGCAGAATGGCTGCGAGATCCTCCTGCCGGTCGATCTTGTCGTCGCCAAGGCCTTCGCCGCCAACGCGCCCCACCGCACCTGCGGACTGGACGATGTGGCAGACGACGAGATGATCCTCGACGCTGGCCCGCAAACCGTCGCCGCGCTCACGGATGCCATGGATTCGGCCAAGACACTGGTCTGGAACGGCCCGCTCGGCGCGTTCGAACTGACCCCTTTCGACACCGCCACGGTCGCCGCAGCAAAGGCTGCTGCTGCGCGTGCCAAGGCTGGCAAGCTGGTCGCCGTGGCTGGCGGCGGTGACACGGTCGCTGCCCTCAATCATGCTGGTGTCGCAGACGATTTCACCTTCGTCTCGACCGCGGGCGGGGCCTTCTTGGAATGGATGGAGGGCAAGCCCCTTCCCGGCGTCGACGCGCTCAAGGCCTGACCCGAATTGGCGCAGCCTGCGGCAAATCGCGCAGGTCGGCAGGAATGATAGCGATCCCATTTTGTTCGCCACCTGACGGCCGTCAATTGAAGCTGTCAGGATTAGCCCCTTTTCCACGCCGATTTACAGCGTTCCAGCCTCGCAAAACGGGCCCCAAAGCCCGCAATCGCCCGAAAATGTAGCGATTTCCGCGATCAGGGGCGCATGCAGTGCGGGCTGTTGACGCCATGTTTGGGCACGGTACTTGAAAGCAGTCCCTGCAAACCAGATAGCAGGTCCCCAAACAATGAGTTTTGACGCGGTAATGATCATGGATAATGCAGCAATGGCCGAACAGGGCGCCAACAAAGCCGGCTTCATTGCCGCGCTCGACCAGTCGGGCGGCTCCACGCCGAAAGCCCTCCGCCTCTACGGCGTCGAGGAAAGCGATTATGCCAACGACGAGGAAATGTTCGGCAAGATTCACGAAATGCGTGCGCGTATCATCAAGTCACCGGCCTTCACAGGCGACAAGGTCATGGGCGCGATCCTGTTCGAACGCACCATGGACGGCGATATCGACGGCATTCCGACCGCGCAATACCTCTGGGAAAAGCGCAGCGTCGTTCCTTTCCTGAAAGTCGACAATGGGCTGGCCGACGAGGCTGACGGCGTCCAGCTGATGAAGCCGATGCCCGAACTCGACCACCTGCTCGAGCGCGCTGTCGCCCAGGGGATCTTCGGCACCAAGATGCGCTCCGTCATCCATGCCGCCGACCCCAAGGGCATTGCCGCCGTCGTCGCCCAGCAATTCGACGTCGGCCGCCAGATCCTCGGCCATGGGCTGATGCCGATTATCGAACCGGAAGTGACGATCACGATCGCCGACAAGGCCGAAGCCGAAGATATCCTGCTCGCCTTGATCACGAAACAGCTCGATGCCATGCCCGCCGATAAGCAGGTCATGCTGAAACTGTCGCTCCCGGAAAAAGCCAACCAGTACAAATCGCTGTGCGAACACCCGCGCGTCATGCGCGTCGTGGCCCTGTCTGGCGGTTACAGCCGCGACGATGCCAACGCCAAGCTGTCGTCCAACACGCACATGATTGCCAGCTTCTCGCGCGCCCTCACCGAAGGGCTTTCGGCCAAGCAGAGCGACGCGGAATTCGATGCGATACTGGCGTCAACGATTGACGGCATCTTCCAGGCGTCCCGCGCCGGTTGATCCGCTCTCCCCTGTTCTGAAACAGGCGGCCGGCGGGCCGCCTTTTTTGTGCGCGCAGCGTCGCCGGACAAGGCTGGACACACGCTGCGCGCCCGGACCATAGTGCCGTTCAAACTCTGGCGGTGCCCTGCCCAGGCATCCCCGCCCTTTGCCGAGGACTGCACCTGATGAGAATCCTCCCGCTTGCATTGCCGCTTGCCAGTCTCGCGCTGATTGCGGCCGCCTGCACACCGGCGGCAAAACAGGCCAAAGTGCCCGCCCCGGCGCCGGTCAACGTGCTCGAGACAGAAGCCAAAGCGATGATGGCGCAGCTCGTTGTCGCCCCCGCAAGCGCTGACGCCTTCACGATACGCTGCGACAATTCCCGCGATCTCGTGAACAAGATGATCGCCGATATGGAGGCACGCGACGCAACTGCAGGTGCCGCCGATCTCAAATTTCTCGCTACACTCACAAACCTCGGCTACTCGATCGGTTATGGCGAAGCCAGTGTGGTGGCTGAGGCCAATCCGGATGCCAGCCTGCGCGAAGTCGGCGACCTCTGCCAGCAACGCACGTCCGATATGATGACACGCCTCAGCCTGTCGAGGCCGATCTATGACCGCCTCGCCGCGATTGACGCGGCCAAGCTCAACGAGCGCGAAGCCTTCCTGCTGGCCCGGCTCCTGCGTGACTATCGCCGGTCCGGGATCGACAAGGATGAGGAAACCCGTGACAAGGTCCGTGCCCTGAACGCCGAACTGGCCGAGATCAGTTCCGCGTTCAGCAAGAACCTCCGCGAAATCCAGGGTAAAGTCGTGCTGGAATCCGCCGATGCGCTGATCGGCATGCCGCAGGACTATATCGACGCGCACCAGCCTGACGAAAACGGCCAGGTCACGATCACGACCGACTATCCCGATACCGGGCCCATCTACAGCTATTCGCCGAACGAAGCGCTGCGCAAGGAACTCCGCAAGGTCGACAGCGACCGCGCCTATCCTGATAATGTTGAACCGCTGCGCAAGCTTCTGGAAAAGCGCTACGAGCTGGCCACCCTGCTCGGCTATCCGAACTGGGCCGCCTATGTCACCGAAGACAAGATGACAGGTTCGCCGGAAGTCGCCGAAGCCTTCCTGTCGCGTGTGGAAACCGCCGCGACGGATGCCGCAGGTAACGAGTACCAGCGTCTTCTCGCCAAGCTCGTCGAAACACAGCCCGATGCCGACAGCGTGCCCGAGTGGAGCAGCGCCTACCTTGCAGAGCAGATCCGGCAATCGGACTATGCGCTCGACAGTCAGGAAGTCCGCCAGTATTTCGCCTATGACAATGTTCGCGGCGGGATCTTCTCGCTGGTGCAGGATCTGTTCGGTGTCGAGATCCGCGATTGGGCCGATACCGCCGTCTGGGACGAAAGTGTCACCGCCCACGAGATGCACCGCAATGGCGAGCTGGTCGGTCGCTTCTTCCTCGACATGCATCCCCGCGACAGCAAGTTCAAGCACGCCGCCGCCTTCCCGATCCGCTTCGGCCCGACATCCGACGGCGTTCCGGTCGGGGCGCTGATGTGCAACTTTCCGGCAGGCGATCACACGACCGGCCTGATGGAGCACCAGCAAGTCGAGACCTTCCTTCACGAGTTCGGCCACCTCATCCACCAGATGTTCTCCGCCCAGCCGGATTTCGCCAATCTCAGCATGAGCAGTCTCGAGTGGGACTTTATCGAAGCCCCATCGCAGATGCTGCAAAACTGGATCTGGGACTATGACACGCTCGCCAAGTTCGCCGTGAACGCAGATGGCGAGACCATCCCGCGTGAACTCGTCGCAAAAATGAATGCCGCCCGCGACTTCGGCAAAGGCCTCGGCACGCTGCGCCAGCTCATCTATGCTGGCGTTTCGCTCAACTATTACAATCGCCCGCCAGATGAAGTCGATTTCGACGAAATCTGGAATGAACGCCAGTCCGCCCTTAGCCCGTTCGAGGCCCTCCCGGATGTCCACCGCTATGCCAGCTTCGGACACCTCGATGGCTATTCAGCGATCTATTATACCTATCAATGGTCGCTCGCGATCTCGACGGACCTGTTCACGGAGTTCGAAAAAAACGGCCTGCGCGACACGGTCACCGCCGAACGCTATCGCGACCTTGTCCTGGCGCCCGGCTCATCCAAACCGGCCGCACAGCTCGTGCACGATTTCCTCGGTCGCGACTGGACGCCGGAAGCCTACGAGCAGAAGCTGGTCGACGCGGCCAGGTCCGGCAAACCGATGATAACGAAGAAATAGGCCCTCCCATGCTTGAGATGCGCCACAATTGTGAACGCTGCGATTCCGACCTCGCCCCTGACGAAGTGGGCGCCTTCATCTGCTCCTTCGAGTGCACCTTCTGCGCCGACTGCGCCGACGGTGCACTCGACGGCATCTGCCCGAATTGCGGCGGCGATCTCGAGCCCCGCCCGATGCGCAAGGGCAAGGCGCTGACCAGCAATCCCGCCAGCACGATCCGCGTCGGGACGAAGTAACCGCCACGGCCTGCTTCCTTCCATCGCCAGCTTCAGCTACAGAGCCCGCCCATGGCCGAAAAAATCCCCCTGCGCGAACGCACCCGCCTCTATCTCATCACCCCGCCGCGCATTGATGATGTGCCCGAATTCGCCGCCGTGCTCGAAGGCGCGCTCGAAGCGGGTGACGTCGCCTGCCTGCAAATTCGCCTGAAGGATGATGACGGCAAGATCGATGTCGCCGCAACACGGGCCGTCGCCGAAGCCATCACCGCCATGGCCCAGGCCTATGGCGCCGCCATCATCATCAATGACAGTCCGGAACTCACCGTGGAACTGGGCGCTGATGGCGTCCATATCGGCCCCGAGGACATGTCCATCAAACAGGCGCGCGAGATCGTCGGCCCCGACTCCATTCTCGGCGCCACTGCAAAGAACAGCCGCCACGCGGCGATGGCTGCCGGCGAACAGGGCGCCGACTATGTCGCCTTTGGCGCCTTCTACCCGACGGCGACCAAGGCCGGCACCGTCCCCGCCGAGCTTGAGCTCCTCGAATTCTGGCAGGAGACTATGGAACTCCCCTGCGTCGCGATCGGCGGCATCACGGTCGAGAACGCTGCGCCACTGGTCACCGCTGGCGCTGATTTCCTTGCCGTTTCCGCTGGCGTCTGGAACCATCCACAGGGCGCCGCTGCCGCCGTTGCGGCCTTCAATGCCCTGCTGGACCAGCTGCAACCGCGTTAACACCCCGCCGCTTGACCCTCGCCCGGCAAAGGCTTAACCCGCGCCAAACCCCAACAAGGACGACTTCAATGCCCAAGATCAATGGTAATGAAATCAAACCCGGCAATGTCATCGAGCACGAAGGCACCGTCTGGCGCGCAATCAAGACCATGGCCGTCAAACCCGGCAAGGGTGGCGCCTTCAACCAGGTCGAGCTTCGCAACCTGTTCAACGGGTCGAAGTCCAACACCCGTTTCCGGGCCAACGAGTCGGTCGAGCGCGTGCGTCTTGAGCAGAAAGAGTTCCAGTTCCTCTTCGCCGACGAAAACGCGTTCACCTTCATGGACACCGAGACCTTTGAGCAGATCATGATCGAGCGCGATTTCATCGGCGACCAGGGCGCCTTCCTTCAGGACTCCATGATGGTCCAGATCGAGTTCTATGGCGAACGCCCGATCGGCGTCGCCCTGCCCGACCAGGTCACACTCGAGATTCTCGATACCGAGCCGGTCGTCAAAGGCCAGACGGCTGCCAACAGCTTCAAGCCGGCCATGTGCACTGGCGATATCCGCGTCCTCGTCCCGCCATTCGTTGGCGTCGGAGAGCGCATAATCGTCCAGACGGCCGACAGCACCTACCTGCGCCGCGCAGACTAGTCAGGACACACATGTCAAAGCCCTCCCCCGTCGGTTCCGTGATGATCACCGCCGCCCGTGCCGCAGGCCGGGCCCTGGCGCGTGATTTCGGCGAAGTCGAGAACCTCCAGGTCTCCAAGAAGGGCCCCGGCGATTTCGTCTCCAACGCCGATCACCGCGCCGAGGAAATCATCTATTCCCAGCTCTCCAAGGCCCGCCCGGGCTATGGCTTCGTCATGGAAGAGCGCGGCATCAGCGAGGGCACCGACAAGTCCAACCGCTTCATCGTCGACCCGCTCGACGGCACGCTGAACTTCCTTCACGGCCAGCCGCACTATTGCGTTTCCATCGCCCTTGAGCGCGAAGGCAAGCTGTTCGCAGGCGTCGTCTTCGATGTCGCCAAGAATGAAATCTTCTGGGCTGAAACCGGTCGTGGTGCCTGGCTGGAACAGCGCAAGTTGCGCGTCGCCACCCGCCGCAAGCTCGGCGATTCCGTCATTGCCACGGGCACGCCCTGGGTTGGCAAGTCTGAAGCCTGGCATATTGGCTTTGCCCGCGAAATCGCCGCGATGACCCCTGTCTGTGCCGGCATCCGCCGCTATGGCTCGGCCGCGCTCGACCTCGCCTGGGTCGCCGCCGGCCGGTTCGACGGATTCTGGGAACGCGATCTCAAGTCCTGGGACATCGCCGCCGGCGTCGTTCTCGTGCGCGAAGCAGGCGGATATGTCGAGGAAATCGACGGCGGTGATATGCTGACAACGGGCTCAATCGTTGCCGGCAACGAGGACATCTTCCCGCTCGTCCAGAAACAAATCCGCCACGCAGCCGCCTTCGGCAAGGCCGCAGCGGTCGAATAAGCCCGACGCTATTAATACGTGACACCTGCGTCATGTATTGTGGCATTCGAATTGCCGTTGTAACGTCCGGGCATGACCCAGACAGACACAGACGTAATCATCATCGGCGCGGGCCTTTCAGGCATTGGCGCAGCTGTTCACCTCACCCGGGAATGCCCTGACCGGACCTACCGGATCATTGAAGCGCGCGACGCGATCGGCGGCACGTGGGACCTGTTCCGCTATCCGGGCATCCGCTCGGACAGCGACATGTATACGCTGGGCTACAATTTCAAACCTTGGACGGATGCGAAGGCCATCGCTGATGGTCCCAATATCCGCAAATATGTCCGGGAAACGGCCGACGAGAACGGCATTACCGACAAGATCCAGTTCAATACCAGGGTCGTGGCCGCAGACTGGTCCAGCGCCGATCATGTATGGAACGTCACCCTGGACCATGGCGGCACGACCGAACTCACGACTTGCCGCTTCCTGTTCCTGTGCGGCGGCTATTACAGCTACGACAAGCCGTTCCGGCCTGACTTCCCGAACGAAGCAGACTTCAAGGGCCAGATCATCCACCCCCAACTCTGGCCGAAAGATCTCGACTATACCGGCAAGAAAGTCGTCATCATCGGCTCGGGCGCAACAGCCGTCACGCTGGTCCCGGCGATGACCGACAAGGCCGCGCATGTCACCATGCTGCAGCGGTCGCCATCCTACGTCGTTTCGCGTCCGGCCGTCGACAAGTTCGCAACCTTCCTGCGCAAGATCCTGCCCGAGAGCTGGGCCTACAACGTCATCCGCTGGCGCAACGTCACGATGGGCCAGTTCTTTTACAACCAGACCCAGACGAAGCCCGAAAAGGTTCGCGAACAATTGCTCGGCATGGTCCGCAAGGAACTCGGGCCCGACTATGACGTCGAGAAGCACTTCACCCCCAGCTACAAGCCGTGGGAACAGCGCCTGTGCCTCGTTCCGGATTCCGACCTGTTCGAAGCCCTCAAATCGGGCAAGGCCGACGTCGTCACTGACCACATAGAGTCATTCACCGCTGACGGCATCCGCCTGAAGTCCGGCGAGACGCTGGAAGCCGATATCATTATCTCGGCCACAGGCCTGAACCTTCAATACATGAACGGCATCGAGGCCAGCATCGACGGCAAGCCGATCCATGCTGGAGAGCTTCTGAACTACAAGGGTGTGATGCTCTCGAACGTCCCGAACATGGCGCTGACATTCGGCTACACGAACGCATCGTGGACCCTGAAGGCAGACCTCACGTCGGAATATGTTTGCCGCGTGCTCAACCATATGACCGAAACAGGCACCACCAGCGTCATGCCCTATCTCGACCACTTCCCGGCCGAAACAGACCCGTTCGTGGTCGGCTTCTCGTCAGGCTATTTTGCGCGCGCGATTGACTCGCTTCCCCGCCAGCACAAGGAAAAGCCCTGGAAGCTCAACATGAACTACCGCGAGGATATGAAGAACCTTCGCAAGGCGCCGATCGAAGATGGTGTGCTGACTTTCTCGGGCGACCGCGAAGCCGCTGTCATCCTTCAGGCGGCCGAATAGGGCCCTGCCCCTGTCAATCCATCTCATCCTTCGCTATCTCAACCCTGTGAGGTGTTCGAGTTAGCGGAAGAATCTCATGTGGTTATGGCTTTTGTGGTGGTGCGTTGGCGATCACCTGGCAGCAGCGTTTGGCGCGCCCCGGGCTTGGCGAACTGCCCATCTGGGTGCCGCTGATCCTGTCGCTCGCCTTTGCCTTCACCATTGACGGCAAGGTCAAGAAACTGCGCAAGTCCTAGGCCGTCTCGCTGGCAAACTGCAGTTCGGCCAGTCGCGCATAGAGCCCGCCTTGCGCGACCAGCTGGTCGTGCGTGCCTTCTTCCACGATCCGGCCCTGCTCCATCACCACGATCCGGTCGGCCCGCCGCACCGTCGACAGGCGGTGCGCGATCACCAGTGTCGTGCGGCCCTCAGCAGCATTCGCAATCGCGCGGCGCACGGCGGCCTCGCTCTCGGAATCGAGCGCGCTGGTTGCCTCATCCAGCAACAGGACCGGCGCGTCCCGCACCAGGGCCCTGGCCAGTGCTACGCGCTGGCGCTGGCCGCCCGACAGGCTGCGTCCCTTCTGGCCAAGATCCGTCGCAAGGCCATCCTTGGCCGACAGGAAGTCCATCGCCTCCGCCATCCGCGCAGCATGTTCCAGCAGCTTTTCGTCCGGATTGTCGGTGCCGAAAGCAATGTTCTCCGCCGCCGTACCTGTGAACAACGCCGACTCCTGCGGCGCATAGGCAAACTGCCGGCGCCAGTCAGCCGGGTCTGCCAAGACCGACGGCACGCCATCGAGCATCACGTTCCCGGCCTGGGGATCGAACAGGCGCAACGCCAGCCGGAACACGGTCGTCTTGCCGGCCCCGCTCGGGCCAACAAGCGCAACAAACTCGCCCGGCTTCACCGACAGTGAAAAATCCTCCAGCGCCGAGAGCGTCTCGTGGCCATAGCGGAACGTCACATGATCGAATGCCAGCGCGCCGGCGACCTTTGCGGGCAGCGCCACCGGGTGTTCCGGCGCTTCGATCTCGATCTCGGTGTTCAGCACTTCAG
>Ga0222650_1001367_pt1 | contig 12424 bp, 9 predicted proteins | sample AntAcemetagen367_FD_179820 | JGI IMG/M metagenome (GOLD analysis project Ga0222650, IMG submission 179820) | Saline water microbial communities from Ace Lake, Antarctica - #367 | ecosystem: Environmental > Aquatic > Non-marine Saline and Alkaline > Saline | place: Antarctica: Ace Lake | collected...
GCGCGAGTTGAGCTGGCAGTATGTGTTCCCGCACGGGCGCTTGGCTAAGGATCCTCGCAGTGGCGAGATGTTGCGGCATCATGCGCTGGAGAATTCGTATCAAAATGCGATCCGCAATACGGCGAAGGCGGCGGGAATCGAGAAGCGGGTGACGCCGCATGTGCTTCGCCATAGCTTTGCGACGCATATGTTGGAGGGCGGGGCAGACATCCGCACGGTGCAGGAACTGCTGGGGCATAGTTCGGTCGAGACGACGCAGATTTACACGCACGTGATGAAGAGGCCGTTCGGCATCGTGAGTCCGCTGGATACTTTATGAGATGATCCGAATGGCGCGGACTTAAGGCGCTGGAGTCGAGCAATGTAGAGCCTTGAGCTTGTCGAAACGGTGCGCACGAGCGCTACGTGCTTCGGTTCATTTTTTGTGTCGCTTTAAGAAGCTTTGAATCTCGCTGAGGCGTTTGAGGGGGTCTATGGCTTTTAGTCGAGGGAAGCGGGAGCCGGATTTTAGGAAATCGCCGCCTTTGCCGGGTTGGGCGAGGCGGCAAATCAAGCGGTCGCCTTCGCTTTCTACGCGGCGCACACCGGCTAGCTCGGCGAGTACGCGCACTTGAGTGACGGCGATCAGGGCTTCGGTGGCGAGGGGGCGCTGGCCGAAGCGGTCGGCGAGCTCTTCGGCGATGTTTTGCACATCGGCTGCGTGTTCGGCTAGGGCCAGGCGGCGGTAAAAATCGATCCTTAGGCGTGGCTCGGCGATGTAGTCGGCGGGGAGTGCGGCCTCGATGAGCTCGCCTTTGCGGTTGCCGTATTCGGCGTCTTTGATCGCGGCGAAACTGAAGGTGCCTGTGGTGCTGCGGGCGCGGCCGCCGCCTTCGCCGGTGGTGATGAAGTCGAGCTTGACCTCGGCGCGAATGCGGTCGGCACCGGGCTCGCCTTTGAGCCGGGCGACGCTTTGTTTGAGCAACTGGCAATACAGCTCGAAGCCGATGCCGGCGATGTGGCCGCTCTGCTGCGAGCCGAGTAGGTTACCCGCGCCGCGTAGCTCGAGGTCGCGCATGGCGATGCGAAAGCCGGCACCGAGTTGGTTGTGCTGCTTGAGTGCGTTCAACCGCTTCTGGGCTTGGTCAACCAGGGCGGCGTGGCGGTGCAGTAAGAGGTAGGCGTAGGCTTGGCGTTTAAAACGGCCGACGCGGCCCCGTATCTGGTAGAGCTGTGCGAGGCCGAAGCGGTCGGCGCCCTCAATGATGAGGGTGTTGCAATTGGGGATGTCGATGCCGGATTCGATGATGGTGGTGCAGACCAGCACATCGAATTTACCGGCGACGAATTGAGTCATCACTTTTTCCAGTGCGCCCTCAGTCATCTGCCCGTGGCCGACGGCGACTTTGAGCTTTGGGTGCATCTCTTGGATCTTGCGGGCGACGCCTTGAATACTATCGATGCGGTTGTGCAGGTAGAAGACTTGGCCGCCGCGGTCGGTCTCGGCTTGGATGGCGCTTTTGATTAAATTTTCATCGTAGCTTTTTACGATGGTCTCGATCGGACGGCGATCAACGGGGGGTGTTTCGATGACGCTCATGGCGCGGGCACCGGCCATGGCGAGGTAGAGGGTGCGCGGAATGGGGGTGGCGCTGAGGGTTAAGATGTCGACGTTGGTGCGGAGCTGCTTGATACGCTCTTTTTGCTTTACTCCGAAGCGTTGCTCTTCGTCGACCACGAGTAGGCCGAGGTCTTGAAAATGGACGTCCTTACTGAGCAGGCGGTGGGTGCCGATGACGATGTCGATCTTGCCAGCGGCGAGTTGGGCGATGCTTTCTTTGTTTTGCTTGGTGCTGCGGAAGCGGCTGACCATGTCGATGATGATGGGGTATTGCGCCATGCGCTCGCGGAAGGTGTTGAAGTGCTGTTGGCAGAGGATGGTGGTGGGCACGAGCATGGCGACTTGTTTGCCAGCGAGCACGGCTTTGAGGGCGGCGCGAATGGCTACCTCGGTTTTACCGAAACCGACGTCGCCGCAGATGAGGCGATCCATGGCTTCGGCGCTCTCCATGTCTTGCTTGGTGGTTTCAATAGCGGTGAGTTGGTCGGGGGTTTCTTTGAAGGGGAAGGCGGCCTCGAAATCTTTTTGCCAGGGGTGATCGGGTGGAAAGGCGTAGCCACCGGCTTGGCTGCGGCGGGCGTGCAGCTGGAGCATTTCAGCGGCGTAATCGAGGGTGGCGCGTTCGGCGGCGGCGCGGGTTTTATCCCAGGCGGCAGCGCCGATTTTTGCGAGCTTGGGACTGGACTTGGTGAGGCCGACGTAGCGGGTGAGTAGGTGCGACTCTTGCAGTGGCACGTGGATCGTCATCTGATCGGCAAACTCGACGGAGATGACTTCTTTGGAGCCGCCTTGGATCTCTAATTTGGTGAGGCCACGAAAGAGGCAGACGCCGTGCTGCAAGTGGACGAGGGGATCGCCATCGACGAGCTCGGTGAAGTCGAGCAGCTGATCGACTTGCGAGATGGTGGGGCGGGCGCGATCCTCGCGGCGGTTGAGCTTGCGGCTACGGCGCCCGAAATATTCGGTGTCGGTGATCAGCGCGATGCCTGCTTTACCCGTTTTAATGGGGAAGTTAGTTTCGAAGGCGTTGGATTTTGGGATGGTGGAGGCACTTTTGCCGGCTTCGTCCAAAAGCTGACGCTTTCGGCTACGATTCTCTGCCATTCGGAAGATAAATCCGCCTGACACGGTGCCGTGCAGGTAGCGTGGCTTGAGTTTGGCAGTCAGCGGGTTGTCTTCCAGTTGCTCTTGAATGCGCTTGGACTTGCTCTCGCCAGCAGAGGCGAAAACGATGGAGAGGCCTTCTTTCGCCCAATCGGAAATTTGGGTTTCGAATTTAAAGCGCGCGCTTTGCTCGGATTCAAAGCGGTCGTAGCCGATCTGCGCTTGGTCGGTGTGGAAACGATATTCGCTGGTTGGCTCGGATTGTATCTCGATACGCTGGGCGCTGCGGAAGAGCTCGGGGTCTGTATCCAATTCACAAATACACGTAAGTGGGTCGTTCTGGTTGCGGTGGGCGCGGTGGGCGAGGACTTGGTAGAAGGAGCGGATGGGCTTGGGAGCGGTCGGAGACGCGACTGGCGTCGCATCGCTACAGGTGGCGGAGTTGTGTAGCGATGCCGCGCTAGCGGCGTCTTGCTTTGTGGGCGGAGACGCGACTGGCGTCGCATCGCTACGGGTGGCGGAGTTGTGTAGCGATGTCGCGCTAGCGGCGTCTTGCTTTGCGGGCGGAGACGCGACTGGCGTCGCATCGCTACGGGTGGCGGAATTGTGTAGCGATGTCGCGCTAGCGGCGTCTTGCTTTGTGGTCGGAGACGCGACTGGCGTCGCATCGCTACGGGTGGCGGAGTTGTGTAGCGATGCCGCGCTAGCGCCGTCTTGCTTTGCGGGCGGAGACGCGACTGGCGTCGCATCGCTACGGGTGGCGGAGTTGTGTAGCAATGCCGCGCTAGCGGCGTCTTGCGTTATGGGCGGAGACGCGACTGGCGTCGCATCGCTACGGGTGGCGGAGTTGTGTAGCGATGCCGCGCTAGCGGCGTCTTGCTTTAGATGCGGGGACGCGACTGGCGTCGGCAGCTTCTCGAATCGATAGGGATGCTCGCGGACTAGGGTGGCGGGTTCTTCGAGCGTCCATTGCACGCTGGCTTCGTGGAGGTAGCTGAGTAGGGCACCTTCGTGGCAGTGAATGGCTTCGGCGCTTTGGGCGGCGGCGATGTGGATTTCGTCGACGGCTTCGTGCGTGCGCTGCGATGTGGGGTCGAAGCGGCGGATGCTCTCGACCTCGTCGCCGAAGAAGTCGATGCGGTAGGGGCTATGGGCATCGAAGGGGTAGATATCGATCAGGCCGCCACGGGTGGCGAGCTGGCCGGGTTGCTCGCAGAGGGCTTCGGAGTCGTAATCGAGGTCGGTGGTGAGTTTTTCGATCAGGTCAGAAAAGGGGTAGGATTGCCCGACTTCGAGCGTGAGGCGGCTCTGCTCGAAGGCGGCTTTGGCGGGGCAGGCGCCGAGCAGCGCTTCGGGGGTGGCGATCAGCAGGCGCTTGGCGACGGGCGGGGCGAGGAGTGCGCTGAGCACGGTGAGGCGCTCGCAGATGCGGTCGGCGCGGCGTTGCGCGTCGATATCGGGCGGCGGATCTTCGGGGAAGTGCAAAATTTCGAGCGGCTTGGCTGACCATTGCGCGTAGCATTCAAGCTCCGCAGCCAGTTCGTGCGCGCGGCGCGGGTCGGACACCAGCGCGACGGTGGTGGAAGCAGCGGCTCCTTGTGCGAGTGAGTGCAGCAGCGGGGCACGCGCCTGCTTGCACACGCCGTGGTAGAGCGTTGGTGTGGTCGGTGGGCTTGTGCGTTTTTTGGGCACTTGGTATTTGTTGCGGAGATCGGTCGAACCGATGGGATCAGACTGATCCGAGCAATTTAAGCGATTGTCTTGAGCGCAGCCTTGGCGGCTTCGGCTTCGGCGGCTTTTTTGGAGTGGCCGCTGCCGCGGCCGAGTTCTTTGCCTGCGAGGGAGACGGTGGCGGCGTAGCGGCGGTCGTGATCGGGGCCTTCGGCGGGGAGTTCTTCGTAGTGGGGCACCTCGCCGTGGTGGTGCTTCTGCGACCATTCTTGCAGTTTGCCCTTTGGGTTGATGCTGCCAGTGCTGAGCACGATGGCGTCGATCTGGTAGCCGAATAGGTGGAGAATGGTTTCGCGGGCGGCTTCGGTGCCGCCATCGAGATAGACGGCACCGATGATGGCTTCGAGCGCGTCTTCTAGCATAGCCTTGCTGGGCTCGGCGTGGTGTTGGCGGTGCGCTTCGCTGACTTGCAGATGTGCGGCGAGGCCATGGCTGGTGGCGATGCGGGCAAGCGACTTGCCGTTGACTAGGCTGGCGCGGCAGCGATCCAGCGCGCCCTCGTCGGCTTGGGGGAATTTGGCGTAGAGTGTCTCTGCGATGACGAGATCGAGCACGGCGTCGCCCAGGAATTCGAGGCGCTGGTTGTTCTCGCCGCTCTCAAGATCGCAACTGGAGTGGGTGAGCGCGAGCTGCAGCAGCGATGCGTCTTTAAAACTGTGTGGGGTGATCGATTCCATAGAGGGCGAGTGGGGGCGAGTGGGAGTGTGGTGAAAATATTGGACAAATTTGGATTACGGCTTGCGCAGGGGGAGTGCCCCGATAAAGTTTAGGTCTAGTCCATTTCAGTCCGGCTGCAAATGCTGGAATCGTATTTCGCATTCATTTATTTAAACACCTTGTCGAAAGAAAATTTGCCCTCGAATCAGGCTAAGATCTTTGTCCTTGATACCAACGTTCTCCTGCACGATCCGCTGTGTCTCCATAAGTTTGAGGATAACACGATCGCGATCCCGGTCGAAGTTCTGGAGGAACTCGACCGCAAGAAATCCGCTCTCGGCGAGCTGGGATTTTCTGCGCGGAAAATACACCGTGATCTACGCGCGCTCTTCGACGAGCGGCTGGAGACGCCGCCCGAGCTGAATGGCAAGGGTAGCTCCGCGCTGAGCCGCGATCTGCCCAATGGTGGCCGCCTGATCGTGGTGATTAACGACTACATGGTGCGCGGTGAGAACGATCACGAAGGGCTCAACCGCTTGAAGGCTACGCTAGTGGATATGGAAAAGATGGACAGCCGGATTTTGGCCTCGGTCTTTTTCTTAAAAGACGTGTGCCCTGATTGCCGTGTGATCCTGGTGACCAAGGATGCTAACATGGCGCTCAAGGGCATCGCGCTGGGCCTGGAAGTGCAGGACTACATGAACGATAAGGTAACGTCGACCAAGCTCGGCGGCGTCTGCAAGACGATTGCAGTGGATGATGAAGACTACGAATGTTTTCTGAAAGAGCACGGCGTGGATCTCTCGCCTGAGCGGACGAGCCATTTATTTATTAATGAATACATTTTTATCAGCAACGGCGAGTTTAGCGAGCCGGCGCGCTACCGGGGCGACGGCCAGATCGATGGCTTGATTCTCGGCTCGGATGTGGGCGTTAAAATCCCCAAGGGGATACGCATCCACCCGCTCAATGCGGAGCAGCGGATGCTGATGGATGCTTTGTTGGATGAAGATATCAAGCTGGTGACGTGTATTGGCAAAGCGGGTACGGGTAAGACGTTGGTCTCGATCGCGATGGCGCTCTTCCAAACGATCGGCGAGGATAGCCTCTACGAGCGCGTCTTCATTACGCGCCCGTTGGTGCATATCGGTAAAGATACCGGCGCGCTACCCGGCACGCTGGATGAGAAGATGGCACCTTACATCGCGCCGTTTTTCGATAACCTTGAAGTGCTCTTCAGTAATCGCAAAATCGTGAAGCAGCCGGATGCGCACCAAGATGATCCAGTGAACCGGATTACCTCCACACGTAAGCGCAAGAAGGCGATGGCGAAGCTGGCGAGACAACCCGGCACGAACAAACAGGAAAACGAGGAAGACGATAACAAGCCGCGCAAGCCGTACCAATTCCTCTTCGATTATGGTATGGTGGAAATGGAGGCGATGACCTTCATCCGCGGGCGCTCGCTCTCGAATACGATTTTCATTATCGATGAAGCGCAGAATTTGACGCCGCACGAGGCGAAGACCGTAGTCAGCCGCATGGCAGAGGGCTCGAAAGTGATCCTGCTCGGCGACCCGTATCAAGTGGACAGTATGTTTCTCGATGCGTGGTCGAACGGACTCGTGCACACGGCGCAGCGCCTGAAGGGCACAGAGATCACTGCGCACTTGGAGTTGACGACAGGCGTGCGCTCCGAGCTGGCCGATCTAGCGGCGGATTTGTTGTAGCTGCGTGGGAGGGTAGTGTAAGGTAGTATGAAGTAGTGTAAGGTAGTATATGCTTGATACCTGAGGCAGTCGCACTGTTAATCCTCTTAATGAGTGATGTTAAAAAAGGCTGCTGCACACCGCAGCGCGTCGGCGAAAGGTCGGCACCGGCCATCGACCTAATTGAATCAAAAGCGGCACCTGCCCCCAGCTCGACAGGCGGTATGATACGAGTCGCAGGCGGGAAATTTCGCATCGGCTACGTCGGGGCTGAGGCGTGGGAGCAAGACGGCGAGGGCCCCGTGCGCGAGGTGACGCTCGATAGCTATTGGCTGGATCGCACGGTGGTGACGAATGGGCAATTCGCCGAGTTTGTGGAAGCCACGGGCTACATCACTGAGTCGGAGAGTTTTGGCTGGGCCTTCGTTTTTATCGGGCAGCTATCTAATTCCAAACAGCGCAAACTGCGTGAAACTAAAACCGTGCAAGGCCTGCAATGGTGGTATGCGATCGAAGGCGCTTATTGGCGTAAGCCCGAAGGCCCGGGTTCGACGCTTAAGAAGCGTATGGATCACCCGGTGGTCAGCATTTCTTGGCACGATGCGGTGGCCTATGCCACATGGGCGGGCAAGCGCCTGCCGACTGAGGCTGAGTGGGAGGTGGCGGCGCGCGGCCCCGAGAATGTGCAAACCATGTATCCATGGGGCACCGAGCTAGAGCCAGGCGGCAAGCATCGCTGCAATGTCTGGCAGGGCGATTTTCCGAGTAAAAACTCTGCGGCGGACGGCTATCAATGGACTGCCCCCGTCACTGCTTATCGCAAGCTCGACAGCGGCTTTTATAATTTGGTGGGCAACGTCTGGGAGTGGTGCGCCGATTGGTTCAGCCCGACATGGCACGTCAAAGAAAGTGCAGCCACCCGCACGAATCCAAAAGGGCCGCCCAGCGGCGAGAGTAAAGTGATGAAAGGTGGCTCCTTCCTTTGCCACGACAGCTACTGCAACCGCTACCGCCTCGGCGCGCGCACGGCGAATACACCCGATTCCGCCACAACGAATCTCGGCTTCCGCTGCGCGCGGGATGCATGACGCGTGCGGTAGCGCCGAGTGGCCCACTCGGCACGATTGGAAGTTGCGGCCTTGCATGACTGTGATCGGTAGCGCCGAGTGGCCCACTCGGCACGATTGGAAGTTGCGGCCAAACATGACTGTGATCCGTTCCCTAAACCTTAGCTCTTCGCGACCAGCCCGATATACGCTCTCACCGCCTTAGTCTGCTCGGCATGGGCGTCCGATTGGCGGAAGGCGTGTTTATAAACTCTGGTCTCGAGGCCGATCAAATCGTGCCAGACTTGCACTTGTCCGTCGCACAGCAGACCTGCGCCGATACCGATCACGGGGATTTTGAGCGCTTGGCTTACACGCTGGGCGACTGCTGCTGGCACCAGTTCGAGGATCAGGCCGATCGCACCTGCCGCTTCGAGTTGTCGACTCTCGGTGATGAGTTGCTCAGCAGAGTCGCTGTCTTTGGCCTGCATCGCGGGCTTTTCGATCAACTGCGGCGTAAAGCCGAGGTGCGCCCATCCGTCGACCTCTGTCGCGGCCAGCGCGGTAAAGACCTCTGGCTTGAAGCCCTCGACTTTGACGCCATCGACTCCGTCCTCCCGTAGTTGCTGGGCGGCTTCCAAGATCGACGCCAGATCCTGCGAGACGGCCTGAGGGATGTCGGCCAGCAGGTAGGCACGCTGGATGCCGCGTGCCACGGCTCGCACATGATGGCGCATTTCAGCCAGCGATAGATCGTTCTGGTGCGCGTAGCCGAGCACATTAGTCGCTAGGCTGTCGCCGACGAAGATCACATCGATGCCGCACGCATCTTGAATCTGGGCGGATGGGGTGTCGTAACAGGTCAGCATCGATATGCCGATGCCTGCTTGCTTCATTTTGCTAAATTTTGATGTCTTCATGCGATTTGAATACGTGTCTTTACCGTTCGTAGGCAATAGGCAGGTCGTTTTCAGGGTAATTGGCAATTTCAAAGGTTCTTATTGCGATCTGTCTTTTCAAAGCAGACCCTGATGCCATGAATGATAAGGATACTCAACTTCAGGAAATCAAAGAACGGGTCTTAGCCTTCGCGCAGGAGCGGGACTGGGAGCAGTTTCACTCCCCGAAAAATTTATCGATGGCGATAGCCGCCGAGGCTGCCGAGCTGATGGAGCACTTTCTGTGGCAGAGCACCGAGGCTTCGCACGACGATATGGGAGCCGAGAAACTACGCGCCAAGGTCGGGGAGGAACTGGCCGATGTGTTTATCTTTGCCATTGAGTTTGCCAATATCACCGGCATCGACATCGCCGCCACCATTGAGGCAAAAATGAATCGGAACGCTGAAAAATACCCCGTTGAAAAAGCCAAAGGCCGCAGCGTAAAATACACCGAGCTGTGATCTTAGCGACAGCTTGCAGCGGCGTCTTTTAAAACTAAACTTACTTCCCCAACTTTTTATTGCGCGTGCTGCGCCAGTTTTCGCGGTGTTTGCGAATCCAGTCGAGCAGGGCGCGCTCGAAGCCGATGTCTTTACCCTGTTTTTCGGATTCGATCCATTTGTGACGGAGAATCTCTTCACGTTCGGCTAGAAACTCCTGATACAGAGTGGAGCGTTGCGCAAACCCTTGATCAGAACAGGTATTTGAAGCTGTATTGGGCATATCTTTATTCTCCTCACTCATACGACTGGATGCACATCCTATTATGCAGATTGGGCAAATTACAGGAAAAGACCTTGTTGGCTAGTTAAAAAAGGAAGCACCAGGTTATTTTTTACCCAGAGTGTTTAAAATATGCCGCGCAATCTTCATAAACTCCTGAGCGGCCTTCGAGTCAGGGTCGCTGATCACGATGGGGATGCCCTTATCGCAGCCGATACGGATATTGGGATCGAGCGGCAACTGTCCGAGCAGTTCCGTTCCGAGACTTTTGGCCGTTTCACTGCCGCCACCTTCGCCAAATAGCATCTGGCGCGAGCCATCCGGGGCTTCCAAATAGGTCATATTTTCGACCACGCCGAGTAGGGGCACACTGACTTTTTCAAACATGCGGGCACCGCGGCGAGCGACATTGGCCGCTGCCGGCTGGGGCGTCGTCACAATCACCGCGCCCTCCAGCGGCAGCGTCTGCACCAGAGAGAGTTGCGCATCGCCGGTGCCAGGTGGCAGATCCACCACGAGTATCTCTAGCTCGCCCCAGTTGACCTGTTGGGCAAATTGCTGAATCGTCTTCATAATCATCGGGCCACGCCAGACGACGGGCGTGTCATCATCGATCAGAAAGCCCATCGACATGGTGCGTACGCCGAAGTTTTCGATCGGCATGATCATGTCTTTTTCAATCTCGGGGCGCCCCGCTGCGCCCAACATCAGTGGCACAGAGGGGCCGTAAATATCGCAATCCATGATGCCGACGCCCGGTTTGCCTTGCTCTTCCAGTAGGCGCTGGAGTGCGCAGGCAAGATTCACGGTGACGGTGGACTTGCCGACGCCGCCTTTACCACTCGCGATGGCGATGGCGTATTTAACCTTCTGCATGGCTGCGCTGTTAGTGGGGGCGCTACCAGCACCGCCGCCAGGGCTGGGTTGCTGTTTCGGTTGCGAGATTTCCATCCGCACCTTGACGTCTTTGATCCCTGCGAGCGCGCCGACTGCGCTCTTGATGTCGGCTGCGATCTTTTCAGGCACAGCCTCGTCGCTCGTGGTGATTTCGATGCCGACTTGCACTTGGCCAGCGTTGACTTCGATCTCGCGCACGAGGCCGAAAGAGACGATATCTCGGCTGAAACCAGGAAATTTGACTGTTTTGAGGGCGGCTTGGATTTGTTCTTTATCTGACATAGCTAGGAATATGAAGTTGAAACACTCCCAGCGCAGTTCAACACGAATCGTATATTTTTTGTTTTTTGTAGAAATCTATTCACAATGCAGATTTTCAATTGCGATCTGCGGGCGCTTTCGACTATTTAATAATCATGCGTCTTACTGTTTTACTTTTAGTTTCCGTCTTCTTCGTTTCACTCGCTCCTCAGGCGGTCTTCTCCCAGACCATCCCACTGCAGGATTTGATCCGCGACGGTGAGGGCAAGCTCTCCATCGCCATCGATAGTACCGATTCCACTGTGAGCACCTTGGCGCGTCGCGCTTTCGGCCTGCACGGTGGCTTCGTGGTCACTACCGCCAACAACGCAGCATTTCAAGTCAAGATCGAGCCTGCTAGCGGCTCTTCCGTGCTACTTACAGTCGGCTCAGGCCAGCCCTACACCGAGCAACTGCGCCGCACCGTCCCCGGTAGCGACTTATCAAACGCCGTGCTCCGCGCCTGCGATCTAGTGGTCGAAGCGACGCTGCAAGCCAGAGGCTTCTTCGCCGGGCGTCTCGCCTTCGTCAGTAAACAACGCGGCGTCTCCGAGATCTACACCAGCGATCTACTCTTTAACCGTGTGCGCCCGCTCACCCAAGACCGCTCACTAGTTACCGGGCCTAAGTGGTCGCCCGACGGTCGTAGTTTGGTTTATACCACCTATTACAAGACTGGCTTTCCCGATATTTATAAAATTGATCTTGGCAGCGGTAGCAAAACACCCATCGCCACTTTTAAAGGCACCAACACTGGCGCGACTTTCAGCCCCGATGGCCGCCAGATCGCGATGACACTCTCTGGAACTGGCAACTCCGAGATCTACGTATCCGATAGCCGTGGCAAAAATATGCGCCGCTTGACGACGAACAAGAGCCTCGAAGCCAGCCCCAGTTGGTCACCCGATGGCCGCCGCCTCGTTTATACCTCCGATGCCCCCGGCAGGCCGCAACTCTTCGAGATTTCCAGCACTGGTGGACCTGCTCGCCGCCTGCCGACCAATATCAGCAGCTACTGTGCGGAGCCTGTCTGGAATCCGACCGATGAGAGCCAGATCGCCTTCACCGCCGCCGTCAGTGGCGGCTTCCAGATCGCGCTCTACGATACCAAGACGCGCACCAGTAAAATTCTCACCCGCGGCGCATCCTCCTTAGAGCCAGCGTGGCTGCGCGATGGTCGCCACATCGTCTTCACCCGCCGCGATGGCGCCAACACACGGCTAATGCTACTCGACACCGTTAGCGAAAAAGTAAGCCCCCTTCACAACCCCAGTTTCGGGGACACCTCGTCGGCCAGTTATGTTTACTAGAACTTACTAGCAGGGCGTAAAGTATTTCAACGAGTTAGAAAAAGACCTCTGTTTCGCCTTTAATGCGGTGTCTGTGGTATTAGTTTATGAAACCGCCTAAAGACGGGACTCCAACCTTGCGCGTCGCTGGGAGGGAGGGCGGTTGTCCCCAACCGCCGCGGTGGCTGTGGTACTAGTTTGTGAAACCGCCTAAAGGCGGGACTCCAACCTTGCGCGTTGCGGGGCGTGGGAGGGAGGGCGGTTGTCCCCAACCGCTGCGGTGGCTGTGGTATTAGTTTGTGAAACCGCCTAAAGGCGGGACTCCAACCTTGCGCGTCGCTGGGAGGGAGGGCGGTTGTCCCCAACCGCCGCGGTGGCTGTGGTATTAGTTTGTGAAACCGCCTAAAGACGGGACTCCAACCTTGCG
>Ga0222650_1001374_pt1 | contig 12359 bp, 7 predicted proteins | sample AntAcemetagen367_FD_179820 | JGI IMG/M metagenome (GOLD analysis project Ga0222650, IMG submission 179820) | Saline water microbial communities from Ace Lake, Antarctica - #367 | ecosystem: Environmental > Aquatic > Non-marine Saline and Alkaline > Saline | place: Antarctica: Ace Lake | collected...
CTTCGAAGTGCCCTACCTTACGATTGACCCACAGGACATTGGGCGCGACTACGAAGCTATTATTCGAATCAACAGCCAGAGTGGCAAAGGCGGCGTTGCCTATATTCTTAACCGCGACTTCGGGCTCGATCTCCCCAAAGCGATGCACCCCGAAATTGGCACAATTGTCAACGAGACGGCCGATCAGGGCAGCCGCGAATTAAGCCCGAGTGAGGTGCATGCAGTCTTCATGCAGCAATACGTCAACCTTTCCACACCGCTCGAAATTATCGCCATCGAACGCGAGGATTTCTCTAAAACCGGAGAGGTCCGTGTCGAGGCCGACATCTCGATGCGGGGCGAAACCATGAAAGTGGCTGGTAACGGCAACGGGCCAATAAGCGCCTTTGTCGATGCCATGCACCAAATGGGCTGGAAGACGTTTACGCTACTCGACTATCGCCAGCACTCGATAGGCGGTGGTTCGAAGACAAAAGCGGCAGCCTATATCCAAATCCGCCATAATAACGGGAAGTGCTACTTCGGCTGCGGCATCGATTCGAATATTGAAATAGCCGGCCTTCGGGCGCTTGTCAGCGCATACAACCGCTCGAACCCAGAGCCTTGAGTATCGCTTTCCCAACGACCTCCACCCCGGGCTCTACAGTAATTAACTCGTTGAAACCACCGGCTTCGACGACCTCAGATGCGATACAGCAGGCCTTCGAATCCAGTCCTACAACATACCGCGGCTGCTGTATCTGCTTATTCATGCGTAGCTCCCTAAGAAACTTAAGTGCCTCACCAGAGTCATCCACCAGAATAAAAAGCAAGTCGTAGTGCCGACGCCGATACCCTTTACCGCTCAGGTCGTAGGTAGAAATATAATGGGGAGAGTAACCTAAGTGCCGACACGATGAGAGTAATCGATCTGTCTGATCAGCGGCCCCGACAACCCAGATATCGCACGGATGCGCATGTGCAATTTTTCCGCCCGCATGCAAGGGCGGCTCCGTGTATCTTTTCGCATCCGGGCTTTCTCCGATAAACTTTGTGCGCACGACAAATCCGAATTTTGATCCCACTTCGGACTGGCTTTCGACCCAAATCCTCCCGCCCATTGCATTGACTAAGCGCTTGCAGATGACGAGTCCAAGACCGGTGCCCTCATATCTGCGTTTCGCCGAGGAATCTATCTGGCTAAATGCCTCAAATAGCAGGTGCTGTTGCTCTGCAGGTATGCCTATGCCGGAATCATGCACCTGCACTTCGAGGTATTCGTGGTCAGGCTGATCCAGAAATCCGGTTGCTACCGCAGGGTCCGGTTGGCAATCTTTCTGCAATCGACTCAAGTCAGCCCTGCGGGCGATCACTTCAACGGTTCCGCTATCCGTGAACTTGAGGGCATTTGAAAGGAGGTTCTGTAAAATTTGACGGAGCCGCTCTATATCTCCTATTGCAAATTCAGGAAATGAATCATCCAAATGCAGCTTAATAGAGAGGCCCTTCTCTTGAGCCTTTAAAGTAAAAAGCTTCACACAATCTTCAAAAAACAGACGGATGGGATATTCCTGAACCTCTAAGTCCAGATGACCGGCCTCAATCTTGGAGAAATCGAGGAGGTCATTGACCAGATAAAGCAGGCTCTTTCCGCTGGCGTGGATAGTCTGCGCCAGATCCAGCTTCTCCTCATCTTTCTCCCCTTCACTTAAAAAGCTGGAAAGCCCGATGATCGCATTCAACGGCGTCCTAATTTCGTGCGAGATTATTGCGATAAAGTGGTTCTTTGCCGCGTTGGCGACCTCTGCTGTCTCTTTTGCCTGCTTTAGAACGGTCTCGATTTGCTTCTGCTCTGAGATGTCCTGCATGGTGCCCATCGACCGCGCCGGCGAGCCATCCAGAGCAAACTCAGTAATTCGCACTCGATCCTGTACCCAGATATAATTTCCTTCTGAGGTGCGAATGCGGTAATCTTTTTTAAACGCGCCCTCACCTTTTTTGAAATACTCCTCGTAGGCCTCGTGGAGGCGGGATTTATCATCGGGGTGCAGTCGCTCTTTCCAGACATCAATCGGATTGTTGGATGGATCGTAGTCCATCCCTATAAGTTTATACCAGTTATCGTCGCAGACTGCATTCTTGCCTTTAAGGTCCTCATCCCAAAAGCCCATACGCGCATTTTTCAGCGCTAGACTTAGATTGTTCCGGCTTTCCTTAACGCGCTCTTCGCGTAGACGGACAGCTGTCTCATCGACAAGCAATGAGAGCGTCCCATCATCCTCCAAGTGCTCAATGCGTATCTTCAAACTGATGAAATTCAGCGCACACTCGTTACCTTCAGAATCTGTTAACTGAATCGGTTGATAGCGGACGGAGTCGCCACCGGACTCCAAAAGGCCTTCAATTTCTTTCTTCCAACCCTCACATAATTCAACGGGTGCCTCTGTCGATCGAGAGGTATGAATTTCATCGACAGTCCTGTCCGAAAAATCAGCCCACCGCTCATTCACGAAGACAGTTTCCCCGCTCCTGGCTCGAACCCAAACGCCGACCGGCAAGGAGTTCAGTGCCTCGCGCAGCAAATTCTCACGATTGGTTGCAATTTCACCCGAGCGCATATGAAAGTTCACCACCATTGAAGAACAGAACGCAAAGAGATAAATCAGAACGACCAAGCCTACTCCGAAGTAAATCCCCTCTTCAGGCAGTGCACCCCAATCGAGCGCAAAAGCTAACCAGAAAACTGACGCGGCGACTAAGCCTGCCGCGATAGCGCCAGCCAAGCGAAAGCGCAGTGCTGCCAAAACAGAGAAGCCCAGAGCCATCGGCGCAAGTAAGGCCGCACTTTCGGAATACTCCCCGGTCAACATCAGCGCAAGCGCCATACAAATCGCCATCGCAAGATAGATACAGACCCCTTCGAATCGCCCAAAGAAAGCAAAATAACCCTTATCGTATCGTTGCCCGAAGATTTGTGATTTAGCCATGGGGAATCGTTTGTGTCAGAATCTCAAAGCAATCCATACGTAGTGGTGCCGCGCGCTAGCATCATGATAAGCATTTTACCGCCATTTCACGGCAGACCTCTTCCTGATCATTGGGCCGCTGAATAATCGCCTCGAAGGCTTCTGCAAAGGCGAGCTGAAAATCGATCAACTTCTTCAGCGACACTTTCCTGGCAGACTCCGCCAGCCGACCGAGATACCAGGGGTTTTGAGTGAACACATTTAGATTACTCTTCTCCGGATTCTCACCGAAGTGGTGCCCGTAAGTTTTGGCAGCAGCCTCGAGATCCGCTTTCGAAATGCCGCGCCCGCCCAGGCGTATCGCACCGGCGTCCAGCAGCACCCGCAGCTGAATAAGCAGCCGGTTGCGTGATTGCAGGCTGCCCAAAAGCGGACGCGACTCACTATTTGTGAAGAAATGCCGCCGCAGCGCTTCCAGCGTCCACTCCAGCTTGAGGGAGAAGAACGCATCCGCCGCCTCAAAGAAATCTCCGTCGCCAAAATTTGGCACCAGGGAGTTGACCATCTGTTCATTGACCTCTGCATCACTACCCGCGAAGGTGCAGAGCTTACGCGTCTCCTCTACGATTAAGCGCGTATTCCCATTAACCTTACCGATCAGGAGCTGCACCGCATCGCGGCTCATAGAGACACCAGCCTCCTTGCATTCCGCCTCAATTAACTTCGCGCACGTCGCGGCCGCATCCTTGTCGCCCGCCAGTAGCGTGAAGTCGGCCGTTTTCTGGCACCACTTATAAAAGCTCCGGCGCTTGTCCACTGGCTGAGCCGTAATTAATACGCCCGCCGTATCCGGATCGATCCCCTCCAGAGTAGACCTCAAATCCTCCAGCAAATCCAGAGTGCCCTGGGCTCGGCCCGTTACCGAATCCGCCATGAAATTTACATCCTTCAACCAAACCACCTTGCGCTCACCAAAGAGCGAGAGCGTCTGCACCGCACTCGTGAAGCGGTTCATCGCATCCTCCACCTCTGCGATGTTGCCGGCACGCCCGTCCACCACCTCCTTCGAGAGATCGTCGGACAGCCCCTTCGTGGCTTCCGCAAACCACGACCTACCCCGCTCCGAAACGAGGTAGTCATCATCACCACAGATAAAAGTAAAAGGCTTGGCCGACATTAGAACTCAAAATACTGAGCGCTCGTAAGCGGAGCGCAAGACGGAAGGCTACCCCGCGTTGCCCTGAGATAGAGAACAGAGGACAGAAGCCAGAGGTTGATCGACAACAACTTAGACATATTGGAGCGGTCGCCATTTTTTGGCGAAGCCTACATCTCTCTCATGTCCTTGTTTTCGCGTCCGTTCGCGCCTTTCGTAGTCAACCGATCTAGGTTTATGCCAGGATAGGGCAAAAGATCTCGTAGCGACTGGCTTTATGCCAGGATAGAGCCCTTTCGCAATTCGAGCTGGTTCAAATCGAGGGATAAACCCTCTCCCTACGAAAAATGGAAAAACTTATTCTAGGTTTATCAGGATTATTTTCATGATGTGGGATTTGTCTGCACTTGGCAGAAAGGTCGATTCTGCTAGCACATGAAATTATTCTGCCACAAAATTATTCTGCCTCAATTAATCTAGCGTTTGCTGGACAGATCATACGAAAAGCCGGGGCATCCGCCATTCGGCCTGAGCTCAGGCTGAAGGCAAGTGGAGCCCCTACAGCCATCGCCTAAACGGCGATGGAAATCATTCGCAAGCGAAGATGCTACGAGCCAACCGTAGACGCTAACCGATTTTAACCGGCTTGAGCTTCCAGATCTGCTCGGCGTATTCGCTGATGGTGCGGTCCGAAGAGAACTTGCCGACGCGGGCGGTGTTGAGGATGGCCATCTTGGCCCAGCGTTTCTTGTCTTTGAAGGCGGCATCCACTTCTTCCTGCGCACGAACGTATTCGGCGTAGTCAGCGAGGCAGAGGAAGGGGTCACCACCTTCGAGCAGGCTACTGGTGAGTGGCGCGAAAGCATCGTGCTCGCCCGGCGTGAAGAAGTCGGAGTGCAGCCAGTCGATGACGGACTTGAGCTCCCAGTTGCTGTTGTAGTAGTCGTAAGGGTTATAGCCGCGGGCGCGGATAGCTTCGACTTCATCAACGGTGTTACCGAAGATAAAGATATTCTCTTCGCCGACTTCTTCCTGGATCTCGACGTTGGCACCGTCGAGGGTGCCGATGGTGAGGGCGCCATTAAGCGCAAGTTTCATATTTCCAGTGCCGGACGCTTCCTTACCGGCCGTGGAGATTTGCTCGGAGAGATCGGCGGCGGGAATCATCTTCTCTGCCATGGTGATACGGTAGTTCTCCGGGAAGACGATCTTGATCTTACCGCGGACACGCTCGTCGTTGTTAACACGCTCGCCCACCTTGTTGATTGCGCGAATAATATTCTTGGCGAGTCCGTAACCGGGGGCAGCTTTGGCCCCGAAGATGAAGACCCGTGGCGCGATATCCAGATCAGGGTCGTTGAGCAAGCGACGGTAGAGCGTGAGGATATGCAGCAGGTTGAGGTGCTGGCGCTTATATTCATGGAGGCGCTTGATCTGCACGTCAAAGAGTGCGTCCGGGCTGATCTCAATGCCGCAGCTTTCCTGCACAAATTCGGCGAAGGCCACTTTGTTGGCACGCTTGATTTCCATGAAGCGTTTCTGGAACTTGGGGTCGTCCGCGAACTTGTCCAAGCCCTCGAGTTTTTTGAGGTGCTTGGGCCAGTCACCACCGATTTTCTCGTCCACAAGCTGGGCGAGACCCGGATTGCAAGCAAGGAGCCAGCGACGCGGCGTGATGCCGTTGGTCATATTGATGAGCTTATTGGGATAGAGCTCATGGAAGCTGGCGAAGAGGTTCTTCTTGAGGAGGTCGGTATGGAGCGCAGCCACGCCGTTGACCTTTGCAGACGCGACGACTGAAAGGTAAGCCATGCGAATCATCTTGGGCTGGCCTTCCTCGATAATGGAGAGTTCAGCCTTCTTTGAGTCGTCACCGGGCCAGTGCGCTTCGACTTCTTCTTCAAGATAGCGCCGGTTGATCTCAAAGACAATCTCAAGGTGGCGTGGCAGGATGCGCTCGAAGAGAGGCACGCTCCACTTTTCAAGGGCCTCGGGGAGAAGGGTATGGTTGGTGTAGTTGAAGGTCTTGCGGGTGATCTCCCATGCCTTTTCCCAAGCTATACCATGCTCGTCGATAAGGATGCGCATCAGCTCTGGCACGGCCACGGCGGGGTGCGTATCGTTGAGCTGGATGACGTTGAACTTATGAAAGTCTTCCCAGCCATCGTGACCGGCGAAATAGCGTCGGATGATGTCCTGCAGGGAACAGCTGACGAAGAAATATTGCTGAACCAGGCGGAGCTCCTTACCACTCTCGGAGTTATCATTCGGATAAAGGACCTTGGAAATGGTCTCTCCGATAGCCTTTTCGCGGACTGCATCGACATAACCACCTTCGTTGAAGATATTGAGATCGAACTCCTGCGTGGCGCGGGACTCCCAGAGGCGGAGGAAGTTTACTGTCTCTGCACCATGCCCGACAATAGCGACATCAAAGGGCATGCCTTCGACGGTCCTATAATCGACCCACTCCGGATGGAACTGCCCCTTGTCATCCATCCGATGTTCGACGCGGCCGAAGAGCTTAACTTCCTGAGCAAAGTTAGGACGCATAATTTCCCAGGGGCAGCCCTTTTCCTGCCAGGCGTCGGGGTGCTCTATCTGGTAGCCGTCCTTGAACTGCTGGCGGAAGAGGCCGAATTCGTAGTGAATGCCGTAGCCAATGGCCGGCAGGTCAAGCGTGGCGAGTGAATCAAGGAAGCAAGCCGCTAAACGTCCTAGACCGCCATTACCGAGACCCATGTCGGCCTCCTCATCGGCGATCTCGGTGAAATCCTGCCCGAGCTCTTTAAGGGCTTCTCGGGTCGGCTCGAAAAGCCCCGCGTTATGCACATTGTTTACGAGCAAACGGCCCATAAGATATTCGAGGCTAAGGTAATAAGCCCGGCGAACTTTCTTCTCATGGTGCACGCTTTGCGTTTTCATGAAACGATCCAGAATGCGGTCGCGCACCGCGTAGGAGGTGGCCAACCACCACTCATCAGGCGTTGCAGTTTTGGTATCCCGGGCGAGCGTGTAATGAAGATGGTTCAGGATGGAGGCCTTCATCGCTTCCTTGTTTGTGCCGATGCCGAATGGGACGGCAGACGCAGGCTTGGGAGCAGACTTCTTAGAAGCAGTTTTCGTTTTGGCTATTTTTGTCATAAAAGTAATTTTTTTGGTTTAACTTATATTTGGCAGTTAAAAGGAAGAGGATTTTTTAAACCGTTAATGGACGTTAATTAACGTGAATGTGGACACTCGCCAGAATGGCGTCAACTTAAGCATCGATAGCAGTGGCCCCAAATAACCCGTAACTCATTAATCGGAAATAAGATATATTTTAAAAATTAACGTCTATTAACGTCCATTAACGGTTTAACTGATCTTTTTAGGTTTAAAAAAGGGTTGGTTTAAAAATTTTAGAGGGTCGCTGGAAATATCGAATAATCGCTTTTTCAACAATCTAGTTAAGACAAAGCAAGCTTTGGGCCGATTATTTGGCTTTCTTATTTTTCAACGGTTAAATTGGTAGAGGACGGTGCCTCAGTCAACCTCTAGACAGGGCAGTAGCGCGGCGTCCTTCATGCCATGAATAATTTTCTTATCCGCGGGGCAGAGCGTGGCCAAAATACCGTGGAGGTCGGCGGTTTGCTGCTTTTCATCGACGAAGTAATAGGGGCAAAGGCGCATACGGCCCTGCATATCGTAGGTGCTGCCGTCTTCCCGATACACGGGGTGACTGAGCCGGGTCGGCTTTTCATAAGTTTGTAGAACGTGCAACGAAGTATCAGCCATGGCGACGGCCTGCTGGATGGCCTCCTCCCATTCGCTGCGAGAGCTATCACTGCCGAGCGTGACGCTGCGCGCCCCCCAGGCGCTCTCATGGAAGCCGCTGATTTTGATGATCAGATTACGCTCTTTCTTACCCGCTTCGACTAGTTGATACCAGTCGTAGATCGGCTTGCCGCCGACAAACGGAGCATCGAGCACCGCATTGGGCGGAAGCTCGACAGGGTCCATGATCCAGGTCTGAGGAATGACTTTTTTGAGAATTTTATAGGATGCCTTAGGCAGGGATTCCCGCCAATAGTCTTCCAGGATGTGATGATGAAAGAGCGCCAGCCCAAGTTTCTCCTCTTGAAAGTGGCGCATCGGTGGGGTGAGGCTGAGTTCGGATTCCAGCCGCGCTTTGAGCAGGAACTCGGCGATCGAGACGTTGGCTAGATCAAATAATTCCCAAAAGCGGTAAATCACATCGACCTGCTGCGGATCACCGTCGATCCCGACGCAGATACTATCCCCCAGCGGCATAACATCGTCTGGGTGGAAAACGTGCACCCGGCGGCCGCGCTGGCGGAGCTGGGAGGCGAGCCACTCCATCTCGGGGCGGTAGGTTGCCGCCTCATCGCTCACGAGGATTGCAATGTAGGGCGCAGTCACCGTCGGGGCTTTCGAGCAGAGCGTTTGATAAAAGGCTTCGACCATATCCTGATCGCCGGCACCGATCAGAGCGTCACCGTGGATGTCAGTGTAGAGGCGATTGAGAAAAGCCGTCAGCCCGATGCCACCGGGCACCGAATCGATCTCGGTCAGCGCGAAGCCATCCTCTGTCATCAGTAGGTCGGGGCGAATAACCAGAGGCACGGTGCCGCGAAGCGCTTTAGCCCGTGCATGCTCGATCAGCGCCTGTGGCTTGCCGCGATCGAGGTATTCCGCGACCCATGGCGCTAAGAGCTCACGGTTACGCAAGAGATTCTTCCCATCGACGGAGCGCAGATAAAGTATTTCCAGTGCGCGGTGAAAGTCATAGCAGGCCTGCCCGATAATGCGGATCTCCGCAACCTGTTTAGCCGTCAGCGGGAAGGCCTGGGGCGAGTAGCGCCAGGTCTTGTTCTCGAACAGACTTTGGTCCGAAAAGGCCTGCTGCGCGTCTGCGTAGCTCAAGCCAGAAGTGTTATCTGCCGCACTCATATCAAGACCAAAACAACAATCCTACGAGACAGCAGGGCGCACGCAAACGTAGTGAGAGGGTTTACCCCTCGACAGTCGCACGCAAAGATAGCGAGAGGGGTTACCCCTCGACAGTCGCTTACGCGAGTCGAACCCGTTGCCCGCTCGGGTCGAGGGATAAACCCTCTCGCTACGGAATAAAAATCAATCATCGCCGAAATCCCGTTCATCTGCGGACTTGCGTGAGGTGGGCCCGCCTGCCCGCAACCAGGAATGAATAAAGTGGTCGAGATCGCCATCCATCACGGCTTGGACATTCCCGGTCTCCGCACCGGTGCGGAGATCTTTGACCAGCTGATAGGGTTGAAAAACGTAGGAGCGGATTTGGTTGCCCCAGGCGATATCGCCCTTCTCCCCGTAGAATCGCTCCATCTCGCTGCGCTTTTCGTCCTCCTGCTTCTCATAGAGGCGGGATTTGAGGGTGCGCATGGCGGTAGCCTTGTTTTTTATCTGTGAGCGATCGTTCTGGCAGGTCACGACGATGCCGGTCGGGGTGTGGGTTAGGCGCACGGCCGACTCCGTCCGGTTCACGTGTTGTCCGCCCTTCCCACTCGCGCGATACACGTCGGTGCGAATATCCGCATCGTCGATCACGATATCTACATCATCTTCAATTTCTGCCACTACATCCACCGAGCAGAATGAAGTGTGCCGACGCGCGGCGGAGTCAAACGGACTGATGCGAACAAGGCGGTGCACGCCGCGCTCAGCCTTGGCGTAACCGAAGGCGTTGGCACCTTCGATCCGAATGGTCGCCGAGTTGATGCCGGCTTCTTCCCCGGGCATGATATCGAGCACTTCCGCCTTGAAATCTGCCTGTTCAGCCCAGCGGGTATACATGCGCAGGAGCATATCGGCCCAGTCGCAGCTTTCTGTGCCACCGGCTCCGGAATTAATGGTCAATAAGGCGTTGCACCCGTCATGCTCACCGCTGAGGAAGGATGCCAGCTCAAGCTGATCCAGCTTTGGCGAGACTTTTTCGACAGTGCCGATGACTTCCTGTTGATAGCCTTCAGCCTCAGGATCATCCCCCATCTCGTCGACGAGTTCGAGCATCGCCGCCAAATCTTCGAGTTCGGCGCGGAAGCTCTTGGATGGATTGACGATGGCTTTCAGCCGATTCGCCTCCGCGATGACTTTCTGCGCGGCAGCCTGATCCTCCCAAAAAGCCGGGTTGGCCATCTGCCCATCGAGCGCCTCGATCCGTGCCACCTTCTTGTCGCCGTCAAAGATACCTCCAAATATGGCCCGCGCGGCGGGTGATCTCTTCAATCTGGGAGCGCACTTCTGGTGTGATTAGATTCATAGCTGCGATAGCAACAAAGCCCGCCGAAGAATAAAGATAAAAATAACCGCCACTCCTGAAAAGCTCAGATTGCCGCGACGAGGGGCAAATTCAAATGGAAAATCCTCGCGCTTCGCCGGTAACAAACCTAACCTGTAATCTGATTTTAACTCGTCATGTATTCGCTACTTCAAAGCACTGCCACCCATCGGCTGACCAAAGCGCCAGCGGCAGCCCCGGGGACACCTTCCCGCACCAGCAGCACCCGACTCTTTGCTCCCCACGATCAAATCATAAACCTACGCCTACGACGACCCGCCAACAACAACAACAACAACAACATAGACCTACGCCTACGATGCGACCCACAACACAAGCAAGCAATACACACTCAGCGCCGAAGCACGAAGCACCTACCACTACGACACAACCAAGCAACTCACTCGGAAATAAAACACACTCACTGGTTACCAACAACTTACACACCAAAGCGAGACACTGGGACACCCCAAAAGCCCACACCCCGCACTTACGACAACCAAAGTGAGCCCATTCAGGTATGTTATTACGGCTTCAGATATTATGATCCGGTGACGGGGCGTTGGCCATCGAGAGATCCGATGCAAGAGTATGGTGGTTTGAATCTGTATGCGATGGTCGAAAATGATGCAGTTAATCTAATTGATAAATTAGGCCGTCATCCCGTAGCGCTTGCCGTCTTAGATTGCGCAAAAACAGTTCTTACAAACATCGCTATAGATAAATTAGACAAATTTTTGGGAACTCAAGATATCGGATTGAATTACATCTCTCGGGATGCCGTTCGACGACCTAACAAACACTCATGGAGGGAAGTTGCACTTCCCGACTATCTAGAAGACAAATTTGCGACAAACACTACTATCGCCAGTGAACTTTCCGGCTGCTTAATTTCCTATTTAAATGGGAAAGCAGCCGAAAAAATACTAGGCCAATTTATAACTACTGGAAATGTTTCAGATTATCTGGAGCCTGGGTCAAAATATGCGGATATACTGGAAGATAAAATTTCCGAAGGCATAGATGAATCCTTCAGCTATTTAGGGACTATGATTAGGAACTCATTCATCAAAGATCGTGGCCTGTTCGCTAAATACGTTAATGACAAAAGCGATTGCTTTGCGGACGTTAAAGTTTTCATGAGATATGATTTTCAAGTTCCAGGGTTCTCCGATTCTGTTTCCGCTGAAAGAGAAGTGAGGGAGGGTAAAATCACTTATAATAGCGGCAAGTTTGGTGTTGCTAGTGCCTTGCAGTTAGTCCCCTACAATACAAATTAGGCATATGATTCGCTTTTCACTTTTTTTTACCCTTCTTGTCGCATTAGGGTGTTCTGATAAGTCTCTTGAAAAGTTCGAGCCAGCGAATTTCAAGGTATTACATTTGACATCAATCCAAACTGAAAAGCGTCACGAAGAGCGATTGTGGATACAGATGGAAAATAGTTACAACAGAATGTTAAATGTAGCTCCAGAATCGGTTGCTAGCTCCGATCAGTTCAATGGCAGGCTTGAGTCAATGAAGCAGGCTTTCACAAAAGAGATTGATGCAATATCTGACGCAATGAAGGATGGAGATAACCTTTTTTATTACGTTCATGAAACAAAGAACGGGGCAGAATTTGGTTACTTGGTCGAAAGAGCGGGTAACATCATTCACAAGAGTGGATCATCAGGAGTCGTTTGGGATTAGCAACCGGCCTCCATTGTTCGTCAGATCGCCCAAAGGGCACCCATCTTCCTCACCCCTTCGGGGCTGCACCATCTCCGCGCTGCCGCGCTTCGTCGGCTCCCGCCTCTCTCCCTCAAATAAGCCGCACCCATCCCGAATCGCCCGCCTGTCTGGGTGCAGGTGAAGTCTTATCTTTTCCGGTAAGCCCTTCAAAATTCACCTTGTTTACAAGAAAACTCAGTCTTTAGTTTTTAATTTTTCCCGCTCTGCA
>Ga0222650_1001385_pt1 | contig 12288 bp, 13 predicted proteins | sample AntAcemetagen367_FD_179820 | JGI IMG/M metagenome (GOLD analysis project Ga0222650, IMG submission 179820) | Saline water microbial communities from Ace Lake, Antarctica - #367 | ecosystem: Environmental > Aquatic > Non-marine Saline and Alkaline > Saline | place: Antarctica: Ace Lake...
CTCCTATCACGCCATAATCCTGCGCAAAAGCCACCAAATTACCCTGCATCCAGATTCAGTGCCGGTAGGAGCCAACACCTATAGGCTGGAAATCTATCGATTAGGGGGTTTATAATTCCTAAACTCCATAGCGACTAACCTCACCGGCGAGCTGGTTCAAGCCGCTATCGGCAATCAGCACCAGCTGCTCTATTTCCAACGTCTGCTGTATGTCGGCAACGCGCGATTGTAGCGTTTCGTCTGTTACCAGTAACTTACAGCGCGCGCGATTCAAGGTATCGAGTAGCCACTCACCTTTATAGTCGGTGTTAATCGGCGTCCATATGGCCCCCAGCTTGTTGACTGCCAGCGCCAATAACACCATCTCCGGGCGGTTACTGATGTAGAGTGCAACACGGTCGCCACTCGCGACCCCAAGGCCCTGCAGGCCACCCGCTAGCGCATTGGTTAGCCTTTGCGCCTCGCGGAAGCTAATACGCTCATCATCGCTGATCAGAAATGCGGTATCCCCGGCCTGCTCGGCCTGGCGCGCTAGCATCTGGCCAAAGATTCGGTCATCGGTATTGCTGAGGTCTAACTTGTTCACGCTTTCATTCCGTTCTTCCCAGGGTAACCCCGCCTTCAATCGTAGTGCGATTGATAACCCTGCGTACCCCGGGTTTGGTTCCCGTCGTACAGTGCATCGCACGCCAGTTATCCCAGAGCACCATATCGCCCTCACGCCACTCGTGAAAATAGTGGAACTCGGGTTTGCGGGTATGCGCTATCAGCCGCTCAAGTAACTCAATGGACTCATCATTCGATATCCCGGCCTTCTGCGGTGCAACGACGCGATCCAGAAACTGCTCTACAACGCCCAACACCTTTGCACCGGTTATCGGATGTGTGACGGCGCCGGGATAGATCGCATCCGGGAAGTCGGGGAAGTTAACATCCGAAGGCTTTTTCGGGCTAAAAGGGCCTGGCTCGTAGCCCTCCAGGTTTACATAGCGCATATGTCTTCTCTGCATCGAAAAGCTATACGCGACCTCAATTTTGTCTAACAGCTGTTTTGTCGAATCATCAAGTGCATCGTAGGCCTTGACCAGATCACCAAAGCCCGTCAGGCCGTCTGCAGAGGGAAGCTCTATCGCGCGCAGCAAAGCGCCGTGATTAGGGCGACCGGTATAGTGCAGATCTATATGCCAGTCAAGTCGACCGACAATCTCCTCGCCGCGATAGAAAGCGGTAAAAAATTTATCCTGTGCGCCACCGTTCTCTAACACAAACAATTCCGGATTCGCCTCCGACGTTGTCGCCTTGAGCGGGTGTAATTCCAGTGGGCCAAATATACGGCTGAACTCGATTTGCTTCTCCGCATCGATATCCTGATTCCGAAATAACAAAATCCCGTGCTCATACCACAGCGATTTCAGTTCGGCCTTGACTGCATCACTGATCGGCTTGCGAATATCAAAACCGGATACTTCGGCACCGACATTGTTCAGGGGTGTGACTGTGAGAGACATGATTAATCCTCAATGTGGTTAAGGTTAGTCCAGAATGGTGGGATCTTCTCTGAGTTCCCGTCGCGCCATCGCCTCCCAGCAAAAGGGGAACCCATTGTCATCAACGATGATGAGCTTTTCAACCTCTTCATCCGAAAGCGGGGTTGCGCCGCCAGCGACCAGAACTTCATAGGCGCGCTTACTGCGCCATTCGAGAGTGATAGCGCGCAGATGTGCCTGACGCAGGTCTTTCCCAACCACCAGGGAGCCGTGATTGGCCAGTAGTGCCCAGCGCGCATCGCCCAATGCCTCAGCAGCCGACAGGCTGGTACTCTTATCCTCGAACGTACCCGCATATTCGTTAAAGAGCGGTAACCGGTTGCCGCAATAGGCTCCGGCCTGGTCGTATACGGGCGGTACTTTTTGCAGGTTCGCCCAGATACCACTCCAGTGGGCATGGTTGTGAATAACCACATGTGCATCGGGTCTCAGGGCGTGCAATTGCAAGTGCAGGCCGATAGCCGGCGTTACGTTCCAATCGCCGTCGACGATCTGCCCCTGACTATCCAGTGTGACAATATCGCTGGCGGTGACCTCATCCCAGCTGAGCTCCCAGGGGTTGGTCAGAATGTTTCCGTTCGCCAAGCGGTAGGTGATATGCCCGGCTATATGCTCGTTCCAGCCTTCCTTGAACAGCATCCGGCACATTAGCGCGACCTGTGCCTTTTCAGACAGCGGCGGCAACAGCGGACGCCGCCCCGGCCTGGGTGCAAACTGCTCAACCATTTCCCTGTTAAGACCATCAAATCGATTCATAAAAAGTCCTCTCAGACGGGTACACACTGCAAGTATCATTTATAGGACAAGGGAATGTATGCTAGCTTATGACATTAGTAAAATTGATATTTAATATATGAGATATGCATAGAGATGATATTATGACGGGCAAACTCAATCTTAAAGGTATCGACCTGAACCTGCTAACGGTGTTCGAAGCCGTGATGGAGACCGGTCAGTTGTCCCAGGCAGGCGCACAGTTGGGCATGACCCAGCCCTCAATGAGCGCTGCCTTACAGCGTCTTCGGCTGACCCTGAAGGACCCGTTATTCGTTCGCAGCCGACGTGGAATGGAGCCAACACCCAGAGCGCGGGCCTGGTATCTGGAGCTGGCTCCGGCGCTGGCGCAAATTCGCCAAAGCTTTGCGCCCAGGCAACTTGACCCCGCCCATAGTGATAGACATTTCCGGATGATCACCGGAGACTATTTTGAAACCGTACATTTAGCCGCCCTGCTTGAGCGCCTGCAATCGGAAGCGCCCCATGTTGGCGTGGATTTGCTCCCGCTCTTTGCCGATGGAGTGCCCTCGGACTTTAAACTCGGCCAGAATGACTTTGCAATCTACTTTCAACCACCTTCAGGCAGCGGCGTGGAACATCAAGTAGTAGGCAAAGAAGAACTCGTCGTTATATGTCGAAAAGACCACCCCCGGATAAAAAAACGGGTTAGCTTGAAACAGTTCAATCAGGAAAAACACGTCCTCATCTCAACAGCCAACCAGCAGAGAACCCGCATCGACGAACTGCTGGGTGAGCATACTGTCGAGCGGAAAATACTCGCGAAGGTCTCGCATTTTAGTTCCGCTGCAATGGTGTTGGAGAACACTGATGCCCTGTGCACCGTACCTGCCGGTATGGGGGAGTTTTTGGAGTCACGATTTGCGGTAAAATGCTGCACCTTCCCGCTGCAGCTGCCGCCGATCGATAAACTGTTGATCTGGCCTACGGTGCTGGCCGAGGACCCTCTGCATGCATGGTTTAAGAGCCTGTTGCTCAAAACAATGACGGGAGGAAACTGAAGCCGTCATGTAAGCTGAGCAGCGCGTATTCAGGATTTTTCTTCTGAGAATGGGGGTGAAGACAGCTAGAATCGTTAGATGGTTCAGTGCCTTTATGATCGCTGGTTTTATCGGCGTCCTCATGTCTACTTCCGCGCCTTAACACCCAGCACAATTAGTTGCTGAAACTCCTCTCGAAGCTTCTCGACATCAGTAATCTGCTGAGGAAACTGGGCATAAGATAACACTAGCCGACCATACCATTGGACAATTTTTTCAAGGGACAGTTTGGTGTTTATCTCATTTGCCGCAAAAGCTTTTGTATAGGATGGCTCCAGCAGTGAATACCAGTTTTTGTGGATTCGCATGCTAGACCGATACAAGTCTCCGATAAGCCTGGAGCGGCTAGCAAACAACCCGGATGAGCAGGGTTGTTTGTGTTGATTGCAAACGATATACACAAGGCTTTCAACTAGATATTCGCTGAACGTTGCGTGCGATGGCATTTCCGATCGCAGCTGATACAGAAATTCATCAGACTCTAGTTCAACCACCCCAATCAAAATCTCTTCCTTACTGGAAAAGTAATTATAGAGTGTCCGCCGAGAGACATTTGCGGCACTGTATAAACTGGACATCCTGAATTTTTCTATCCCTGTCTCAGTAACACAGTCCCGGGCTATCCGCAGGAGGCGAGCGCGGGTAGCTAGCTCACCAGCATCGGGTGCCTCGTCCATTGGCCCACTTACCACGGTATATTCCCCACCATCTTTATTACTTCAGTAATCATTTTGAGCCGACATACTACATTGCGCCAAATGCGTTTCAAAACCGCCTTGTCCCTTCTCCGCTGTGATCCGGATTCGCATCTATTATTCAAAGTCGCGTTAGTTCGCTAGAAAATAACATCAGTCTCCAGTCCGCCGGCTTGGAAACGTTCCGACCTATACCGATGGAATCCGCACTGCATCAATGTCTATAAATTAGGCCTTGCATATATGTAGAATATATGAAAAAGTATTTGCACAATAAACGTATATGCGCAATTATCAAGTTATTAGTGTTCAGTGGTCTATAAAAATTGCCACTTTGGGGTGCTGGGGTGTTACCGCCCATAAGGGAAAAACTGCAATAAGCGCCGCCAGCCTTGGCTTTCCAGAGGGTATTGCTTTTCGCTTATGCCAAAGATCGACACAGCACGACACAGTGCGCGTCGAAAAATCTTAAGGATTCTAAGAATATGCAGACGAAAATTTTCCATAGACCCGCGATCGGGGCTTCAATGTTGCTTTCGCTGACAGCGCTGCCAAATGGGGCATACGCGCAAAGCCCGCCAAGTTTCGCGTTGGAAGAAGTTATTGTTACAGCGGAAAAGCGCGAGACGTCACTTCAGGACACCCCAATTTCTATTGCAGCATTTTCCGAAAATGATCTTGAGAGATTGCGGATTACCAATCTGCACGACATTGCCAATGAAGTACCTAACCTCGATATTCGGCAAACCACCAATAGCTCCGCGGGCGCTCGCGTGACGATTCGAGGTATCGGTGTCAACGACCACGTTGTGACCATGGACGGGGCCGTCGGTATGTATATGGATGGTGTTTATATTGCTCGCAGTACCGGGCTAGCGCTCGAAATGACTGATCTGGAGCGTATCGAGGTGTTGCGAGGTCCGCAGGGCACCTTGTGGGGCCGCAATACGACGGGCGGAGCCATTAGCTTGATCAGCAAAAAGCCGTCGGGAGAATTTGAGGTCAAACAAAGTGTCGATGTGGGTAACTACGATTATGTGCGCTCTAACACTCAGTTGGATCTTCCGTTAACAGAAAGTCTCAGTGGCAAACTCAGCTTGTTATACAAGAACAAGTCGGGCTGGGTCGAGAATGACAATGGGCCTGGCCATGATTTTGGAGACGGTGAAGACAAGGGCCTGCGCGCCGCACTGCGCTGGATTCCCCGTAGCGATATCACGGTAGACTATGCCTACGATTATGCCGAATCTGATTTCACCTCTTCGTATTATCAAAACTCGACACCGTTTAATGCTTCGTTCTCGACAGTGCCGTTTTACGATTCGCGTCAGGATAAAACGACGTCTACTGCGCGTTATGAATCTAGCGACTTTCGCATATACGGCCACAGCCTCACTGCGCAATGGGATTTCAGCGATCAGTTGACGCTGAAATCCATTTCCGCTTATCGCAACATGACACAAAATAACTATACCGATAATGGCGCCAACCCGGTGTCTCCGCGGATCTTCTCCAATGACCCATTCGATGTTGACCAGGATCAGTACTCGCAGGAATTTCAGTTTCTGGGTGTCGCATTAGACGACTCTTTGCACTATACCCTGGGCTTGTACTACTTTACGGAAAAAGCCTCCGAGTATAATGCCGACTTTGTTGCACTGGGCTTGGGGGGAGGCACCTTTTTGGAATTTCAGGCGTCGGACCGTGAACTAGAAGCACAAAACTCTGCTTCAGCGGCATTCGGTGAAGCAACCTGGACGCCTGAAATATTGGACAGAAAACTGCATCTCACTGGTGGCCTGCGCTATTCTGCCGATGAGCGTGAAATTAATCTTAGGCAAACGGCTTTCTCCGGACAGGCCAAGGACAATTGGGACAACCTTAGCCCCACATTGGTCGTCGCCTATGATATCGCCGAAGCCAGTAACCTCTATTTCAAGTATGTTGAAGGCTACCGCACCGGCGGCTTCAACGGTCGCGCCTCAAGCGTTGTAGCTGGCACTACACCTGTTGACGAAGAGACACTGTCATCGTACGAGTTGGGCTTGAAGTCTGAATTGTTTGACCAGCGCCTACGGGTTAATACCGCAGTGTTCCAGAGTGACTACAACGATATTCAGCTATCGCTGTTCGATGTGAACGGGCCTCCCGGATCAATCCTCCTGTTAAATGCAGGCAAAGCAAAAATTAGCGGCCTTGAGATTGATGTCACTGCGGCTTTGACTGAAGGTTTGCAGTTACGAGTTGGCTACGCCTATCTCGACTACGAGTTTAAGGAGGTCATTGATCCGGTGACCGGTGGCGATATTTCTGATGATTTTCTCGCGGTCGGTGCACCGAAGAATAGCTTCAACGCCGATCTACAGTACAATTTTGAACCCATGAGTTGGGGCGACCTCAGTGCAGATCTTAACTATGCCTGGCGCGACAAGCGTGAAATCGGTACTACCATAAGCGACGCGGGCCCCCCTCTCGATAGCTATGGCATCTGGAACGCCCGCTTAAGTCTGGGCGGTATTAAAGTGTCGGACCGCGGACAATTGGGTGTTGCATTATGGGTACAAAATCTTACCGATGAAGAAATTCAGATGGATGGCTTTAAATTACCCACAACAGACAGCACGCTTCTTCAATACGCAGAGCCGAGAACGTTTGGTTTGCACTTTATGTACACCTACCTATGAGTGTAAGCAGAGAATGATTGGATGGATGGCATGGCTATGAATCTGTAGGACGCCACCGAGCACTTTGCGCTGTGGCTCCTCTATCCGGATTTGCCAAAATTAGGGAGAAATAAGCAGTGGCTAGAATCTATAAAGTTATTCAATGGGCCACCGGCGGCGTGGGCCAAGAAGCACTACGTGCAATCTTGATGCACCCGCAACTTGAATTGGTTGGGGTAAAGGTTTACAGCGATAAGAAGGCTGGGCAAGACGCTGGTGCACTGTGCGGGATGCCAGACACTGGCGTTATTGCAACGCAATCGGTCGATGAACTGGTCGCGCTGGAAGCAGACTGCGTGAGTTATATGCCTAACCTATCGGATGTAGATGACATTTGTAGATTGGTTGAGTCTGGCAAGAATGTCATCTGTACGCCGTTTCTTTTTTATGCGGAAAATCTCCAGGAACCGGAACGTTCGAAACTTCGAGCTGCCTGTAAAGCCGGAAATGCCAGTGTGCATGGCACCGGTATTCATCCGGGATTTGTCGGTATGGTTTTACCCCTGGCGCTATCGGGCATGTCACGCCGTATTGACAAAATTACGATACAGGAACGGGCCGATTGGGCCTTCTATGATCGTCCGATGGTAACCTTCGACAACATGCACTTTGGCCACCCTCCTGAAGACGTCACACTAGAGGGCCATCCCTTTTTGGCATTTAACAGTCGAATTTTTACCGATCAGATCGCGATGTTAGCCAACGCGATGAAGCTCGAGTTAGACGATATTACCGTAAAACACGAGGTGCTCACCGCCAATGACGGTTACGACATTATCTGCGGTCGTATCGAGAAAGATACGGTTTATGCACAGCGCTACATCTGGCAGGGAATGGTAAACGGCGAAAGCCGTATCGAAATTGATGCGCTTTGGACCGTTGGTGGTAGCTACCCCGAGCACTGGCCGGAGCCCTTGGATGGATGGACCGTAACGTTAGAGGGTGACCCTTCTTTTCGAACTCACTTTTTTGCGCTGGCCAGTTTTGAGAACGTTGAAAAGTTCAGTTTGGAGGATCATGTGCATGCCACTGAAACTGCTACCGCAATGCAAGCGGTGAATACTATACCGGCGTTATGCAAGGCTGAAGCAGGGTTGAGAGGCACGCATGAGCTAGGCAATGTGTTTTCAGGTTTAGGTATGTCGTAACTGTTTATGTTCTGCACCATCACCGCCCCAAGAGCAACGGCCATTGTAGTGGTAGGCAAACCACAGGGGCACTACAAGAACGATAAGATTGGCTATCCAAAAGAGGGGGTGCTGATTAGTGAGAGCACTCTCAGATATCCCGGTGGCGAAGATGTGTGCGAATTGTCCCTGCGCTACAACGCCAGCCATAATCCACGACCAGATAGCAACCCCCTTCGAGGGCGGCCGCCAGAGCGATATGATCGCCAAGATCGCGAACGGCGCTATGTACATTCCGTAGGCGATCATTTGTATCTGGGGATATCGAGAAGGGCTTAGCAGATAGGGCTCTACCTGATCCCCCCAGAATACGGTAGCCGATATCTGGGGAGCAAGCGCCACCAGCATCCGATAGACAGAGATTACAGCGACTGCCAGCAATGCGAATGCCAATACATAGGTTCGTAAGTTCGCAGGAGGACTTTCTCCGCTCTGGATAAATCCACTGTCCTTGCATATCCTCCACGCGTAAAACGCGGGCACCAACATAAAGGGAACGTTGAGCAGGTAGGCTGGCTCAATGTGCTCAGCATACTCTCCGATAAGATTCGCCAGCATATACACAAAGGACGATCCGATCATGGAGCCCGCCCAAAATAGCCCCGATTTGAAGTGCTTAGTAGAGCTGGCAATACAAAAACAGAGCCAGACATAGAGTGCGAAATGCACGGTTCCGTCCCAAAGAAGTATTGCTGCTCCATGACTGGACTGCAAGTAGGGCTCACTATCCTGAGCATAACTTCGCATCAAATCTGAGTGTCCCAGCAAAGTGAGAGAAATGAGTAAGTCTATAATCGCTGCGAACGCAAAGATGACGAAGAAAAATAAATAGGGATCTCTCCTCGCAGACACAGACAGGTGGCGAAACACGAGGAGGTAACCGGCAACCCCAACAGAGAGCAATACCGCTAACGAAAAGACCAATACCCATGTCTGGCTCATTTGCCCCATTAGCTCTTCTTGGACGTAGGCAAATGGTATGGCTAAGAGCGAAATCGCGGCGACCGCGAAAGCAACTTTGCGAGGATCAAAGCTTGCTGCAGTTTCCACACTTCTCGTTTGATTCGTCATTTTTATCGGGACCTTGTCAAATATATACGAAAGCCTAGCGCCCGAAGTAGGAGGCTCGCTTCTGTGCGGTCACCGCTGCTTCTTCTAGAGTAATAAACGCACTGCTGCGCCGAAACTAAAGTCGGGACCAGGACCCATGAGGAGAAAGCCGCGGTAAGAAAGGTGTATTTAACAGGACGAAAACAATTCACAATATGATTTCTCGTTCTAATTATAATTGTGCGATGGACTGTTTGCACAGGCTCAATGACAAACGCATGCCTGCATACACGTCGAAAAGCCAATTTCTGCAGTTTAGGTAGCGTATCCCAATATGTCAACTATAGTTAATTACTGCAACCAAGGTTTCGTATAATGAGACAAGCACAACACTCATCAAAGGATTTCAGTGCCCTGAACAACCTTCAGCGATACCGCGACAACTTTGCGTTACATCTGCTGGGCGTGAGAAATTACATGGAAAGTGAAGTCATTAGCCGGTTTGCGCGCAAGGGGAGTCATAAGCATTTACGGCTAGGTTTTAGTTCCTATATCGCCTTGATAGGCCAACGGGGTATGCGCCTCACAGAACTCGCCAAGATCCTGGGTATCTCGAGGCAAGCTTGCAACAAAACCGTCAACCTGATGGTGGACATCGGTTACATCAAACGAATTGATGACCCAAACGACGCGCGTGCCAAGCTCATGGTACTCACTGCACGAGGCAAGAAACTCCGTGAAGATGGCCTGGAAGCACTCGCGGATCTAGACGATCAGTTTGTCGAGCTTGCGGGTCATGCGCCGATAGTAGACGCCAGCAGATCACTGCGAGCAATTCATGCAACGTTATCACTTGGTATAGAAAAAGAGAGCGGTATTCCCATTCACGAGAACACGATAGGACTTTTCTTGCCAAGCTTGTCGGACTACGCAGTACAACGCACGTTTGCATTGACCCAAGCGAAAGGTCACGGGGAGCTTAAAGTGTCTTTTGCAAAGGTGTTGGCGATGATCGGTCCTACTGGCGGTGTGATCCAGCAGATAGCCAGGAACCTGGGCGTGAGTAGGCAAGCGACAACCGCCACGGCCATTGAACTGGAGACTCTTGGATATCTGCAGCGAGTCAATGAGCCAAACACCACGCGGCAATTAGCCATGCAGTTCACAGCGTTGGGCTGGGACCTCATTGCTGATTCTGTTGCGAGTATCGACGAACTGGAGCTGCAGCTATCCACGATTTTGGGGAATGCACGAATGACACGCTTTAAGAAAACATTCCGTTCGCTGTACAGAGCGTTGGAATTAGAAGATAACGTTGTCAATCACCTGGCTGCGCATGATATCAATCTGTTGGCGTATCAAATTCAGCAACAATTGGGTTCAGAAGGTAGCCTGGAACTCGCACAGCTTTTGGTCCAAAACGCTCGCAATGCCCCCGGAAACTAACTGCATTCAATTTTTGTGCCGGGTTTCTCTACGTTAATCAGGAGTAAGCGGCGACAATTTGATGTACCGCAGCGCGTATGTTGTTCCGGCTGTAGCCTAGCTCCGCGTCATTACTGTCAAAACTGATAACCGCATTGCGGCCGGCATAGAGCATGACGTCCGGGAATAAAGGGTGCTCGTCAGTCGATACCGGAAGATTGGTTGGATTCCCAGCAGCCTCGAAATACAGTTCCAAGTACGTTTTCCAGCTGAGGTTCTCATCACCAACCAAGTAGGCGTGACCACCCTCACCGCGCTCCAGTGCACCGACGATTGCCTCGGACATTGACTTACTGCCGATCAGTACCATGCACCGCTTGCTGCGGGCAAACAACCTGAGCGGCGAGCGCCGTCAGCAGCGGCCACCGAATCCGCAACCAATACCGCGTCTGCAAGCCACAGGCCCAAATCAGGTCTGGACTTGGGATATTGCCAAGCTGGCCACCAAACAGCGTGGCCAGTACCTGTCGCTGTACGTCGTGATCCCTGTGTGTCAACATAAACCTGAGCCAATTGATTTTGAGTTAATGTGTAAATCAGGGTGCTCAGGAGATCCGCAATGCCAAAGCCAGCTACCGCTGTTGACCCGATGGTTAAACCAGACCCGACACTTGAAAAGCGAATACGTCGTGTCTTTACGACTGAATACAAGCTGTCGATTATCCAACAAGCTGATGCCTGCAAGCACGGTGAACTCGGGCAGCTATTGCGCCGTGAGCAACTTTATTCCGGTCAACTCGTCCAGTGGCGCCGTGAGATGGCCAAACATGGTCTAGAGGGTTTGAGAAAATCAGTACCAGGACCCGCACCGCAAAGAAGTACCGAGGACAAGCGTATCGAGCAATTGGAAAAAGAGAACGACCGACTGCGCCATCAGCTTGAAGTCAAAGACGGCTGCCTGATGCTTCAAAAAAAAGCCTTGGCGCTGCTGGAAACCTTCGAAAGGAACGGATCGTGAACTTGTTGCTGGAAACTGAATTGCCTCAAGGGGTTTCCGAGCGCCAAGCTTGTGATGTGCTCGATATCTGTCGTAACAGCTTGCGTGCAGCCCGAGCTCGCGCGGGCTTTTGTGGACCGGTCAGCCCCTTGGGGCGCAGGCGTCATGCCTCCCGTCAGCCACGGGCGCTCAATGCGCAACAACGCTCTGAGGTTCAGGAGGTTCTGACTGATGACAAGCACTGTGACCAGCCACCAGTACAGGTGTATCACAGCCTGCTTGAGCAGGGGGTTTATCTGTGTTCGATCAGTACCATGCACCGCTTGCTGCGGGCAAACAACCTGAGCGGCGAGCGCCGTCAGCAGCGGCCACCGAATCCGCAACCAATACCGCGTCTGCAAGCCACAGGCCCAAATCAGGTCTGGACTTGGGATATTGCCAAGCTGGCCACCAAACAGCGTGGCCAGTACCTGTCGCTGTACGTCGTGATGGATTTGTTCAGCCGCTACATCGTGGCCTGGATGCTTTCACGTAAGGAGAACAGCGCCCTGTCGAGCCAGTTGATTGCTCAGGCCCATAAGCGCTATGAGCTCTCACCAGACCGTCTAACGCTGCATCAGGATCGTGGTGTTCCTATGACCGCCCACTGCTATTTGGACTTGCTCGCTGAGTTGAGTATTACCGCCAGCCATAGCCAAAAAAATAGCTGACATGATGAACAAAACCCGCATGAAGCAAACCATGAACCTGTTACGCGCACTCACGGCAAAAGGCGCAACCGTCGTCTGTGTAGCGCATTGTAACAAGCACCGTGACGCTGCAGGCAAGT
>Ga0222650_1001386_pt1 | contig 12288 bp, 10 predicted proteins | sample AntAcemetagen367_FD_179820 | JGI IMG/M metagenome (GOLD analysis project Ga0222650, IMG submission 179820) | Saline water microbial communities from Ace Lake, Antarctica - #367 | ecosystem: Environmental > Aquatic > Non-marine Saline and Alkaline > Saline | place: Antarctica: Ace Lake...
CCTATCTCAAAACCTAAATAAACTAATCGTTAAAACGTAATAATAAAAAGCACTCTCAATCAGCTTGAACTAATTTACAGACAATTTTTTACGCGGCCAGATGATCGGCGGGCGCGTCTCTAGGTTGCACTTTCCTTCGCTGACGATTTCCTCACTGCGTAGCACTTTGTCGATGGGTTCGAGCGCGGTATCGATTTTGTCGCTATCTGTGGCGTAGGGGATGGCGATATCCATCTCCCGCCGCAGGTATTTGCGCATGGCAAGGTTTTCGACTTCTTTCGAAATGAACTGCATATTGGGCACGATGAGCATTTCCCCCGAGAGCAGCCGTATGTGCGTCGCTTGCATGCGGACGTCGACGACTTCACCCAGCTTACCCTGAAATTCAACCCAGTCGCCCACCACGAAAGGGCGGTTGACGAAAATCGAAATCGCGCCGAATAAGTTTTGAGCCGTTTCTTTTCCCGCCAGCGCTAGGGCGAGTCCCAGTATGCCGATCCCCGTGATCAAGGTACCGACGCTGAAGCCAAAGACGTTTTCGAGAATAAAAACGGCAACCATAACAAAGAAGAATGTCCGCACGGCTCGTTGTATGATGGTGACTGTCATCTCTCCGTATTCTCGGTTTTCGGTGACGATATGGCAGCGCACCAAGGTGGAGATCAAATCCGTGAAGCCAAAGACCACCCAGATCAGCGCGACCAGCAGAACGACCTGAACGCATTTCCAGTATAGCTGGGACATTACCGGCGAGAGCTCAATAAAGGCGCAGGAAAAAATGAAGAGCAGTGTTCCAATGACAATGGAGACCGAGGTGGAGATGCTTCTAAAAAGGGCTCCGATTAGAGGTTTCGTCCGTGCTTCATAGCGATCACCAAAGCGAATAAGTTGGCGTCGTGTCGTACGCCCTAAAAAAAATGCACCCACAAAACCTGCTGCGGCAATTATCCACGCCCACCATGGTGTCTCGGTGAATGAGGGTAGAAATACTTTGCGAGCCATCTCGCCGCTAGTGTTAGCGAAAACCGGAGGGATCGACTTCATCGATTCCAGTAGAGCCGGGGCACCGCGTAGGGTTTCCGGAGTGAAGCGCCAGCCTCCGTCGGCGAGCTTTTCAAGTGTAATGCTTCCCACGGGGGAAGCGTCCAGCCAAAGCCAGACCCACTCATGGTCGACGGCGTAGGGGAAGACCTCGTATTGATCGATCAGATCAACAATTGCGTCGCCTACAGATGGAAAGTCGGATGGATGTAATGTGCCCAATCGATCAAAGACAGACTTAAGTGCGAGCACTTCAGGGGTCTTGCTGTCATAACCTTCCGGTAAAATGTTGGCTATCAGCTCTTCGTAATCTTCACCACTGTATTGAGTCAGGTTCATACATTCGAGAAAAGTAAACACGCTATCGCGCGGGCTGTTGTTGGAAGACCAAGTCTTTCGCTTGCCCTCGCCACCAACTACCGCCCGGACCTTGTCCATGATCAGCTCGGTGGTCGCCCCAAGGATCTCGCTTATGCCAGGGCCATCTTGCCGGTCATTGAGTCCTGCTTGACTGCTATTTTCAGAGTTAGATGAACCAAGAGATGCTTGGGCGCTTGCAGTGCTCAGAGTGCCTAACAGAAAGCAGGTAAGTATTATAAATATTCGCATATGTCTATGTTGATAAGGGGCTGTGCCAATTATCGGCATATGAAGAACCTATTCGCGGGTCGCGTCACTAGAATGGTTGGTAAGATTGCCTCCGCCCCGAACCTCCGCCTGCGCGGCGCACAAACAGATTCCGAATACCCCCATGCAGCTTGAGAGATAAATCCACAGCAGCAACGCTGCGACACCGCCCAGGGCACCGTAGACCACGCTGAAATGCGCGAAGTGGACCATGAAAAGCAGGAACAACCCTTCGCAAGCCCAGATCAAGCCTGTTGCGACCAGCGCTGCTATCCACACCTCGGAGAATTTCGTCGCCCGGCTGGGGGCCAGCCGATAAATCATCATGACCCCGCAGAACAGAACGAACCAGGGCAGGATATTGAACAGCAGGGCAAACGCCCAGCCGGGAAATTCGAGATAAGTGGCAAGCCAGCTACGAGCCAGCCGCGCGATGCCCGGCAGCAGCATGCCTAGAAGCGCAGCGCCCAACATGACACCGAGCAAGGCAAGGCTCCTCAAAGGCAGCCGCCACCAACTATACGCGTGCGAATGCCAGATGCGGTTCGTGGTCCGAATCAGGGTGCGCAGGAATTTCAGCGCGCCCCACAGCAAAAACGGAAATGCCGCCAGGGTGATTTTCCCGCGCGATTCCAGCACGCCTCGAATATTCTCCGCCACGCCGCGTTCCTGTTCGCCGGTCAGCGGCACATATTGTTCGATCCACTCAACGACCTCGCGCGTCGCAACCTCGCGCTCGACGAACAGTGAGCCCGCGCTCACCAGTATAAAGATCAGCGGCAGGAGTGACAGCAACAGGTAATAGGCAAAAGCGGCGGCGCGCTGGTCGCCATCCTCTTCCGTCCAACGCGCCCAAGCTTCTTTGATAGTCCGCCACCCGTGTGATTGATTTATCTTATGCGACCATGTTGGCATTTTTTTTAATCCGGTTTGATCAAACTTCCTCTTAATGTAGACGGTTCGTTTTCAGGCGCATCGGCAATGAGCGATTCATTCATCGGGATGGTTCCTTATCTCGGGAGAAACTTGGTTAGCTTGATTTGACCACTGATTCATCATCCCAGTATCCTCGGCGATCGTAATGCTGATGCAGGCGAGCTTCATAATCCCGCGTCAGCAAAGACTCCTCCGTGTATTCCGGTGACTCCTTAATGGTTTCGCGTGAAAGATTGACGAAGACTTTCGACTCGCTCGAACTCACGCGCTCGATCCATTGCGGTGAAATCAGGACGTGCTTTCCAGTCCACCAGTTCTTTGTATCCACAACCAAATATCGAATCGCCCAGGTCTCCTCGTCGATAATAAAATCCTCGACGTGCCCAATCTCGCCGTCTGCGGCTTGGATGTAATATCGACTCACATCGTGAGTGCTGCGCAAACGAGAATCCCACGTTTTCTCGCCTTGGTCGGATTTCTCCCGTTGTTCACCGACGCGCATCGGGTAGGCGGCACCGCCCCATTGGTAAGGACCGGCCCAATACATCGGCCATCCATAATATCCGTAGTAAGACTCTTCGAATTGGCGGGAAACGGGCTTGTCACTTTGCCACGGTGGACTGTCCTCAATCTGCTTTTTGGTCAACTTGACTTCGATGTGTTGCTCTTCTGCAATGATTGCCTCGAGCGCGTGCGGGGAGATCAGCACCTGCCTGTCTGTCAGCCAAGTTCCTGTGTTGGCGACCAGATAGCGCGCCACCCAGTGCCGGTCATCGAAGTAGAATTCTTGGACATTCCCAATTTCCCCATCGAGGCTGTCGAGTTTGTATCCCTTTAGTGTTTTTGTTTTGTATAGCATAATTTTTTTTTGTTAAGCTAAATAATAACGGGTAAAGGGTGCCGACGCTATGGGGTATTACCCGACCCTGAACTAGAGCATCCACGGCAACTTAAGATTCAGCAATCCGACAAAACGCACATTCATTCAAGTTTCAATTAAACCGTCGGCTCGCGCTCGCCCTGTGGTCGATCATATGCCTGGCAGGCGTCGCCCATGGGCAGACGGACGTGATTATCGAAAAAAGGCCCCGCCTGTGCCGTCTTAGTGGGAGTTCTTAGCCTTTTGTGTCTAAGGTGGATGCTTTCCTCGTAAGTATTTGTCTTCCGATTGACGGCTGGACAGCCACTCACGCGGGTCAAGCTCCCGTTTGTTGAAGAGTAAAGGACAGATTCTCCGTTAAGTCTCGAACACCGCAGGGTTTTTCTAAAGTAGCCTACCTCCACGCAGAAGCAACTGGAAATCGCTATAATTTACCCACCTGCCCCAGGGTGCAATTTTAACTACGTGGTAATCTACATCGAGATCATTTATTCGTAGCCGAAGCGGTAACGCTTTGGATTGCTCGACACACGCGGCTCAGATCGTCCAAAATCTTACGATTTCGGCTACAATCACCCCGCACGGCCTCGACCCACACTCAAGGATGAGCTTCTTTTTAACTTGGGCGTTCGTAGCCGAAGCGGTCACGCTTTGGATCGCTCGACACACGCGGCTCAGACCGTCCAAAATCTTACGATTTCGGCTACAATCACCCCGCACAAAAAATTGCGCCCCCTGCCCCAAGCTGACTGGACAAGCCTCCTAAACTACCCACAGTCTTTACTATGAAAATTATGCCTCAAGAGATTATCGCCCACAAACGCGATGGGCTCGCCTTGACTCGCGAGGAGGTGCAGCAATTTGTGGCCGGCGTGGTGTCGGGCGAGTTTAAGGACTACCAAGCCAGTGCCTTGCTGATGGCGATCGTGCTCAAGGGCATGACCCCGCAAGAGACTGGCTGGCTGACCGAGGCGATGATGCGCTCGGGGCGCATTGTCGAATTACCCGAAATCACGCGCCCTAAAGTCGATAAACACTCCACGGGGGGCGTCGGGGATAAAGTCTCGCTGATTCTTGCGCCGCTGGCCGCTGCTTGCGGGCTTTGCGTGCCGATGATGAGTGGGCGTGGCCTTGGCCACACGGGCGGCACACTGGATAAGCTCGAAGCCATCCCCGGTTTCAGCACGGAGCTGAGTGATGCGGCTTATCGCAAGCAGTTGCTCTCCATCCATCAGGCCATGATCGGGCAGTCGGCCGATATGGTGCCTGCCGACCGCAAGCTGTATGCCCTGCGCGATGTCACCGCGACCGTCGAAAGTATCCCGCTGATTTGTGGCAGTATCTTGAGCAAGAAACTGGCGGAAGGCATCGATGCGCTGGTGCTCGATGTTAAATTCGGGCGTGGTGCCTTTATGCAGACCGAGGCCGACGGGCGCCGCCTAGCCGAGTCTTTAGTCGCGATCAGCGCCAGCATGGGCAAGCCGACCTCCGCCTTGCTCACGCGGATGGAGCAACCACTGGGGCGAATGATCGGCAACTCGCTGGAGGTAATCGAATCGATCGACTGCCTGCGCGGCGAAGGCCCTGCCGATTTGATGGAAGTCACTTACGCGCTCTGCGCTGAAATGCTAATCCTCGGCGGGCTACATACCAGCCAAGAGTCGGCCATGGCGGTATTGCACGAGGCGATCCAAAGTGGCGCAGCGCTGGCAGGCTTTCGCGCTCTGGTCGCCGCGCAGGGCGGCGATCCTGCGGTGATAGACGATTATAGCCGCTTGCCGCAAACCGAGCAGCATAAGGACTTTTCACTGGCCAACGAAACGCCGAAATATGTGTCGGGCTTAGATGCCCGCCGCTTCGGCGAAGCCGCCTGCATGTTGGGTGCCGGGCGTGTTTCTACCGACTCTGTGATCGACCCTGCGGTGGGGCTGGAATTGCTTAAAAAAATCGGCGATCTTGTTCAGCCGGGTGAGCCTATCGTGCGTATCCATTATCAGGATACAGATTCGCTAGAGGCCGCAGAGACGCGTTTATCTAAAGCGATTGAACTTTCCGAGTCTGCACCAGAGGTCTTACCGCTGGTGGTTGACCGCATCTCACATTAAAAATTATGAAACTACCGACACTCCCTCCAGAACTCGCAGAATTTAAACCAGAGATCGGGCTCATCCTCGGCTCGGGGCTCGGCTTCTTTGCCGACGATCGGATCGAAGTCGCCGGGCGCCTGCCTTACGGCGAGATCGAAGGCTTCCCCGTTTCCACCGTGCCGGGACATGCGGGGCAATTTGTTTACGGCACACTCGAAGGTAAGCGCGTGATCTGTATGCAAGGCCGCTTCCATTTCTACGAAGGCTACCCCATGGCCGAGCTGACTTTACCCATCCGCCTGATGCACAGCATGGGCGTGCATACACTCTTTGTGACCAATGCCGCAGGCGGTATCAACCTCGACTATGTGCCTGGTGATTTTATGATGCTGAGCGACCATATCAACTCTCTCGGTACCAACCCGCTGATCGGCTGGGAAGGTGACGAGGGGGTGCGCTTCCCTGACATGACGGCTGTCTACGACCCTGCCCTGCGTGGTAAGATACGCGCTTGGGCGCAGGCAAACCAAGTCGATTTAAAAGAAGGCGTCTATCTGGCCACCACCGGCCCAAGTTTTGAAACACCTGCCGAGGTGCGCGCCTTCGGCATACTCGGTGCTGACGCGGTCGGCATGTCGACGGTGCCCGAGGCCATCGTGGCGCGTAAGTTCGGCATGAGGGTGCTGGGCATCTCCTGTATCACGAATGCCGCCGCCGGCATCTCAAAAACCGAACTCTCGCACGAGGAAGTCTCCGAGACAGCCGACCGAGTGCGCCCGCAGTTTGCAAACTTGCTCGCAGCTGGCGTACAATTAGCTTAACATAATTATGGCGACTGATTTATCCACCCACCCACTGATACAACATTATCTCACGATTTTGCGCGATCGTGCCACCAAGGCCTCCGAGTTTCGTCGATGCTGCAAGGGTATTACAGAAGTGATCATGGTGGAGGCCGCAAGGTCGCTGAGCGTGGACTACCTCGATGTAACGACGCCGATGGAAGTCACGCAAGGCGCACGGCTCAGTGCCGGCGTGGTATTCGTGCCGATCTTACGCGCAGGGCTCGGTATGCTCGATCCGGCGATGAATATCATCCCGGGCAGTAGCGTCGGCTACATCGGCCTAGAGCGCGACGAAGCCACCGCCAAGGCCAGCTGCTATTATTCAAAGATGCCCGACCTCAGCGCCAGCTCGCAAGTCTTCGTGCTCGACCCCATGCTCGCCACGGGCGGCTCCGCGGCGCAGTGTGTTCAACAAGTCAAAGCCCACGGCGCGAAGCGCGTGCAGATGATCTGCATCATCGCCGCCCCCGAGGGCATCGCCGCTTTCGAAGCCGAGCATCCTGATGTGCCCGTGGTGGCAGGAAAAGTGGATCGACAGCTCAACGATCAAAAATACATCCTTCCCGGCCTAGGTGATTTCGGGGATCGCTTGTTTAATACTTGAGAATGAATATACGAATTGAAGACGGTTTTGAAGATGTGATCGGCAAGGCGCTCTCTGGCCTCGGCATGACTGTGGCTGCGCTGGCCGATCAAGCGCGGGTCGAGGTGGCTCAAGTTGAAGCTTTGTTGAATGGCGTTATTAATGATGTGGCGATTCGTGCCGTTGCGCCGGCCCTAGGGCTGTCGGGCGCTTGCCTATTGGATTTGGCGCATCAGCGCTGGCGGCCTGCGGTGGTGCTGCCGGAGTGGGGAGCGCTTTTTAATACGCCGTTTCCGGTGCCGGGGTATCAGGAAATGACGGTGAATAGCTTTTTGTTTTGGAGCGGCTCCGAGGCGGTGGCGGTCGATACCGGGGCGCGTGTAGATGCTTTGCGCGCAGAAATTTCGCAGCGCGAGCTACAGTTGCGATCTCTCTTAATCACGCATACGCATCGCGATCACATCGCGGCGCTGGATACCATCCGTGCGGCCTATCCGGAGATAACGGTTTACTGCCCTGAAGGGGAGCCGCTGCCGAATGCGGTGAGTCTGCAAGAAGGCGCGCGCCTACGCTGCGGTGCGTTGCAGATCGAAACACGTGAGACTTCGGGGCATTCGCCGGGGGCGCTGAGCTACGTGGTAACAGGTGGTGCAACGACCGTTGCTTTCGTGGGGGATTCCCTCTTCTGCCTCTCGATGGGCAAGGCGGCTCATGCGGGTGGCGCGTATGCGCGGGCGCTGGAGAATAATCGCACCAAGCTACTGAGCCTGCCCGAATCGACAGTGCTATGCCCAGGGCACGGGCCTGTGACGAGCGTAGGCGAAGAGCGCGCTCGTAATCCGTTTTTCGCGTAGGCGCTGTTGTAGGTGCACCCGCTCAAGAAGGTGGGACTTTTGCCTCACCAGATAAGGAATAGTTACGTTTTTTCCTTGGAGATTTTAGGCTCGGTCTCAGCTGGAGGCTCGGTCGCGGCTAGAGGCTCGTTCTCAGCTGGAGGCTCGTTCACGGCTAGAGGCTCGGTCGCGGCTGGAGGCTCGGTCGCGGCTGGAGGCTCGGTCGTGGCTAGAGGCTCGGTCGCGGCTGGAGGCTCGGTCGCGGCTGTAATTTTCGCTTCGACTTTCTTGGGTTCGGTGGGCGCTTTGGTGGCGGACTTTTTGGGCTTTTCAGGCTCTTCATCCATTGCGCTGCGGATGTCTCCTTCGATGTCGGAGGTGGCTTTTTTGAACTCGCGGATCGATTTACCGAAGGACTTGAACAATTCTGGTAGGCGCTTGGCGCCGAAGAGTAACAAGACGATGAGAAAGATCAGGAGAATTTCCGGACCGTTGATATTCTGTAAAAAAGCGAGTGTATTCATAAGCGGTGAAATCAATTAAAACAGAAAATAGGCAAATGGCAACTGGTTAACTAAGCAACTGGCAACTGGTAACCGGGCAACTGGAGCAACGGGTAAGCTTGGCTCTTATTCGGCGGCTGGGTCACGATATATTTTCCCTAGGCGCTTGCTCTCCGTGGCGCTGACGGGGGTGGCGCGGTCGTTGATGTGGGGTTCGCCTTCGAGGATGTCGGCGGTGCCGAGGCCGGTGGGGCGGTTATCGCGGGTCTTGAGCGTAGCGGTGACGTTGCCTTGGCTATCGCGGGTTTCGAGGAAGGTGCCGCCAGCAAAGCTGCGGGCGTTGCGCATGGTAGCGAGGCGATCAAAGTCGTTGACGTGGACGATAGTAGCCTGGTCAGCGGTGAACACATAGGCAGTGGGTGTTGCGTTGCCCGGCTGGTTGCCTTCGGTGATACGGACGCCGCGGTGGCCGCCGCAGCCGCTGAGCAGTGAGAGGGAGACTGCCGCTAGGGCGAGAAGCGTGAGAACTTGGTGGTGGCGCATGTTTCGTGTGTGTGGGCTAGCTTGTAAATAGATGGGCAGGGATGCCTTGACGATTTTTTAAACGCAGGCTGGAAGCCTATGCTACTTTATTTGTGCTTGGCGTTTTCGCGCTTGATACTGTCCATGCCGGGTTTTTCGAGATTAATATCGCCTTCGAAGAAGCCATGGAGCTGGCGGATGCGGGTGGGGTGGCGCATCTTGCGCAGGGCCTTGGCCTCGATCTGGCGGATGCGCTCGCGGGTGACTTTGAACTGGCGGCCGACTTCTTCGAGGGTGCGGGAGTAGCCGTCGGCGAGGCCGAAGCGGAGCGAGAGCACGCGGCGCTCACGCTCGGTGAGTGAGTCGAGCACGTCGGTGATCTTTTCACGCAGCAGGCTGTAGGCTGTCATGTCGTAGGGGTTTTCAGCGCCTTTGTCTTCGATAAAGTCGCCGAAGTTGGTATCGTCAGAATCACCGACGGGGCTTTGCAGGGAAATGGGCTGCTGCGCCATCTTCATGATGGATTGCACGCGCTCGATGGGGAGATTCATCTCGTCGGCGACTTCCTCGGCAGTGGGCTCGTGGCCTAGCTCTTGCAGAAGTTGCTTCTGCACCTGCATGACCTTGTTGAGAGTCTCGATCATGTGCACGGGGATGCGGATGGTGCGCGCCTGATCGGCGATGGAGCGGGTAATGGCTTGGCGAATCCACCAAGTGGCGTAGGTGGAGAATTTGTAGCCGCGGCGATACTCAAACTTCTCGACGGCCTTCATCAAGCCCATGTTGCCTTCTTGGATCAAGTCGAGGAAGGAGAGGCCTCGGTTGGTGTATTTCTTGGCGATTGAAATGACGAGGCGCAGATTGGCTTCGACCATCTCGGTCTTGGCCTTGTGGGCTTGGCGCATGCCGAGGCGCACTTCGCGGATGATCTCCATGAACTCGCGGGAGTCCATTTTGAATTCGGTCTTGATCTCGTCGAGGCGCTGATTGGTGGCTTTGAGGTCAAGCTTCGTCTTGCGGCGAGTCGATACCATGTCGGCGGCTTCGAGATCTTCGTAGAGGGTGGAGACTTCGTGGTAAATGGGGGTGAGATCGTTGAGGAAATCTTCGAAGCATTTGAGCTTGAGGCAGTATTTACGCAGGACTTTGCGCAGTTCTTCCTCGTATTTGAGCATACGGGTGCGGGCGCGCTTGGAGTTGGACTCGCTGGTGGCATCGGTATGGCTATCCCATGCGGCGTAGATGCGCTCGCCGAGGCGGTGCGCCTCTTCGAGTAGTTTGGGCAAGCTGTTGAAATAGATTTCGCGACTCTCGATCTTTTTATCCAGCACGACGCGGTCGAAGCGCTCCTCGCGGTTGAGCAGCTTTTGCACGAGGTTGTTTTGAAATTCTAGGGTGAGCGCGGTGGCGAAGAGGGCGTCTTGTGCTTTGAGCTCCGCCTTTTCGATGCGTTTGGAGATGGCGACCTCTTCCTCGCGAGTGAGGAGGGGCACTTGGCCCATCTGCTTGAGATACATGCGGACGGGATCATCGAGGATGTCGTTTTGCGAGGTGCGGACTTCCTTTTCTTCGGTCTCCTCCTGGCGCGCCTTGAAGGCTTCGACCTCGTTATCGTCGAGGATCTCGACTTCGAGGTTTTGCAGGATGGAGATGACGTTTTCAATCTCGTCGGGGTTGTTGATGGATTCGGGCAGGGCTTTGTTGATGTCCTTATAAGTCAGGAAGCTCTGCTCTTTGGAGAGGCGGATGAGGTTGCGGATGCGCTCGTTGAGCTTTTCCTGAGCCTTGGTGGAGAGTTTGCGCTTTTTGACGACCTTTTGGGTGGCGGCTTCGAGTTGGGCATCGTCCGTCTCGTCGTCGTGATCGTTGGTGGCGACTTTCTTAGCAGCAGCCTTCACGGATGCAGCTTTTTCCTTGCTGCCGGCTTTTTGCGAGGCGACCTTTTTCTTAGCAGCACCTTTTTTCTTAGTGGCAACTACCTTTTTGGCAGGAGCAGACTTTTTAGCGGGTGCTTTAGTGGTGACCTTTTTTTTGACCGGAGCTTTTTTGGCTGCGGTTTTTTTAGCGGGCTTGGTGGCGGTTTTCTTTTTCGCTGCTGACATAATCTATATATAAAAACGTGGCTGACTTAAATTTCGAGTTTTAGGGAGGCTTTTAGGTGGCTTTGAAGAGCTTTTTGTTCCCGCATGAGGGCAATCTGTTTTTCGGGGTCGGCGTTCATACTTTGCTGCCGTAGCAGTTTGACTTTGGCATTTACGTATTTGCGGCGGAGGCGTTCGAGGCAGAATTCTATGTGCTTGGAGGGGATTTCGACGTCGAGCTCGCGGGCGTGGATGTCGGCTAGAAGTTGCCTTTCTTCGACGGTATCGATGATGCTTTCTATTTGGGCGACACTCTCGATCAGCCCTTCGCGTAGCTCGGCGAGGAGGCGCGTGAGCAGGCGGGCGGTGGTTGAGTCTGTATTAATCCATTCGTAATCAATAATTTCTGAGAGCTTTTGGGCGAACTCAGGATGATGTAAAACGAGCCAAAGTAGCTCCCAAGTGGCCTGTGTCAATAGCGGGTCTCGGGCGGCTGGGGGCGCTGGCTCGTCGGCAGACTCGCCCTTGAATGCTGCGCGCGGTGGGGGGACTTTTTGAAAATCGCGCAGTGCGGCCTGCGGATCGACGCCGACGAGGCGGGCGGCGATCTGGATGTAGTCCTCGCGGGCGACCTCGGAGGGCACGTGCTGGAGGAGGTCGAAAATGGTGCGCAGGGCAGTGGTCTTTTCGTGGGTGGTAGGGGCGCGGTCGGTGGGCAGGCTGTCGGCGATGGCGAGCTCGATGCCGCTCTTGGCTGTCTTGCGCAGTGGCTCCAGCGCGGCGGCTCCGTGCTGGCGCAAAAGGTCGTCGGGGTCGGCCTTCTCAGGGAGCATTAAAAAGCGGAATTCGAGGCCGGCTTTGAAGGCGAGGGGTAGGGCGCGTAGAGCGGCTTTGCGGCCAGCGGAATCGCCGTCAAGCAGGCACTCGATGCTGCTGGGGTCGTACCGGCGCAGTAGGTGCAGCTGATCGTTAGTGATGGCAGTTCCTTGGGGGGCGACGGCGGTGTGTAGGCCGACTGACCAGCAGCGGATGGCGTCGAGCTGGCCTTCGACTAGGAGGAAGCTGCCGCCGTCTTTGAGGTGCGTGCGGGCGTGATCCATGCCGAAGAGGATGCGGCCTTTGTGGAAGATGGGGGTCTCGGGGGAGTTGATGTATTTGGCCTCGCGGGCGGGGTCGTCCTCGGGGGTCTGCGCGAGCTGGCGCGCGGTGAAAGCGACAACGCGGCCTTGCACGTCGCGGATGGGTATCATGAGGCGGCCGCGGAAGCGTGACTTGAAGTATTCGTGGTTACGCTCGCCGTCGCGGGCGAAGAAGAGGCCGGACTGATGCATGGCGGCGGTCGATATGTTG
>Ga0222650_1001388_pt1 | contig 12278 bp, 11 predicted proteins | sample AntAcemetagen367_FD_179820 | JGI IMG/M metagenome (GOLD analysis project Ga0222650, IMG submission 179820) | Saline water microbial communities from Ace Lake, Antarctica - #367 | ecosystem: Environmental > Aquatic > Non-marine Saline and Alkaline > Saline | place: Antarctica: Ace Lake...
AAGCCCCGCCCGCCGTCCGTGCCCCTGCTGGGCATAAACCATCACCGCATCCACCGTATAAGGCGCTACTTTCCACTTCCACCACTCGCCTTTTTTGCGCCCGGCTTGGTAGCTGGCATCTACTTGCTTAAGCATCAGCCCTTCCACGCGGCGCTCGCGAGAGCTCTCGCGCAGCGCCGCAGCAGCTTCCCACGATGGGGCTTCGATCAGCGGCGAGAGTTTAAAAGTATTGTCCGAAACTCCTAGCGCCCAAGCTTCTAGCTGCGCACGGCGGGCGGCAGTTCCCTGCGCGCGTAGATCCGCGCCGCCGAGTTCTAAAAGATCGTAGGCCATGAAGACGATCGGCACTTGCTGGCGCAGTTTCGGGCCGACCTTTTTACGCCCCAATCGGCGCTGAAGATCAGAAAAAGGCGCCGGTTGCTCGCCCGCCCATGCCAGTAGCTCGCCATCCAGCACCACTGAGTCCGGCCAGTGAGCTGCCGCTTCGACGACTTCGGGAAACTGCTCCGTCACCATTTCCTCGCCGCGCGACCAAATGATCACTTCGCCGCCGCGCTTAATCAACTGCGCGCGGATGCCATCCCACTTCCACTCGATCTGCCAATTAGCAATGTCGCCTAGCTTGGCCTTGGCTGCGTCATCCAGCGGATAGGCGAGACAGAAAGGATACGGCTTAGCCGACTGGTCACCCGCTTCGTCTCCCGAAAAGAGCGCTAGGTAGGCGGTGGCAGTCGGTTGCCAAGTGCCCATCAGCCGATGCGCCATCACGGCGGGTTCGACACCCGCTAGATCAGCCAGCGCTGCGCTCACAATCGTTTGACTCACGCCGACGCGGAAGCCGCCGGTGATGAGTTTATTGAAAATAAAGCAAGTCTCCCCGCTCAGTTGCGCCCAAAGTGCCACGATACGCTCGCGCTGCTGCGCCGGCTCCATTGCCCGCAGTGGCACGATGTCTTGCGCCACGACTTGGTGCAGCGGTCGATCCACGGCCTCGCCAGATCGTCGGCCATCGGCTAACAGTAAAGCCAGAGTCTCCGCCAGATCGCCGACGTGGTGGTAGCAAGCCTCCACCATCCAGGTAGGGTAGCCACAGGCCGCGCCTGCCCATTCCCGAAAATCAGTCAGCTTGATCGGGCGTTTTAGGCGCTGCCCGGTCAAAAAGAAGACCGCCCAAGCGCCATCCTCTGGCGGCACCTCAGCGAAGTAGCGTTTCAGCGCAGCCAGCTTGGCAGTCTTACGGTTGGAAGCGTCCAACTCCATGTAAAGTTCGGTGAAGCGCTTCATTTTTCAAGCTCCTCGCTCTCGCCCCCACTTTCACCCTCACTCGCGTAGCGCTGCATCGGCACCTCGTAAGCCTGCAAGCCTTTCTCTTCCCGCAGCCAGCGCACCAGCGGATCGGCGTAGCCGTGGGTCACACCGACTGTCTGAGCACCCGTGGCATCGACCGTGTCCAAAATGCCTTGCCAGTCCACATGGTCGGAAACCACAAACCCTCGATCTAGCGCCCGTCGCCGCCGTGCGCCACGCACCGCCATCCATCCCGAAGCAAAGGCCAGCGAATACGGTGCAAACTTCCGCAGCCAAGGCGTATTCTGCACCGAGCCTGGTGCCACGATCAGGCCGCGCCCTTTGAGACGGTCTTTTTGCTCCGCACTCGCCTTGAAAATACCCGCTGGGATGGGACGCCCTGCCGACCGGTAGTGCGGCAGCATTTTATCCACCGCGCCATGCACACCGATCGGCCCGATACTCGGATCGATGCCACACAGCACCCGCTGCGCCTTACCCAGCGAGTAAGCAAACAGCACCGACACGCGCCCCTGCGCTTGGTTATCGCGCCACCACTGGTTGATCTGATCGAAGACCACCTGCGGCTCTGGCCAGCGGTAGACCGGCAGCGCAAAAGTCGCCTCAGTGATCAAATGATGGCAAGGCACTGGCTCGAAAGTTTCGCAGGAGGCATCCGGCGCGATTTTATAGTCGCCTGTCACCACGCAGACCTCGCCCCGGTGCTCGACCCGGATCTGCGATGAGCCCAGCAAATGCCCCGCCGGGTGAAACGACACCGAGACATCGCCGATCATACGCCGTTCACCAAAGGCAATGCCCGCAACCGGTGCATCGAGCCCGATCCGTTCGCGCAACACATTAACGCCACTCTCCGCAGTCAAGTAGGCGGCCATCCCCGTGCGCGCATGGTCGCTATGCGCATGAGTAATGAGCGCCCGCGCCACACGCCGCGATGGATCGATGTAAAAATCGCCCTTGGCACAATACAAACCACGCGGTGTGGCCTCGACTAAGCGACTTGGACTCGAAGAATTTACCATTGCTCAAAAGAAAGTGTGATTTACAAGAATGTCAAAATCAGCATGAACACCACTTTAATACTCTTCCTCACACCTTTCATCACCGCGGGCATCGGCTGGCTGACGAACTGGGTCGCCATCCAGATGCTCTTCCACCCGCGCGTGCCGATGCGTGTTTTCTGCTGGCAGTGGCAAGGCCTCATCCCGCGCCGCCAGCAGCAACTCGCTGAAGAGTCTGCCGAAATCATTGAGCGCGAGATCCTACAGCAACACATGATTTTGCACGAAATCCGCAAGATCGAGCTCGGCCCCTATCTCGAAGGTGCCGCGCATAAGATCGTCTGGGAGCGCATCGGCCCACAGCTACGCGCCATCCCCCTGCTCGGCAGTTTTATCAACGACAGCACCCTAGCTAAGTTCGAAGTCATCGCCGCCACTTCCATGAAAGAAGAGGCTGGCCCATTGATGGAAAAAGTCGCCACTGAGTTTGAAGCCTCGGTCAATCTCAGGCAAATGATCGAAGATAACATCGCCGCCTTCGACCTCGACCGCCTCGAAGGCATCGTCAATCAAGTCGCCCAGCGCGAGTTTAAGACCATCGAGCGTTTGGGTGCTGTGCTCGGCTTCATCATCGGCTGCATGCAAGTCGCCCTCTTCTGGGCGGCAGGTTTGAATTAGCCCGGCCCTGAATCCTGCTGATTTTTGGATCAGCGCGATCGCCCAAGAGAGTCCCCTGATCGAAGTCGGATGGTTAATCGAGGCTTTAACCAAAAGACCCAAATCATGCCCCTCACTTCTGAAGGTCCGTACCCGTAGAGGTCGCCTTTCCAACCGCTTTCTAAGAAATGATGCAGATGCCCTCCACTTGTAAAAAGCAATGTTCAACTACTCTTGCATGTGACTGCTTATCTTCCAGAATTTAACACATGCCCATCATTCTACCATAATTGATCCGCTGAGATAACTTCTGTAATGAAAAAGAAAATTTGGCAAATATGCGACGGCAAACGCGGGCATGAGAATCAAAGCACGGGGCTTATCCGCGCCCTCTCCAAAGAAGTAGCGATCGATGTCCTACGAATAGAACTTAGCCAATACAAAGCATCATGGTGGCAGGCGCTGCGAGGCAAGTTTCCCGCCGCGTCCAATCTATCCAAACCCGACCTAATTATCGGAACTGGCAGTCAGACACACACCACAATGCTCGCCGCAGGCCGAGCGACTGACTCCCCCACGCTTGTCATCATGGCACCTCCCCGTGGCCTCACTCATTTTTTTGACTTATGTATCATCCCCACGCACGACGAGCGCAAGGGAGCCAATGTCATCGAGACCACCGGAGCGATGAACACGGTCGAATCCAGCGAGGATAAAGAGACACAGTCCGGCCTCATCCTCATCGGCGGCCCCTCGCAACATCACAACTGGGACGAGGCCTCACTCCTGAAGCAAATTTCCACCATCGTAGCCTCAAACACTGGGCTACAGTGGAAACTCACAACCTCACGTCGCACCCCCGCCAGCACGACAGATAAACTACTGTCGCTCGAAGGAGATCAGCTTGAAGTCATCCCCGTCGAAGATACTGAGGCAGACTGGCTGCCTCAACAACTCGCACATAGTGCCCACGCTTGGGTCACCGAAGACAGCGTCTCCATGGTCTACGAAGCGCTCAGCTCTGGCGCTAAAGTCGGGCTGCTCCCCGTGCCGCGAAAGACCGCTCAATCCCGCATCATCCGAGGTCTGGATTCACTCAAGGCAAACAATTATATCCTCAGCTACTCAGAAAATCAGCCCGATTTAACGAACTTCAACAGTCCACCCCCACTCAAAGAAGCTGAGCGCGTCGCCAAAATCGTGATCCAAAGATTTTTCTAATCGCTTATAAATTTAAAGAAGTGCGTCTGTGCGCCTGTCTAAGTGCGGGGGCGAAGCAAACTGTCTATCGTGCCAAAATCGGGTCACCAGAGCAAATCGGACAAATCTGGAATCAGTCTGCTAAAGATGCTGGCCGTGGTATCAACACTTTCGTTCATGTTGTCGGCGATGGTGCTGCGTGGATCCAACAGCAAGCAGACGCTGTCCTAAAGAGCGACCGATTCTTACTAGATTTTTTTCATGCTTGTGAATATCTTAAAGCAGCCGAAGAAACCTGCTCACAGAACAACCGCTGGTTCGACACTCAGAAGAAAAGATTGCGACGTAATGCCATGATATAAGCAAGAGCACACAGAGCCAGTGGACTATGGCAATGCTTCTGGGATAACAAAGACACAATCCCCGCAGTTTTAATCACATCATTCCGCGTAAGGTCTCCATCTGCCGCGTCTTCTCTGGACTGTCCCAGAGCGCTAGATCGAAGCCATTCAATGCGATCTGAGCGAGTTCGGCGTGAGTGAAGTTTAGATCTTTAGAAAGAGCGTAGTATTCCTCGTTGAGGGTGTTACCAAACATCAGAGTGTCGTCCGTGTTGATTGTACATTTAACTCCTTGGTCGACGAGCTGACGAATCGGATGATAACGCATTTCTGAAACGCCTTGAACCTGTAACTTCAAATTACTGATAGGGCAGACATCGAGGCCGATCCCTTGAGCCTTCAGCAGTTCGACCACTGCGGGATCTTCGATGGATCGAACTCCATGTTGAATACGCTGAACGCCGAGCTCACGGATGCAGCGTTCCACAAACCCAGCGGGCATAAATTCACCGGCATGGGCTTTCAGGTATTTGCCCGCCTCGGCTGCGCGCTTCCAAGTGCGGGCAGTCCATGCTTCGAGCGGTAAATCCTCTGGGCCGTGCAGGTCGACTCCAGTCAACTTTTCCCAGTGGATGCACTCATCGATGATAGGGGCAGTCAGTACGTCATAGCTGTTATGCCGCATTCCAACAAACACGCGCACTTCGAGACCCGGTGGAGCGGCTTCTAGGATCGCATCAATTACTTCCGGGCCGTGCATGCCCGGTTGAGCCAGCAGGCCAATATGAAAGCTGCATTCAACGTAGCGACAGTTTTGCGCAGCGCAGTTTTTGAAAACAATTTTTGCGCATTCGTGGAATGCTTCAGGTGTTGTAAAGACAGCCATCGCGATCTGTGCGAAGATCTTGGTGAACTGAGTGAAATTGTCGTAGCGGAAACTGTCATCCCACATATAGGGTATTTTCCCGAACAGCTCGGGTGCATACTGATCCAGTAATTCTAGTGGACAGGAACCTTCGAGGTGCAGATGGGTTTCGGTTTTGGGTAGACTTTGGACAAAGGCTTCGAGCGTTGCGTCAGGTTGATACATACAAGTTGTTAGGGAAGTGCTGATGGTTATTGCCAAGAGCCATAGGCCTTGATGACCACCTGCGTGCCGTTCTCCTCGAATCCCTCACGCGCGACTTTATCGAAGAGTGCTTTGGCGGCGACCTCACCGGGCGTGTCGCAGTAGATTGCGCCCGCATCAACTGATGCCTGTGCACGAGAGGCGGTGCGATTGTGCACGTAAAGTCGGTAACCTGCCTTTAGTAGATGACTGGCCATGGGGGCACCCATAACTCCGGTGCCGATGAAGCCTAGGGTGGTTTTTCGGGGGGAACATATTTCCATTGTAAATAGGTGTTGGTATCTAAGCAGTGAAGCGACGGCCTAGGCCTGTTTTGCGCAGCCAGTTACGATAAGCGATCGATGCTTTATCGGCCTTGGCATGAGCCTCCGCTGAAATTTCCAAAGGAATCTCCTCAGGTTTCTGCGTTTCGATGATCGCCCGGTCTTCTCCAAGAATTTTCCGCTCCCAAGCAAGCAGTTCCTCAACTGGAACGTGGTGGTCAAAGTTACGGGTGAAGACGACGATCAATTGTGCTTTTCTCGCTGAGACGGGGGAGATGTTGATATGGATGATATGTTCGCGGCCGCCCGGGTAGCCGATAAAAGTCCGCGTGCAAAAAGGGAAGAAAAGGGTGCGGTGCATCTTACGTGCAAGCTCTGCCTCTTCAGCAATGGGGGAGTCCTTGGGGTTTGTGGCCATGTACTCAAAGGCCATCGTCATGAAGTGCTCATGCATCTCGAACTCGTATTCCGCGCCCATGGCAGCGCTGGATTCCTGTCCAAAGGTTTCTTGATGCACAAACGAGAAGTGCGCATTATCAATGAAATTTTCGATCGCACGACCCGCTGAGCAATCCCAGATTTCGGGTCCCATCGTGAAGCGCAGATAGTCGGGGTTGTCTGCTTCTGGTTCCCAGTTGGGCAGTTGATTCTTGGGCGAGCCGCTTAAGCAGACCCAAATGATTCCATACTTCACCTCAAATAAGTAGGTCTCGAGCCGAATACTTGCCGGAACCTTCCAATCTGGATCACAGGGCACTTTAGAGCAGCTGCCATCTGCGGTGTATTCATACCCGTGATACGGGCAAACGAGGCAGTTCCCTTTAATCCAACCCTTAGTAAGGGGTGCCCCGCGGTGAACGCACAAATCCCTGGCGACGACGTATTCACTGCCTAGCCGCGCGATTACCAGATCCAAATCCATTAGCTTGACCGGAAGAGGCGCATCTTTCACGGATTCCTCGAGCGCGACAGGATACCACATATCTGCTAGTGCATGCCAATCCGATTCAGTGAAAGTGCATTCCTTCGGGTATTTTGCGGCAAAGATTTTGGGGAGTGTCGTTAATTCCATTTTTTGAAACAAGCATTCCTCATTCCATTTTTTATGATTTCTATTTCATTTCGCACAATTTCTGTATTTGGCATGTGTGAAGCTTAGAACGCATTATGAATGCATACGTCATCTGGTCTTCGATTTTTCTGGGAGCTTACTTGCTTTGGCTTCTCGTACTGACTGTTCGTTCCCTTCGCGAAAAGAAAGCGGATCTAGGAGAATTCTTCCTCGCAGACAAAGATGTCGGCTTTATTCCCTCCGTCCTGACTTTTTGGGCGACCTACTTTAGTGCCGCGGCATTGATTGGGGGAGCTGGCTATTATTATTTAAACGGTGTTGGAAACTTCTATTTTGCCTCACTAGCCTATTTCATACTGGCCGTTATTACAGGAACGGTGGGGCGTCGACTCTGGCGACTCTCTCGCCAATACCCCGAGATTCGCTCACCCATTCAGTTGTATCTACGCCATTTTCATTCACCCGGATTGGAGGTGCTTTTTACAGTCGTCACGATCATCTGTTTAGTTCCTTATATGGCGGCGCAGATTACAGGTTTCGCTTGGTTGGCGCAAAGTGCCCTGGGGCTTCCTTATGTCTACATGGCAGCTGGAGCGCTGGCGGTGATCTACGTATATTCCGAGTCGGGAGGGTTGAAGAATATCGTGCGCACAGATGTGGTTCAGTCGCTGATGACTATTGTCGGTTGTATCGGGGTGGTGATTGCTTTTCTTTGGATGTATTGGTCGATGGACTTGTCGCAATTCCTTGCTGATGTGGACGCTGTCGTTGAACCATCGCTTCTGACGGTGCCCGGGCCATCTGGTTTTTATAGTCCGCTCATTATCATAAGTCTGGCAGTCTTGATCTCTTTTGGCGCGGTGCCGATGGCACATAACGCGCAGCGCTACATGATCGTGCGTGAAGAAAAATACCTCTATCGGCTGATGTGGATGTTTCCGGTGCTGGGTATTTTTGTGACGGCGGTTGCCGCTGTCTTGGGTCTTGGTGGCGCGGTTCATTTTCCAGGACTGGAGAGCGGCGACCAAGTTATTGGAATGGTGACGTCTGTCGTGCCTCCGTTAATCGGAGCGCTGGCAACGGTGGGAATCATTGCTGCGACGATGTCCACGGCAGATTCAATTCTACTCAGTGTGGGCTTCATTGTCAGCGAGCAGTGGTATCGTAAGAGTGAAAAGCCATCCACCAAGTCCGTACTTCGCCTCAATCGCTGGTGCACTTTGGCAGTGGCGGTTTTTGCCTTTCTCGCCAGTATTCGGCCAACGCTTATTACCGAGTTCGCCTTCAACGCTTTTGGTGGAATGTTGCAGTTGGCTCCAGTTATGTTTGCGGGGATTTACCAACTGCGAATTAGTCGAGCAACGGCCTTTGTCAGTGCCATCACTGGTCTAAGTTTTGTAGTGCTCGGTACGACGCCGCTCTACGCGATGTGCTTACCTATCGGGATTCCGCCTTACTTTACCGGATTTATTGCGAGTATCTGCGTGCTTGTTATCGGGCGCAGTGTTTTTCCTACCAAAGCGTCCTAGAGACTGAGTGTTCGCGCTAGAAGAAGCTTCTTATGGACAGCGATTACACGGAATGACTTCTTTCCTGAAATTGGCCGCAAAAATCATTACCAGCGGTTTCATTCTGCGATGTCAGATTTCACCTGTGCCCAACTCAGCCCCTTTAAGCAAAAAGGATCCGGCTCTCCATCCGCATCGACGAAATAGGAAAGCGATTTTTCGCACCCCCAGCAACTGCCGCTCGGATATTTCTTTTCGTAAAAGGAAAAGAGCTGTTCTCGATCAAAGTGCAGCGACAACTCACGTAAATCCCAAAAGTCTTTTTTAGTACCTCGATTGGCAATTGCATTGAGCTTCATCGCGGCAATGTCTTCGACCGCCAAAATGCGAACACCCTCAATTTCTTCAACCCCTCGCACCATGGGATACTGATGCGCGATGCAATCAAGCTTGATCGCATCAACTTGCCCCTGCACTGAGTTTTCCTCAATGGTGGACTCGCTCCAGGAGAGCGTGTCGCCGTAGCCAGGGCCGAAGGCTGTGTTGTAGTCCACATAGAGGGGTTCTTGTTCGTTGATGAGATGGGGATCCAGCCAGATGGCGCCTGTGATTTCATCCCAAAGTGGAAAGCCGTGTCCCAAAGTGCGGATCACCTCGCCCATCGCGGGCGGCGCGACGTCGGCCAGTTGGTTGAGTAGCTCTGCAGTCAACTGTGTTCCCGTTGATGGGTCGACCAGTGCGATGTTGGTAAAAGGTCTACCTTCAATAATCGTTATCTCACCCGGATATTTTCGAACCATCTCGATCATGAAAAAGGCTGCGATCGTCGGAATAGAAGGTAAACGCCAGTAAGATGAAATAATGTGCGCTCCGAATTTATTTGGCTAAGATCGCATCGGCAATCGCCTTCCCTAGGGCAGCGTGACCACTCTGATTTAAATGAACACCATCTGCACCGACCCCGTCGAGGCAGATGGCGCCATAATCAAAAAGTCGAAAGCCATCACGCTTCGCCACAGCTATGAAACTGGCTGATAGTTTCTCCGATTCAGCTCGGCCTACGGCAAAGAGCCCTTTCAACGGACTTGCTGACAGATCACCCAACGCCGGTGGCACCACTACCCAAACTTCAGGAGCCTGGTAGGCTGAGTAAAGGAGCCGGCGACTGCTGTTTCCTAGCTCCACTAGTCTTGCGACTGCCTCGGCTATTTCATCCGCACCGCGCTCGGCACCCGCTTGTAGATCATTAGTGCCAAGAAAAAGGATCACTAAATCGAGCGGTGCATTACGCACAATCGCGGGTGGCAGCGTCTTCGCGCCATTCAGAAAAGAGCCCGCAACTAGATGAGTGTCTAAGCCATCAATGTCAGTTCGCCGTGCAACCAGCCCGTCGGAAATTACCGTGTAACCAGTACCTAGACGTTTTTCTAACACGCCAGTCCAGCGGACTTTATCGGCGAACCGCAGTCCGTCGCCCATCGGCTTCCATCCCCAGGTATTTGAGTCTCCAAAAGCAAGGATCCGATAGTCCGCTTGAAGAAAATGAAAGGACGCTAAAAAACAAACCAAGATAGAAAAAACACGTAACATAATCAAACGAGGAGCAGGTTTTCAGCCAATATCGAAATTGCTCACAACACCATCCCGAGGAGGCTGCACAAGTGAAGCCCCTACTCGCAGCGGACGCGGACAACTCGGGAGAGTTGCGTCCCCGGACCGCGAACCCCCGAATTCGCTCTGCCTCGGGAGGGCGACTGTCCCAGTCGCCGTCAGCTGCCGATACGCGCAATCAAACTCGACATGCGTTGACATTTCACGCAGTCATTATAGTTTACTTCCCACATGCGCTTCTTTTACACCAGTCTATTAGCTTGTTTGCTGTTGCTGGCTCCAGTTCTTCAGCTCTGGAGCATGGTGGCGCCTGCCTGCGATATGGCGGAAGCGGACGGACTGGTTGAAAAGGCTGGCTGTTGCGCTCCGAGCACACTCAGCGTTCAAAACAATCTTAATGATCAAAGCGCGCCCGCTTTCAGCGCTTTCAGTGTGTTCACAGCTCGCCGAGACTGCTGCCTGCGGACTGAATGTTGTCCCCCTGCCGAGCCATTTACTAAGCTCCTTGGCGCGCTTGGCAGCAGCCAGCAAGCGAATGCCCCGCCACTCTTAGTCGCGGCGCTGCCTGCCACCACGCCCCCCTCTTTCGACTCTTGGAAAAACACTCTGCGCCATGACGCAGAGCGAGCACCCGCGACTGTTCGCTCGCGGCTATGCCGCATCCAGTCTTGGCGCATTTGATTCGTTGATACGCAGATCAGTATGTCCCGCACAGGGGCATCTTTCCCGTATGGCTAGCCCGCGTGCTCGCCGCCCATCAACGAATCAATATTATGGCTGAAAAGCTTAGCTCTTTAATTAAGTCGTCCCGTGTGGACGCCAAGACACCTCCCCAGGCGGCACCGCCGCCCCATCGCAAAGAACTGCGCACCCGCATCGCAAGCGCGTGGCCGATTCTCCTGCTGCTCGCCTTTTTGTTGCTGCTGTGGCTGCTGTTTGGCGACCGCTTGGCACCCGCACGTGCGGTCGAGCTTGGCACGGTGGTCACCCTGCGCTCAGCCGAGGATTCGGCGCTCGCGGCGACTCCGACGACTGATGCAGAGGAAACGGATCGCTACAGCGGCGCCACGCTCTTTCAAGCCTCTGGCTGGATTGAAGCCGCGCCCTTCCCCACCCGCGCGGTGAGTTTGATCAATGGCACCATCGAAGCAGTCCATGTTTTGCAGGGCGAGACCGTCACCCAAGGGCAGTTGCTGGCCAGTCTAGTCGCCGACGATGCTCGCTTAAATGTGGCCACAGCTGAGGCGGCGCTCGGCCAGAGTCGCGCCTTACTAGCCGAGGCGCAGGCGATGGAGCAATCGGTGGCCTCCGGCCTGCGGACACTTGAGCTGGAAGTCGCCGCCGCGACGGCGCGACTTGACGAGCTCAAGGATGATTCCGAGCGACTGGCAAAGATCGGTGCCGACGCGGTGCCTAGGCGCGAAATCTCACAGGCGGAACTCAAAACAAGCAGCCAAGAGGCTGCTATTCTCGCACTCGAAGCCCAAGCGGCGGAGTTGGAGGCTCAATCCAAGGCGCGCAACGCGCAGAGCCTCCACGCCACCCATCGAGTCACACTCGCAGAGACAGAACTGGCTCGCAGACAACTCGCGCTGCAACGCACCCAAATCCGCAGCCCCATCGATGGTATTCTCCAGCGTCTGCACGTCGCGCCCGGCATGAAACGTATGCTAGCTATGGATGACCCCGAGTCGGCCACCATCGCCACGCTCTACCAACCCGACCAGTTGCAAGCCCGCATCGACGTGCCGCTCGAAGCCGCCGCACGTCTCTTCATCGGGCAAGCGGTGCGCCTGCGCAGCAGCCTGCTGCCGGATCGCGAGTTTGAAGGCAGCGTCACTCAAATCGAAGGTCAAGCCGACCTGCAACGCAACACGCTACAAGCCAAAGTCGCCCTCCATCAGCCAGACGCCAAGCTACGCCCTGAGATGCTCTGCCGCGCAGAATTTCTCGCGCCGCCCGCGCAGGCCGGTGGTGCCACACGCTCCGGTCAGCCCAGCGCAGTCGCGCTCTACTTGCCCAGCGCCGCGCTCTTGCCGAACACGGGCGCAGAGCCCGCCGCTGTCTGGAAACTAGACGCTACCAGGCTGCGCGTCGTGCAGCAAGAAGTCGTCACCAGCGGCTCAGCCCGCGACGGCTATCTACGCGTGATTGAAGGCCTCAAGCCAGGCGACCGCGTCGTGCTCAA
>Ga0222650_1001390_pt1 | contig 12259 bp, 9 predicted proteins | sample AntAcemetagen367_FD_179820 | JGI IMG/M metagenome (GOLD analysis project Ga0222650, IMG submission 179820) | Saline water microbial communities from Ace Lake, Antarctica - #367 | ecosystem: Environmental > Aquatic > Non-marine Saline and Alkaline > Saline | place: Antarctica: Ace Lake | collected...
ATAAATGGAGAGATGCTCATGATGATTGGAATACAAATGATAGAATGCAAACAAGATTTACAACCCTTGTATGTAATTCACTAGATGATATAGAAAATAACGAGAAGGACAATAATAAAATCATTCGCTCAATCAGTAAAACAGTGTATTTGGACAATGACATGAAATCCAAGTATATTGAGTAAATATCAAGTGGAAAAATAACAAATGTTCAAATGTAATAAAAATATCACACATGTGTATAGTATAGGTATGTTATTTTTATTAGGATTGTTTCTCTTTTCACTCGTTAATGTCAACGCATATGACCCGACTCTTTCCAAACATTGTACACAATTGGCACAATCGACTTATTGTGTATCTTCAATCGATCAATGGAATTGTATTACATGTGATTCATCTATCAAATTGGATTATGTAGTAGAGGATAATGGTATACGTGCCCTCCAAGGATACGATAGTAATACCGAAACATTATTCGTTGCCTTTAGAGGCTCTGTCAATATACAAAATTGGATTGATAACATCCAAATTAGCAAAATAAATCCGTATAGTGATACTTCCATTGGAGTTGAAAAGGGATTTTACAAAGCTTACAACTATGTAAAAACAGAAATATTTGATAATTTACCATTATTGGCAAAAAAATATGGAACACACGATATACTAATTACTGGTCATTCTTTAGGGGCTGCTATGGCTACATTGATGACATATGAAGTGTCAACATCAATTCCAATTTATACAGTAACACATTTGATTACATTTGGTTCTCCTCGAGTAGGTAATCCTGAATTCGTACAAAGCTTCAATCATCATTATTCAAATGTATACTACAGAATAACGCATTACTATGATATGGTACCACACGTCCCCGAAGAATTTATGGGATATTTACACATTTCAAATGAAATTTGGTATAATGAAGACAATACATATTTTACTATATGCGACGATTACAACAGAGAAGATAAAAAATGCTCTAATTCATGCTCACCAGTTCATTGTACAAGCACTAGCGATCATCTTTACTATTTGAACGTAACCATGGGTAGTGATACTAGTAATTGTATTATACCGTGATACGAAACCATTTCCACATGATATTTGCGAATCCAATTTTAATTGCGAAAATTATTGTACTAAATATTCTAGTAATTGTTTCACCCATTTACATAATTACTTACAAAAAAATAGTTAAATATAAAATAACTCTGTATATTAATGGATACAAAAGAAGAATTAGTAAAACATATTAGGAGTTGGATTCAAATAGATAATGATATTGCCACATTACAGAAACAAGCCAAGGCCTTAAGAGAAGAAAAGAAAAATTTAACATCTTCTTTAGTTGATGTAATGAAATCAAATGAGATTGACTGTTTTGACATTAAAGACGGTAAACTAATGTATACCAAATCTAAATATAAAAAACCAATTAATAAAAAATCACTGAACGAGGCACTTCAAAATTACTTCAAGGATAATACCGAATTAGCCAAAGATGTTAGTGAGCACATTTTAAATAGTCGTGAAGAATCCATCAAGGAAACGATTAAGCGTAAAACAGAAAAATAATTTAAATAGTACATAAGTAAGATATTATTACAATAACATGTTTTGGTATAATAATAATAATAATAATAATAACAACACAATAGACGATGATGATGAAGAAGATGTATATATAGATGAAATACGTATGAAATCATATGACTATGATAATAATAATAATGATACTTGTGAATCAATACAATACAACATGATTGATATGATTGTTCAACATCCGTTTATGGAAAGACTAGAACTACAAATGGATGTTTTACATAATTGTAGAGAGAAAATACGCATAATTCCATACAAGATAACCAAACATTCACTTATAGACAATGTTGAATACTTTGTAGAGTATTCTATTAATGATGATTTTCTCTCTACAAATTTCAATTCCAAATCTAATTTGATTAATGATATAGTTGATGACATGTTGGTAAATCTTTCAGGCAAGAAGAAGATGATAGGTTATGTCAAATTTAAGGGACATATATATTTATTTGTTCAAGTTAGAGACAATAATGGCATTGAGGGACGTTGGATAACTAATTGGGATATATTAGTTAATAAACATTGTTTTGGAGAGAAAATCCAACAAAATGTTATAGATTTTTTTATACATCATTCTAATGTAAGTGATTTAATATATCGTAAACAACGATGTTCTAAACCAATGGTATTGTATACACGAATCGATCCCACATACATAGAATATATAAATAGACATCAATCAATTCAGTATTGTCAAATGAAAAAGGAACCATTGATTACATTGAACCATTACTTAGAAAATGATAATATAAGAACAATCTGTTTTGTAGAAGACTGTGATTTTAGCACAAACAATCGCGAATTAATTGCCCAGGATAGTATTCAAATAAAACAGGATAACCAGATTTTGTGGCTATTTAAAAATGAAAATGAAATAGTGTCTTATTCAACAAAAAAATAACAACATATAGTAAAATGAAAATGTCAACGATTGGAATCATTCTATTATCAATTATAGCTATGTATTATACTATATCACAAGTAATGAATTTTTTAGGTGTAAGTGTAGAATTTTACGGTAGTTATATGATATGGTTTTTTGCGCTCATTATTTTTTGGGGGTTTTTACCTGGACAAGAAAATTACTTTTCAACCTAATTTTTACACATTGTTTATAGCATCGTTTTCATTTCCATGATTTTCGAAACTTTCTATTACTTTCTTGACAATTTTTTCAAGAATCTCTGGATTCATTTTATCTTGTAAATTGTCAAGCATTTCACTATCTAAAGGTTTTCTATTGTGCTTTTCTTCAAATTTATATACCCAATCGTGAACTTCTTTTTCATAATTAGCCATTATTTTGTTTTTACGTTTTACTAATTCCATCATAGCTGGTTGTGCTAAAGCATTTTTATCTATTTCTGGTGTATGAAATAATATTTCAGCAGTACTAATCAGTTCATCGCATATTTCAGGACGTTTTATATCTGGTCTACTTATATCCTTGTCTATATCATCATTAATTAATGATTTAGGGATAGGGAATGTACGATTGAAATGAGCTATAATATTTTCATTTATTGTAGGACTGGTTTCCATTAGACGGTCATATTCTTCTTTACACATTTTTAACATATGACCAACATTCATACGTTCCTCACGTGATTTAGCAAGTTCAACTTTGATATTACGATAAAATTTATCCCATGATATAGAACTAACTCTATGTGCTTCATTTAATTCACTCACTTTTAAAAATTGAGCAATGGTTGTTAAAATACCGGCAAAAATATTGACTGTACCAATAGCCATTTGCATATAAGGACGTATATCCTCATTAAAACGGTCTTGGGCAAAATTCGCTGTTCCGGTTAAAGTACTCATAATAATGACTGGAATAGTAAACCAGGCATTTGTTTTAGAATATGCTTGATGAGCACGTGCATGAAGCCATCGGTAACACATTGCTTTGTCTGCCCACTCTACCAAAATAACTTCATGTTCATTTTTCCATTCTTGTTCTTTGAATGACATACTATCCGTTGTGACAACACCAACCGTTTCAGCCATTAATTGTTCATCTGTTTTGTCCATTATAATTTATGTTTATAATTTATTTTCATGTTTTGAATTATTTTTTTGAATTATTTTTTTTGAATTATTATCTAAATAAATAATAAATGGATGATAAATTATTAAAAGTGAAGTTAGTATTTGATAAAGTTCGTGAGATGCGTGATGATATCGGAGCATTATTTCGTGGTTTAGATGGTCGTATTTCTAAATTAGATGAAGTCTATAATGAATTTATAAATAATACTAAAATGTTAAAAACACCAGATGTAAAGGCATTTATTTTTAGTTTGGATTCATTTTATTTTCAAAATAGTTTATTAAAACGAGAATATGACTTTTTGAATGAATATTATAACATTATAATTAATCGTATGTATGGTGAGTATTATAAATTATATAAATTAATGACAGATTATCTTGAAAAAAGTCATATTGATAATAAACTAAATGACGTTTTGAAGAATAAAAGATATCCAAATTATGATGATTTGGATGAAACCAAGGTATATGAATTTTCATTGATTGTTCAGTTAAATGAAGATATTATAGGTGTGGTTTCGCATTTAATTAATATTTTGAGAGATAAGGAACAATGTTTGAAAACATATACAGCAAATCAAAATTTTGGATTAAATGTAAATAATTTTGTATCAACTTTTAACTATGATGTAGTTGTGCTAAATGAACAAATCATTTTATATGAAAAATATTTGGATTTTTTCTATCATGTACATGAAAAATTATTACAGCGACTAATCACAAAGATTAGTTTGTTGGAAGCACAATTGAATGCTGATATTAAGTTTGAAGGCGGATTGATTGGTAGACGAAAAGATAATAAAACCTTGATGAAAGACATGAATTATGATGGATTAAATAAAAAAACAGCTCGTGAATTAAGAAAATCTATCATATCTAGAAATAGCCCATCAAATATGATAATTGAATCTACAGATAGTGATGAAGAAATAATAGATGAATCATATATCGCAATCAATAATATTTCACCAAATACTCCTACTACTTCAAAATTAGAAATTAACCATCGTGTAGGTAATCATATAACCAGTGTTATATTAGACAAAGAAATGTCATTAGTAGAAAAAATGTTTCAAACGTTTAAATCTGAAAATGAAATAATAAATGATGAAGAAATTTCAAAAATACTTTATGAAGAGGATGAAGAGGATGAAGAGCATGAAGAGCATGAAGAGGAACAACAAGATGATGAATATGAGGAACAACAAGATGAACAAGAGGAACAACAATATGATGAATATGATGAACAACAAGATGAACAAGAGGAACAACAATATGATGAATATGAGGAACAACAAGATGAACAAGAGGAACAACAAGATGATGAATATGAGGAACAACAAGATGAACAAGAGGAACAACAAGATGAACAATATGAACAAGATGAAGAGCAAGAGGAACAACAAGATGATGAATATGATGAACAACAAGATGAGCCAGAACCTGAACCAGAACCTGAACCAGAACCTGAGCCAGAACCAGAACCTGAGCCAGAACCAGAACCTGAGCCAGAACCTGAGCCAGAACCAGAACCTGAGCCAGAACCAGAACCAGAACCAGAACCAGAACCAGAACCAGAACCAGAACCTGAGCCAGAACCTGAGCCAGAACCAGAGCCTGAGCCAGAACCTGAGCCAGAACCTGAGCCTGAGCCAGAACCTGAGCCAGAACCTGAGCCAGAACCTGAGCCAGAACCTGATAAATAAAATAAAAAAAAATTGATATGAAATAATAAACATATATTATTTCATATATCAACATGGAAAGACGCTTGAATAAGAAGATAAATGATTATGTACATACATTTAAAACCGATTTAGCAGAAAAAATAAAATCATACCAACCCGAATCACAGCAACCTGATATGATGGATTTACTTAATTATGTTTATCAATATGATAATTTGGAAATCACTAAAGACGATTTAATGAAGCGAAAACGTGTTAAAAGTACAGTGCCTATATATGATAGGTGTTGTGCGAAACGTGCTAATGGAGAACAATGTACTAGACGAAAAAAAGAAGATTGTCAATATTGTGGTACACATACTAAAGGAACTCCACATGGTATTTTAAATGACAGTGAAACACCAAATACTACTAAGAAAATAGACGTACATGCTATTGATATCAAAGGTATCGTGTATTATTTAGATATGTCCAATAATGTATATGACACTGAAGACATTATTTCCAATAAAAAAAATCCAAGAATCATAGCAAATTACGTAAAAATTGGAGATGAATATAGTATCCCTGACCTGTTCAACTAATATGGTAATGAATATACCATCACATACAACTTGAATACTTACACCCGTAGTAAAAGGGTTTAAAAATACATTTTTTAATATATTCATAGGAACATGAATCCACAACAAGTTGAATATATTAAAACATTTTTAACAAAATGTAATATAAGTATTACACATTTTGATGATTTAAATGGAATGCTTATTCCAAGAGATATTTTTTTAAATAAAGAACTATATAATTCAGTGAAAGAGGAAATTTCTATTTTGAAACAGGTATTCACCTCTTCTGCATTAACATCACTTCAATCCACTGCTGAGGAAACACAGAAATGGCCTCTATTAAATTTAGTTAGGCAAGTATTGAGGTCATGTCATTATAAAATGACACCTAAAAGAATAAGCGCTGGATATACAAAGGATGGTAAGAAAATTTATAAAAGAATGTTTATTGTAGAAAAATTAAATCAAACAGAATCGTCTTTTACTGGACTAGCTGATGTATTGACAAATGATGAATCCAATGAAACTTCCGAAACGATACCTTCTGGTGTACTATTTACTAATCTAGATTCTTCATGATCCTCAACAACTTCAGCAACTCCACTATCGTCTATAGTAGATGTTCCAATTTCTACGTTGGATTCATCCTTAGTATGATCTTGATCATCACCTATTTCTTCTATATGAAATTTATCCGGATCAACATCGTTAAACTGAACCTTATCTTTTAAATAAGCACTATAGAATACATTCTTTTTTGTATTTACCGTGGAAAAAACGTCAGCTACCTTGGAACCCATAAATAGTAAATTTGTTAAATATACCGTCAATGTCTTGCTATCTAAATAATGACTATATACTACAATGGAACTAAGAATCGCATTGAGTAAAAAGGCAATAGTAGAGGCATATCCTGCTTTTTGATAATATCCGTCATAATCCCAAATAGATTGTTTTTTGTCTGTCGCTAATTTCTCAAGAGCTTCCCCTACGGATTCATTGTCCATCGAATTAAATCGATTTACTTCTAGATAATTGATTAATTTATTTTCTCTTTTCACCTCTACAAAATAAAGTGCTAAAAAGGAGGCCATTGTAATAGCATTACAAGCAACCGCCGTCTTGGATAAAGCATCATCACGATTCATATTTTCACTAAGTGAGCAAATATCATCACCACATAGTTGAGGGACAAATGCTACTAAAAAAGCACCCATTAAAACACGATACATTTCTAATACAAGAGTAAGACCTACATTTAATTTTTGATTAAAATCTTGATCATTTTGTTTTTCCTTAATCATATCCATAATAGAAGGACGTTTTTGTTTTAGAGAATTATCTTTACTCACAATAATTTCTTCATCTAATATTTGTTTATCAATTGACGACATTATACTTTATATACACATTAAGCCTTTATTATAGTTTATTATATTTACAATTACACCATATTAAATATATTAAATATATTAAATAATTTGTATTAAATAAAATATGTTATTAAAGTATAATGGCCGATCCTAGTACGAACGACTCTAGCCATACAAGTTTAATACATCCGGAACTTCAACCGGATGTTATTTATCGTAACGTGTTACTGATTAGTGACTCATTACTAGATTGTAATGTATTATATAATTTGGTAAATAAACTAACTACATTTCCTATTATCTATTCAAAGTTATCTAGTCAAAATGATATATCTACAATAATTTCTCAAATAAAAAGGGACGATTGTTTTTCTTTAGGGATATATTTAAGTGAAACAGATTCAAAGTATTACTTAGTAGGAAATGACACTTTTTTTTCTTACGATGATAATCGTAACATTACTAATGAATTAACAGAAAGTATGAATTGGTTGTCAACTATAATAAACGATTATAATATCCACGAATTACATTTATTAAATGTTCATAAATTCGAAGGCACTTTGTGGTGTGATAATTTTATCGCGAATACTCAATCAAATAATACAATTAAAATCGGTTTTGTAGAAATAAATGATAAGAGTTATTCTGGACATGTTTCCTTTTTCAATGAAACTGATTTTGAATTTAACTCAATTAATTCGATTGAAGATATATATTACGAATATACTGGTGCAACTGATAGACATAGTTCAAGTAGATTTGATCCATTTAATCCAGATCATTGTGGACTCATGTATCCAAATAACCTACAACAGAATCATGGATATAAAAATATACTCCTTATCGATTCTCATGTTCATGATTTTCAAACCATTGTGGATTCAGTAAATACAGATACATGTTGTATTGTTTATACACCAGGTGCTTCAAAACGAATACTAACTGTTTTATTAGAAAAATATTTTACTACTATTGAACGCATTGCTATTTGTTTTACATTTGACTCTAATGGAGAAATAGAAGTGACAAGATATTTCCTTGACGGTAATACATATTATCATCTCGATAATGGAATAGTTCAATCAAACGAAAATACTATATGGTTAATCGATACTATTAAAAAATATAACGTAAATAATCTAGATTTCTTAGGTTGTGAAACATTACAATCGCGTAAATGGAAAGAGTGTTATAATATTATAACCAGTGAAACATCGGTTGTAATTGGAGCATCTGATGATAAAACAGGTAATATTAAATATGGAGGTGATTGGGTTATGGAGAATACTTTGGAAAATATTGAATCAATTTATTTTACACAAAATATTCAATATTATAAATATTTATTAGATGATCCTCTTTACTGGGATGATTTAATCTATACTTTCAATGATACTAATATGACTGCGCGAGTATCTTTCGGTAGTACTACTTCTACTCATTTTACTTCGTCTACTTTGCAAACAGCTATAGTACCTGGAAGTGTAACAAAACCTGATGGAACAATATATACAGTCACGAGTCTCGCGTCCTATTGTTTTAACTATTTTACTGCATTGACTAGTGTAACTCTTCCTTCCAGTATTACCTTAATAGAAGTAGGTGCTTTTTTAAACACTACTAATTTGAGGTCCATCACTATTCCTGATACAGTTACTCAATTACATAATAATTGTTTTAGAGGATCAGGTATAACAGCGATAACAATTCCAGCATCAGTAAATAGGATAGGAACTGGCGCATTTTATTCATGTACTAGTTTACAATCATGTATATTTGAAGTCGGATCTCAACTCACCGAGATAGATAATCAAGCTTTTTACAATTGTTATGATCTAAGGGACGACCTTATCTTACCTTCTTCGCTTAAAAGGATAGGAACTCAGACATTTTACGACAATAGGTCGGTAACGCTATTAACTATAGGTAGCTCTGTAACAGAGATCGCTTCGTCCGCTTTCTTTGGCTGTACGCAAATACGTTTTCCATCTTCTTCCACAGGATTCCCTGCTTCTCTTGAAATAATTGGAAAACAGGCATTTTCTAATTGTCATCAACTAACAATGAATAACAATAATGAATTAGTAATACCTGATAATACAATACTTGGTCCTACGGCTTTTCAAAATGTTTCCCATATCACCAAAATCACTTTCGGTGTAGCTTCAAATATAGAGAATGCTGGTATTACTCTCATGAACGGTTTAACTAGTGTTATTATACCTCCAAGTAATCCATATCTAGAAATAGACAATAATGCAGCGATATATGCAACATTGAATGGAGAAAAAAGGCTTGTGCGTTATATGAATTACGCTACAACACCACTTGATGCCTCTGGTGTTAAAACGTATAATATTCTTCCTGGAACTCGTAACATAGATGCGTATTGTTTTTATAATACAGATGTAATACGTATCATTGTCCCTGATTCATTGATAACACTAGGTTCAGCCAGTATATACAATGTAGGTTCTTTTTATTATTCCGTGGCACAAGAAATATTGTTTCAACACGACAGTGATGCCACCATAAACTTTGCAACCTCAACTTGTTTTGATAGGTGTTATAACTTGAAACGTATGATTTCTTTACCAAATAATATTACTTTTATGAAAGATAATACTTTTGCGAATTGTAGTGCTTTGACAGAATTACTTCTTCCTACTTCTCTCACTAAGATAGATTCACATACTATGTTTAATTGTCAGAATTTGAGAGAACTTGTTATACCGGATGGTGTTACCGAAATTCGATATTACACTGGATATCAAAATCAACGACTCGAGAAATTAGTATTAGGTAAAAAGGTATCCATAATGGGTTCTCCTTGTTGGATGAATTTAGCATTATACGCTGATTGTAATATTTACCTAAATGAAAGCCAATATAACCAGTTTGGTAATAATACCAATTATTTTGCCAAGGCATCCAGTTCATATAGTATAAATTATTATCTAAGTCCAGGAGATATTACATTATCTAATCTGGGTATAACTAATGACGGACTATTTAACTATAGTGGTGATATTAGCGCAAGTCATGTACAAAATAAATCTATGACATTCACTATATCAGGTCCTGATAGTGATAAATTTACTATCACTGGTTCCACAATAACGAATGTGAATACACTGACTGAGGATATATATTACATTATAATCACAGCAACAGATGTTGATGGTGAAACCAACACGAATAATTTTGCCATTGAACAGACAACCGTTGAATATTTAGCTAAAAAGGTGCCGTATCCACTTATCTCCACATATTCGATAACAGTTACACCCGCAAACGCATATATACAACTTTCGAAAGTGCGAACAGATTCAAACAATAATACTTATACTTCTGGACGTACACGTGGTACAATAGATAATGTAGACAATTTTACACACCCTGGAGGTAATGATATGGCGGCATTTTTAACAAAACGTAATAGAGCTGGAGATGTTCAATGGACAAAGATGGTATTTCCAACTGGTGGCGTTGCTGCAACATATGGATTAGCGGTAGATGTCTATAGTAATAGTTATCTAAGCATAACTACAAAAGGTGTTTACAATAACACTCCACCTTCTAGTACTACCGCATTTCACATACTAATAGTAAAAATTGATACCCATGGAACACTAATATGGTCGAAAATGCTTCATAACGTTGGAAGTTGGAACGAAATAAGTTTCCTTACAACAGATTCAAATGGTAATCTTTATGCTTCTGGAATTGTGAATGGAACGATAGATAATTCAGGAGGTATTATACACCAAGGCGATAATGATGGATTCCTAACAAAAATGAGTAGTGATGGTACTATCCAATGGACCCAATTGATAGGTGATATTGATAATCAACTTGTTAAATCGGTCGTAGTAGATAAAAATGATAAGATTTATATTGCTATATCTACTAAAAGTAACGGTTTTGCATATAGAGGATTTATAAGAAAATATGATACAGATGGTAGCACTATATGGAATAAATTGGCTCTTTCTTCTAGTGGAACAGAGAATATATTAATGGGCTTGGTAACAGATACAAACGATAATGTTTATGCGACCGGATATACGAATGGAACACCACAGGATAATACATCGGGTGTTACAAATCAAGGAAGTAATGATGCCGTTCTAATAAAATATGATACATTCGGCAATCATATCTTCACACACATGCTGGGTTCAACTGGTAATGAAATTGTCAAGGAAGTAACAATAGATCCCTCTAATAATGTTTATATTGCTGGAATAACTTCTAGTCCGGTTCTTGATGGTGTTACAAATCAAGGAGGTAATGATTGGTTTTTAACTAAATACACTTCAAATGGAGCGAAACGATGGACGATACTATCCGGTACAAGTAATTATGAGAGCTTCGACACTCTAACAAGTGATTCATATGGTGACCTTTATATAGGTGGAATTTATAATAGTGAGCGAATTGTACAAAAATATTCAGGAGGTAATGCGCCAGAGCCAGAGCCAGAACCAGAGCCAGAGCCAGAGCCAGAGCCAGAGCCAGAACCAGAGCCAGAGCCAGAGCCAGAACCAGAACCAGAGCCTCAAGCACCGACCGATATAACATTATCTAATATTAATGTTGATGAAAATGTGGGTACAGGTTATACTATTGGTACATTCAACACAACTACTGATGATAATGATACAGGTATATTTATCTATACATTAAACAGTGGTAACGAGAATGTAACCATAGATGGTAGTACATTAAAAACGGTTGTTACTTTTGATCACGAGGCTATATCATCCTTTGACATTTCGGTAAAAAGTACCAATGGTAATGGATTATCAATAGATAAGTCATTTACTATTTATGTCAATGATATCAATGAAGCTCCTACCAATGTAACACTTTCTCAAAATAGTGTTGATGAGAATGTAGCGATTGGAACAGAGATAGGTACTTTTGCTACAGCTGATCCTGATAATAATAATGCATTTACGTA
>Ga0222650_1001392_pt1 | contig 12231 bp, 2 predicted proteins | sample AntAcemetagen367_FD_179820 | JGI IMG/M metagenome (GOLD analysis project Ga0222650, IMG submission 179820) | Saline water microbial communities from Ace Lake, Antarctica - #367 | ecosystem: Environmental > Aquatic > Non-marine Saline and Alkaline > Saline | place: Antarctica: Ace Lake | collected...
AATCCGCACTGATCCGACGACATCTTCTCTGCACGAGGTTGAACGCCTGATGCAAAGCTTGCATGGGCTCATCAACGAAATCCAGCGGCAGCACAGCCCCGAGCTACGTAGGTTTGCAGTCAACGAGATCAATTTAACAGGCTATACTGACGAGCACAACATGTTGCAGGCAATAATCACTCTGAAAAGGCGACAAGGAGTAGAAATAGGCCTAGATCAGATCACGGGCTTAACTCTAGCGTTTTTTATTGGGAACTCTACATTGAGCACAGATTCAGGCCACGAGTACAAGTGGTGTCCAGCGAGCAACAGAATTGGGGTCACATCCTGCGGAGTCACGCAAATCACGAAAGCAACGTCCTGGTGGCAAACAAGCCGCTCGAAAGTTATGCTTGGAGCCAACTTCGATGCCAACGGCACGTTGATCATGACAAGTTCCAATTGTGCGACGATAAAGAGACTTCTATCCATCATGAACTCGGGCGACAAGACAGGATTTGTAGCCAGGCTAAAAAAACCAGTCTTCAGCCGCCACGGGCGCATTTTCTCACGACAAGAACACGTTTCCCCGGCCGACGAGGTCGGGCCGGATAACAACAGTAGTGAGATTGACGTAACGGAGAGCACCGGGTTGGACGGAACGCAAACCTGCGGCGAGCTGTCGTCAATGCCAAGTACAAGCCCTGAGGGGGCTAAACTTGGACGCGCAACGGGTGGTAACACTCATGTGGCCATCGACATGTCTTTGGGAAACAACGCTGGCTCCTTACCGCTGGCAAGCCAACAGAACTTGCCTGCCGAGATCACATCCCGGTGCAAACAGTGCGAGGAGACTTTCACAATTAGCATCGGTGAGCAGCAGTTCTTTGTACAAAAGGCGATGAGCACACCAACCCGGTGTACACGATGCCGACGATGGAACCGATCGAAAACTCTGAATAAACCTGGCGGAGATATTCCCAAGGGCAGCTCTGACTCCAGATTTCGAGAAGCGCTCACATCATGGGCCATGAAATCAGGATGGTGGACTGAAGCCAGAAGCATCGAAGAAAAGAAATGGACGCAGGCATGTGGGATGCAGAAGCAGCAGCTGGTCGGAGCGCTAGGGCTGCTGTGGAAAAGAGTCGACAAAATCACATCACTCGACACGAAAATTGACAACGAAGCACTCGCATTGGCACTGCAATCGCAGGTAAGTTTCACCACTGTGGAGTGGGACGAGCTCAAGGTACATGACACAGTCATATGCACTAGCTACATTAGTTCAGGAAAGCATTTCTTCAAACCTGCCCTCCCAGAGAAACCAGCAGGGACAGTGGGAGGAAGCGAATCAGCGATGGCTGGATCACTGGTACGAGATTTCTGGACAGCTATAGAGAATGGCGGTGTGCCGGAATTCTTAGGTAGGCTCCGAAACAGAGGTCACAGGCTCATAGCAAGATGGGGTGAAGAGATCTTGCTGGAAACCTCTGGTAATCAGAGAACGTGGAGTTCAATTTCGGGCTGGGAGCAGTGGCAGTGGCAACGAGCCCTGGAATCGTGCCAGAAATGGAAACCACAAACCAGCCTAACAGGGAATGTGATCTCTTGGAACCTAGGACCACTGCATCTGTCCGTGGCGCTACCATACATTGCACAGACAATGCAAAAAGGAGCTGCGGTAGTCCTGCTACAGGAGGTACTTATACGTAAAGGAACGACAGTCAAAGTCAGACGAGAACTCAGACAGATGTTCCCAAAGTACGAATGCTATATCGCAGCGGGAAGCCACGTGGATGTAGGAAACGATGAAAATGACAGAGCGCTAACTGAGGAGTATGCACGCAGCAGAGCGCAAATCACAGTAGTCACTTTCCTACACAAACGAGTTTTTCAAACTAACGCACTGGTTCGCACCTGGTACAAACCCCGTGACATGTCAGCGCTTGAGCACATGGCCCAAGGCCGTGTTCTATGGCTAGAGGCCAAAACACATGACAATGTGAGTATCAGCATAGTCAACGTGCATCAAGCCACAGCGACGCGGCATGATTTGCAGCGGCAAGTCACCTATCTTCTCAGAGCAATGATAGACGCAGCGCTGACGCAGCGGCGAATAATGGGAGGTGACTTCAACGCGGCACTCTCTCGCTATGGCTACGCTCAGTCTACAAGTGCGCTATATGACAAGGTGGACAAGTTTTTCCAGGACTTCGTGCTTTCAACGCACGGAACACTGATTGAATCAGAAGCGCACACGCGCAGGGATCTCCTCAGGGGATCAAGCGCGTCGCTCGACCACATCATCACGTGGAACCTGACGTGCACAAATAAATGCACAATGCAAAGCTCAACAAGCAAAGTTCATTGGGTGGGTGCAGAATGCAATGACCATGCATTAATATCGTGCACAGTCGGTGGAGACTTGCTTACGTATCGCAAAGGCCAAGTGACAGGCGGCCGACCAGGTGAGCTAAAGTTGAAGAAGATAGACCCAAAGCAGCTCCCCCGCATCCAGTCAAAGCTTAACGTAATCACAGGTCCGATAGCTCAAGAAATACACAGAAGCTACACGTCAGGTGAGTGCAGTGCTGAGCAAGCCATGGTGCAGATGATTGCTGTGCGAGTCACAACAGCTAGACAGCTCATGCATAGAAAACCGGAAGGTCGAAGCAACCGAGCTCAGGAACGAGGCCCTCACAGAAGCCGAGAACAAGTCAGGATCTTGAAGGAAGTGGGGACATTAAAGGCGGCTTTGATATCTGTGGGGAAACCTGGACAAGCATCAGCAGCAGCCATGCAATGTCTAGCAGAATTTGGAATCTATCATGACCTCCAAATGACGCCGCAGGAGGCACATCACGTCACCCTATGCCCACAGTGGAAAATCGTGCTGAACGCAATGATCCAGTCCCGTCAGAACGAACTGCAGTCCAAAGCCATCAAACAAGACCGCTGGAACAACAGAGAGGCTGACAGGCAAGCTGAAAAGGCCTTTCTCGAAGAGCACAAGGGACCTGGCAAATTCTCCGGTAAGTATGGGCCGCAGCCAACGCAGACGGAACTGGTCTGGAGAATGCCCTGGGGCTGCTGGCTAGAATATGATGACGACCAGATGCTCTCGGAGGCATGGAATGCTGCAACCGAGGAGTTCTCTCAAGATTGGCCAAGCACTGCAGTCCACCAGATACAAGGCACACGAATCATCCTCAGCGTGAGTTACGATCAAAAGGACTGGGGAGTCATGCAAGAATGGATCTCTCAGGCATGCTCCACATGGCATAGTAAAGCCGACCCAGCAAGCGCAGCTGCCACTCCCCCAGTTGTAGAGGCTGCAGTCTCTTCAACGGTATTATCCGATGCCGCGACAGGCACTGCCGCAGTGTCAGCGAATACAGCTACCGCCCCTTCAGGCGTTCGCGCTGCAGACCCGTCACCAGGCGCTGTCTTGCACCTCGCGGAAGCACCTAACGCCTCCCAAACTTTGGGTGCTGAGGGCACTTCAACAGGTGCTGCCATAGCATCAGCAAATACAGCCGCCCTCCCACCAGGTCTCAGCGCTGCCAACTTCCCCACAGGCACTACCTTTATCTCAGCAGGAGCAGAGACTGATCCATCAGTAGCTGGTGCTGTTTCAACAGATGCTACCTTGGCCCCAACGGGTGCAGCTGCCGCTCCCACACGTGCCAACCTGGCAGCAAATGCTGCCCCAGCTGCACCAGTCACTAACGCTGCAGTCTATTCAAAAAGCCCCAGTGTCGGTGGCTACACAGCGGGGACATTGGGAGCCATGATGCACGACTGTGTCAAATGGGTTTTCACAGGGCAACGAGCATTGAAGCAGGCACAAGAGTGGCAAACGGTGTTGGAATTGGCGCAACCAAAGCGTCAAGACGCTCACGATGCCCCCTCATGCCCTCTCTCAAAGTTCATCACGACAGAGGAGAGCCAAGGGGGCGTGATTGCACTCACATCTACAAAAATCACTCGACAGTATGACATAGTCAGGTTTTCTCAAGCAGCGGTCTGTAGGCAGATTCTCTGGAGTAATGGCCCATGGACCGGCGGAGAAATTGAGCCCGCATGGGAAAACTATTACGAATCGCAAGGGTACAAGCCGACGGCAACATGTAAGGAATGTGGATTCAAGAAGCTGTGCGTTCTGACGTCGCTCACGCCTACTGAGGTTCCGCCCTCTCCCCCGCCCCCGCCGCCATCGTGGTGCTGCCTCAAATGTGTCTCGCCAGAAGGCTGCGTTGGTGCACGAGAACGGCGGCCTGAGCCTACAATGACGAATTGGGGCAATGCGAGCAAGACCTGTGCAAGTATCCCGCAGGACACAGCCGAGCACAATAGACGAGAGCTAGTTGCCTTCTGCCAAGGGTGCTGGCACTTTACAGATTTCCGGCACAACAAAGGAACAATAGCAGCGCTGGAGCTGATGACCAAGCTCAAAATCGACGCATACAGAACCGCTAGTGGCACGCAGGGCAGGTTGCGTGGCGCACTCACCAGTCAAGAAATCGCAAAGTACGTTGAATACTGTCTAAAACCAGGCAAGGCGCCAGGCCCGGACAAGTGCCCCAATGAGCTATTGAAGACAATGTCAGATGAGGAATTCTTGATTGTGCAAGCGTGGGTGAATGAAATATTGACTCTACCCGAGAAAACCATCGACACCGCGCGCCAGAGTCGGTCCACCATGAATGGCACCATCTCTCAACTCCACAAAGGAGGCAGCACCAATAAAACGTCTGATCAAAGACCGGTAGTGCTGCTGAATAGTGGGTACCAACTGCTCAATTACATTATCAATGAACGGCTGAAAAGGATCGTGGAACAGACAAATGTGTTAGAACCAGGGCAGGGCGGGGGCAGGCAGGGTCGAAGTGTCAACATCAACATGCAAAAAATGCATTTTGTCACGCATGAAGCCCACAGACAAGGAAAGCGAGTCTATCGAGTCGACATCGACTTCAGAAACGCCTTCAATGCAATGTCGCAGGCAGCTCTCTGGCACGTGATGAACATGTTTCATATACCAGACGTTGACTTACTGGAGCAGATTTACGACAGCGCAACAGTCCGTCTGGCTCCAAACGACGCAGAAAGTGCAACAATCACGTTTGATACAGGTGTAGCGCAAGGAAGCATCACGTCCCCGCAACTGTTCAATATCTTTATCAACGCTCTGTTGCGGATGCTCACGGCGACTGGGCAGAATCAGGGGATCAGTCATGGTTTGCAGATCGGCAAGGACCAGGATGACAGCAGTCAAGACGCCGACCACGGCTATCAGTTTAACAACATAGGTTTCATCGACGACATCTCGATTTTTGCTGAGACCCCAGAAGGAATGCAAACTTTGCTAGATGTGGTGCAGGAGTTCACAACATGGTGTGGCATGGAGATCAACGTAAAAAAAACTTTCTTACTCGTAATTGACAAGGATCGAAAGCGAAGGGAAAGCATGCCGGCACCAGATCTGAGGATAAATGGCGAACGTCTCAAAACGCTAGACATCAATGACGCGTGCCGGTACCTAGGTTACTGGGGCACGGGGAATGGTGACATGAGCGCCACAAGAGAGGTAGTACGTGAAAAAGCAAGAGTAGCACGTGACCTAATCAAAAGCCACCCGCTAACGCCAGAACTTTCTGCCGAACTCTTCGCACAGAAAGGAATCGGCGCCTTCCGGTTCTCGGCAGCCCTCATCGAATGGTCGCAGAGTGAGTTAGAGAGTCTGCAAAAAATCTGGGTACAAGCGTATAAAAACGCATGGCACGTACCATGGTCAAGCGCAAACTCTCTGTACACCTTCCCAACTGCAGAGGGTGGCCATGAGTGCCCCCTGCCGTCAGGAGTACTCACGCAGGCCTTGCTGCAGCACGTTGACCAATGCATGCGGCATGAAGATGTTGTTAAAAAAATTATGCTAGCGCAATTAGCACGCACATTGACAGAGTGGCACTGCAACTCATTTACTGACTTGATTGACGAAATGGAGCTGTGGGACTGGAACGTAGCAAACAAAGACTTCTGGTCACGATTGGCAAAGTCATTGCACAGCCAACAAGTGTCAGTCACATGGGCAGAAAAAATGGACAAAACACTCGCTTCAGTGCTCGTCCCTGAGAAGATGAGCTGGGCAACGGCAACGCGGTCCATCCGGAAGTGCAGAACACGAATTGAGAGGATTGGGGGATCGCGTGTAGACACTGAGCCAAGTGCGTGGGGCCTTGATGTACAAGTCTGGAATCTGTTGTGGACAGGTGAAGAGGCTATGAAGAAAGGCATACCGATGTTAAAAAAAGCAGGGTTCGAAAGCGTTGAAGATCTACCAAGGACAGCTGTAGGCTTTAGTTCAAAAGCATATCAGGATCTGCCACCACAGCTCAGGTTGTCTGCAACGTCGAATGGTGAGCAAAGAGTTCGAGTGCGTGTACCCAATGCGCAAGGACTCCACCGCACCACCCAATTTCTTATGCAAGAGTACCTAAATCTAGTTGATTGGAAAGGCCTCGAACTACCGTCAACAGAGAGAAGGTGCAAAGCGAGTGTCAAGAAATTCGAGCGCTCCCCAACTTTGTTGGCAGAATGGATTGAACTGAAAGAAACTCTCGCCAAGTTCCAAGCTGAGAGAGGCAATGAGACATCAGACGACAAGGGGTCCGATGATTTGACATCAAAAGCCGAACGCAAGCGGAAATCAGATGCAAGCCCAGTGGAGTTTTGCCGCAGAAGCTTGGCGGGAGGTAACGTATGGGATTCTCTCGCCGACTTGCTAAAGATCATGAAGCTACGGGGAGCAGGTGCAGACGACGTGAAAGAGGTCCGGGAAATAGTGCAACACCTCTTTACAAATATCGTTAAGCCTGCACGTAGTAAGCGAGATAGCCGACAGGCAACGACACATGTCGACCACCTGCTGTTTCAGCTCGTTGACGACATGCATTCGATATGGGAAGCGGACTCTTTCCTGGATCGAGCCCAAGAATTGGTGAAGAAGGCAATCAATGAGCATACAGAATATAACACTGCAGAGCTTGACAGGAGTCGCCCAGTCAAAAAAGGAGCAGCGACAAGAAGACGACTCGGCGAACAGGTAGCAGTCAACACGCACACGATGGGCACAAGCTTCGTCGGAAAGGTAAGAGATGTGCAGCAGATAGCAGAGGCGCAGATTGGAGAGGGGGTGGCCGACATGGTGAAGTTTAAGGCTCAGGTAATTGGGCATGAAGCGACCGAAAAGGCCAACAGAATCCAAGCCTGGCAAGGTCTTTCAGACTGGCAGCTCGCCGACAGATTCGACAAGGATAGACCTGTCCTACTCTTACCAGCTTCTTGGTGGAGTGGGCAGCACGAGCCGGAGTTCGAGAGCGCAGGATGGTGGCAAAAGCCGACACGCCGAGCGAAGTGCAAGCAATGTGCAAAGTGCGGGGTCGTCAAGGAGTTTGGTAAGGACTTTCACAAGACGCAACTGGGTCGAGGTGGCAGGTGCTTAGCGTGCAAAGGAGGGAGCCGAAAGAAGAATCAAGAACCACAGCAGCCACTGAGCGGCATGATTTTCACCAATGCAGATCCGAGGTATGCTGGCAGATTCGACGACAAGCAAGGCGGCGACACTATTGTAACGATGGAGAGAGTTAGAGAAGCAATTGCTTTCAACGCGGAGTTGACGGACGAGTCAACATGGTTGTGGCTCACATCGGAGCAAATGGGCTTCCCCTTGAGACCGACAGGTGGGGGAGAGCACGAGGAGAGAGCAGAGGATTTAGACAGCAGCCAAAGGGCACGTGACCACTTAGTTGCGTATCACTTGGCGCCTGCGATCACTGACTTTATTTTAGATGCAAATCGGGAATGCTGCAACAACGATCTTGAACAGACACTAACGCTGCTACACAGTGAATGGAGTAAAGAGATCGAGCCCTCGAGGCAAAGCTCAACACATCATCCACTGATTGTCAGCAACCCGATTGACAAGAAAGGTTCGGAGTTCATGCGTAGAGGCATGCGGTGGGAAGCGCCCTCGATGCCAACAGCTGCATATGACCCTGGCCTCCTTCGTGAACAAGAAACGCCGCTAGTGATAGGAAAGAATTGGTTCCTGGACCAAGAGATCCCAGCAGGTGGTTACGTCAGAATCCAAGACTCGTCGCAGGTATGGGAAGAGCGAGTGGACGAAACGAGAATCATCACGACGGAAGGTCTGACTACATGCCTGGACCCAGGACGAGGATGGACAATCACTAGCGGGGGATGGAACTTTCTGAAAAAGCAGGAGTGTTGGGAAGGCCACGAGCAAGCGCTGATTACAACTATTCGGAAGGAGACAAAACGAACAGAAGAGTTGGAGGAAGCTGGATACAGATCACCAACGTGGGCATTATTACGAGCACTGCAGCAGATCAATAGTGCCACGAGAATTGAAGGAGAGGCAGCGATGTCTGCCCCTCCTTTCTTTCAGTCGGCGGGACGAGGAGATCTACTCTTCTGGGGGAAAAAAGAAGGACCAACGGTAGTAATATGGGAGAGCCTATCAAAACAAGAAAAGGAAAGTTGGCTGGAAGAGGCAAGCACGATGCATGACTGGGTCGTGTGGTGCAAGTCAAAAAAAGGGGCGGAGGAAATCCGCCCATTTGAGCTCAGCGGGAAAGAAATCTTCTCTAACTATGATGAAACGAAATCGAAAGAGGAAAAGAACAAAAAGAACGGGAGCAAAAAGAAGGCACATCGCGGGCAGAGCGTACGATACAGGTCATGGTGGAAGCAAGGCAACATCAAAATGGCAGTGAGTGAGGATCACGCTTCATGCTGGGTTCATAAAGATCTCACTGTCACGACAAAACAAATTCAGGCTTTGTTGACAGCAGCGAAGGCGTCGGGCGGAAAGGACGAATGTCAAGTACGACTGACAGGTATCGAGCGGGAGTACTGGATGGGCACAGAGATCGGCAGATTAGGAGGTTACGGCTTCCGAGGCACAGTCACAGCGGGTGATGGATCTAACCAAAAAGGGGGAAAAATGGGAGCAGGTTATGTGAACCTGCGAAAAAAAAGGAAAAGGCAGCAGAGGAAGGTGGGACGCGAAGAGGAAGGATCCAGCTCGAACCGTCCGGAACTAGCGGCCTTTGTCTTGGCATTACGCGGCACCCCTGTGACAAACCCCATGCTGTATTTGTGCGACAACCAAGCGCTGCTGAAAGCTGTAAAAAGATGGGTAGGTGAGGGCGGAAAAGCGACGTTAGTAGGAGCGCCAGACGCAGACATTTTACTGGAAGCAATCGAAGAGCTCCGAAAAAGAACAACAGCAGGAGCAGCGACGTTTCTGGTCAAGGTGAAAGCGCATCGAGGAGAACCTGCAAATGAAGAAGCCGACATCCAAGCAGACAAGGCTATTTCAGGCAAAGATGTTCCCACAGAATGGCACGACAGGACAAATCGAGCAGTCTTCACATGGCAAGAGCCTCGCCGAAAAGGAGGTACGGTGAGCTATGAAGATCGAAAGTCGACGTGGAACAGCGGGGTGCGGAAGGCGATTAGACGAGGATCAGCAGAAGAGGAGGTGCGCAAGCACCGGGACCGTGTGACAGGAGCTTGGAAACAGATCAGCAAACAAAGACGACGAGTCGATGTAAGCTATGATCCGAGTCTGGTATCGGCTCTACAGCATGGTACATGGATGGACGAGGAGGGTTTCAAAAAGACGTGTATCAAGGAGAAGAGAAAAAGGGGAGGCATCCAACAGCCTCTCTACGGTACATGGGTAGCAGACTTCATGCTGAGACAGGATGCAGGAAGGTTTATGCTGGGGAAGTATCTGAGTGACAAAAAAATCCCATGGCAGCGAAGGAGACGATTGGGGATGGCGGTGGCAGGAAATACACCAACAGCCAGTTTCCTGACCAAAATCGGCAAGATGCAATCAGCAGGGTGTCGGCTGTGCAGAATAGCGCGAGAGGCCCGAGGTGAGAGCACTGACGGTCTGGCGGCTGAAACACACGGTCACATCAACAGTGCAGGCTGCGAAGGAATGGCAACAACAGTTACGGCTGCCCACCACTCCATCTGGAGGCACCTGTATGATAGCATGCACGCTGCACAAAAGCCAAAAAGCAAGCTCAAGTTTGTCACTCTTGACAAAGAAAGTAACATGAGCACGCTGTGGCGACGAGAAGAGTTTCTAAGAATCTGCAGCAAGGAAGAGCTTGCGGAGAAGGCACAGGATATAGAGGTGACAATACCGGTCAAAAAAAGTCAAGAGGCACGGTACAACTTCGATCCAGAGTCTTTCTTCGTAAATCGGTTCTGGGGCAGGCGACCGGATGGGGTCGCAATCAATGAGGCTCTGCAGATCGTATATATATTAGAATTTAAACGGTCGACAGACAGGGACGAGGGGTTCCTAGAGGTGAAAGAAGCAGAAGCAAATGAGCAGCACAAAAGCATCATCGGTGCGCTCAAAGCTGCTGCTCCGAAGTGGGAATTTGAGCAGATCAACTTTGTGGTGGGTAACCGCGGATCTGTGGTTGAAAGCGACTTCTACACCAAGCTCAAAAAGCTTGATGTACAAGAAGGGAAAAAAGACAAGCTCTTCGCCGATCATGTGACACAGGTATGCGAAGCGCACAATCGGGTGATTGTGTCCTTCCTCCAGCAAGTGCAAGGAGGTACGGGGCCAACCACAAAGGGATCGAGGGAGAACATCGGGCACAATGTGCACGTGTGAGGAGATAGAGAGAGGAACACACGCTCAGAGAGCGTCAAAGCTGGGGCCCGTCGAACGATGGTGGACTCAGGATGGTAAACTGGGAATCACAATCCAAGACCCCCCCCCAGAGTCCGGAAGACGGACACATTTATTGTATTTTACTTATTCGTATTGCATTTTGTCACGTGTCTGAAAACTTGCAACTTCACTGCTTGTTTTTTACGTCACTATGAACATCTATTTCTGTTTTCTATCATAATACTGCACGTGACGTCGTCACGGTCTTGCTTATATTTGCTAAATATTTATCACTTTACCTACACATTTTCACATGCACACATAGAGGCACGCACACACAAGCACACATGTATAATCAGCACACAAGAGGAATGGCGACAACCAGGCACAGGAGCCTGGTCGGGAGAAGCGGAGGAAGGGGTTTTGTAAGAGACAGGCCTAAAAAAAAAAAAAAAAAATTTCAGCACACCGATACCTCAAATCTAAAAAGATTCGAGCAAATAGAGCTTCAAGCAAAGCTACTAAACTATTTCTTAGAAAGTAATAAAAGCAACATCAATCAAACATTGTATGTGTGTGAATAGAACAAACAAATAACGAAAGGAAGCCTGAAAATGAGACAAACATACATAACGAGGATCAGCATCAAGTAATACTCACGTGTCACGACCATGTTTCCAAGAAATTCTCAAAGCTTTTTGACACCTTTTGAGCGTGACCTCGAAGTCATGCCTGCAACTTCTTGGGTTTTTGGAACAATGTCCCCTTGGGACTCGGGGATGCCAAAAATCTCTTTGTAGTTGTCGATGCTTATGAAGTTACTGTGTTTTGGTAGACGAATATTCAAGCACAAAAAAAGTGTGTGCCGCGCTGTTTCCGTGGATGGGGCTGAGTGGATATGGGCCGTATTGAATAAAATAAGATCCCCCGCTTGCAAAGTTGTGAATTTCGGTGAGTGCGCTGCGTCCAGAACTGTTTCCCATGCCGAGGACATGTATTTCTTTCGGTCTTCGGCTGTCATTCTTGCGAAATCCTTTCCAGGATAATTTCCAAATTCAGTACTTCTTGTGTTGTCGTGCAAAGCAAGCATTATGCCCAAGTTTTGCTCCTGTCCATCCATGTGAAAAGCCTGTTGCCATGTACACATGTGCAAATGTGACATTCAGCAAAATCTGTCTACATACTTGTACTGCTGGTTCTCAGGTATGAGACAGAAAGAGCAAGATAGAGAGAGAGAAACAGAGAGAGAAACACAGAAAAAGAGAGACCGAGAGAGAGAGATAGAGAGAAAGAGTGAGCGAGCGAAACCCAGATAGAGACATAGAGAGATACAGCGAACAAATGAGAAAAAGAGAGAGAGAGACGAGGGAGAGAGAGAGACAGAGAGAGGGAGCGAGAGGGGGCGAGAGAGATAGCAGGAGAGAGAGAGAGAGAAAGACAAAAAGATATAGAAATAGAGAGAGAGCGAGAGCGAGAACGAGAGAGAGAGAACGAGAGAGAGAGAGAGAACGGGAAAAAGA
>Ga0222650_1001394_pt1 | contig 12218 bp, 9 predicted proteins | sample AntAcemetagen367_FD_179820 | JGI IMG/M metagenome (GOLD analysis project Ga0222650, IMG submission 179820) | Saline water microbial communities from Ace Lake, Antarctica - #367 | ecosystem: Environmental > Aquatic > Non-marine Saline and Alkaline > Saline | place: Antarctica: Ace Lake | collected...
GTGATCCGCTGGCAACAAGCCCTGCTCCCGTTCCCACGGTGATCGTATACCCCCATGAGGGAGTACTGGAATAACGACCATCATAGTTCCGGCGCGCGAAAACCACCGAACTGCCCGGACCGACCGTCAGGGTCGCACCGCTCGCAACCGTAATGTCGCCCACAATTCGGTAATTGTTCACGCCGTCATACGAGCGCCACTGCAACGAACCTGTGAGCGTGCCCCCGGTCTGCGTGTAATAGGCTCCACTCGGGTAAGTGTTGCCGGACAGACCCGTGAAATCGAAGCCCGGTGACGCCGAAAGAAAATTGGTTGAGTCAAAGGTCGTGCCGGTGATTGTCGCCAGCACGCCTGCCGAAAGAGACAAGTAGTCTGCAACCGTCGAACCGGACATACCGACCGTTGCCGTCCCTGTGGCCACGAGCGAATTCAGACTCGAGTCGACCATCGTCAGGACGGCTGTGTTGCTCAGGCTGACCTCCCCCAGAAGCGTACTGCCGTTCGTCACACCTACGGTGGAGTTCCCACTTGCGAAGATTTTCAGATATGAGTTGGTCTGCTGGCAGTTTGAGAACGAGGCCGATGCGCCATCCCCCACCACAATCCGGGCCACCCTGCTAGTGAAGCTGTTTCCATAGTAGCCGTCCTGGACCCAGTCGCCGGTGAATTGTGATCCGCTGGCAACAAGCCCTGCTCCCGTTCCCACGGTGATCGTATACCCCCATGAGGGAGTACTGGAATAACGACCATCATAGTTCCGGCGCGCGAAAACCACCGAACTACCCGGACCGACCGTCAGGGTCGCACCGCTCGCAACCGTAATGTCGCCCACTATCCGGTAGGTATGGCCACCTCCCCATGTTTCATTGACTGAGATGATGCCACTTTTTTCAATAATATCTGCATAAACAAAAGACTGGCTTGCGACAAATATCAAGAAGGCGTGCAACAGACAGGCGATGCGAAAATGAACAGAGTATATTTTCATAATTGGATTCAGGAGTTCCGGATCGGAACAAATGGTTTTTTCAACTTTCTATTTGGTACTAGGAGTCTCATTTTAACATTTTCTAAATCTTGAAGCAATTTTCGTCATTGCACGATTGGGAATGGAAATACGATCTTGGCGGATGGCAATCCGTGTTCTGTTGTGCCACGGAGATGCAGATTCAGAACCGCCGGGAACCTATACCGCTCCGGGATTTCTTCCGGAGATTTCGTAATCGGCCATTTCATGATCCAAGCCTTATCAAAACTCCGTATAAGGGGGCAAGCCCCGTTTCCCATTGAAGATATTCTTGCATTACCCATTTAGCATGATTCTGGGGGAAACCCGTAAGAACGGGAGAGGTAGAGGTCGTTCCGCCAGAAAGAATGACAGCGGCAGATAAACCCCGCTCCTGACTAGGCCCGGGGTGATTTTGCTGAACCACCTCCCCACTCTGGTTTAGCCATGAGTTGTGGATTGGAACAAATTGGAGCTGGCAGCGGGCAGTTTTTGCATTGGGTGCCTTGTGGGTGGAATATTTATCCGTCACCAGATGTGATCGCAATGCCTTCCGGCGCTTGCTTTTCGATCGCTTTGTGGAAATCCAAGTTGCGGTGGTGTTGATAACATTCTTCAAAGAGTTATGGAAGAGGTTCAGCTCACCTACCGGGTGAATACTCCAAGCCTCGCTACTTATTCATCATCTGTGTCTATCTGAGTCATCTGTGGTTCTATTTTCCGTTCCAAGGTAACAACCATGGCTGCGCCTTTCCAACTGGCCGGGGCAGCATCGGTCGGGAGGTTCCAATACCTTCCTTGCTATGCGTGAAACCGTATCGGACAGCTCCGATGGTAGCTTCTGCCTGCCCTGATTTCCTTACCCAGTCCTTGCCACCCACCGGTCGCTCTGTATGATTCAATAAGTGTCCAAATCGCTCTCGATCATTATCGCCCTTTGCGTCCCGGCAATCCTATCAGCCAGGCCACCCAATATCGTTTTCATCCTCGCTGATGATCTCGGCTACGGCGAACTTGGTTGTTACGGGCAGGAGAAAATCAAAACACCAAACCTCGACCGGCTCGCGAGAGAGGGCATGCGTTTCACCCACCACTACACTGGCGCGCCCGTCTGCGCCCCGGCCCGCTGTACGCTCCTCACCGGCAAACACCTCGGTCACGCGGAGATCCGCGACAACCGCGACTCCGGAAATGGCAAAGAGTTTCCCGGTCAGTGGCCGATCTCCGACCAAGCCGTCACGCTCGCCGAAACTCTCAAAGCCGCAGGCTACGCCACGGGCGGCTTCGGAAAATGGGGACTCGGCCCCTCCGACAGCTCGGGCGGTCCCAACAATCAGGGCTTCGACCGCTTCTACGGCTATAACTGCCAGCGCAACGCCCATTCCTATTACCCGCCCTATCTCGACGACGATCGCGGCATCGAAGTCATCAACAAAAATCCCATTTCCGGCCACCAGCGCAAACCCGAAGGCGAAGTCAAAGCCGAAGACTACCGCGCCGAAACATACGCTCCCGACCGCATCCTCGAAGAAGCCCTGAAATTCCTCGACGCCCAAAAAGACAATCCGTTTTTCCTCTACCTCGCCTTCGTCGAACCCCACGTTGCGATGCAGCCGCCTCAGGAATGGATCGATAAATACCCCGAATCATGGGACAAGAAAAACGGCCCCTATCGCGGTGAAAACGGTTACCTCCCCCACCCCCGTCCGCGCGCTGCATACGCCGCGATGATCTCAGATCTGGACGAACACGTCGGAGCCATACTCGCCCGACTCGATAAACTCGGCCTGACAGACAACACCCTCGTTATCTTCACCTCCGACAATGGCCCGACCCTACCCAGATCCGATTCCAAGTTCCACGTCGGCGGAGCGGATCCAGTATTCTTCAACTCCACCGCCGGACTTCGCGGCTGGAAAGGCGACGTTTACGAGGGAGGAATCCGTGTCCCCACCATCGTGCGCTGGCCGGGAAAAGTGAAACCCTACTCCACCTCCGACGCCCCTTCCTATTTCCCCGACTGGTTCCCGACTCTCTGCAAGGCAGCCAACGCAACCCCGCCCGAAGACCTCGATGGCACCGACCTGACTCCCGCCCTCACCGGAGACAGATTCAGCCGCAGAGGCCCCATGATTTGGGAATTCCACGGCTACGGTGGCCAACTCGCCATCATCAACTGGCCGTGGAAAGCTGTCCGAACCAAAGCCGCATCTGACAAGCCCAACCCTTGGGAACTCTACAACCTCGAAACAGATCCCTACGAGGCCACAGATCATTCGAAAGAAAACCCCGGAACTCTTTTGAAACTGACTACCACATTCAAGTCCAGTCGCACCCCCAACCCGACGTTCAAACTTCCTACCTACGATGAGTGACCATTTCCATTTGGTATCCTTTTCAGAACACTGCCACCTAACGAATAAGCAGAACGTCGGCAAGAAACCACGCGACCATCACGACGCCTATAAACACTTTGAATCCCATCCCCGCGAGAGTTCCGACAACACTGCCCACTCCGGAAATCGCCGATTCTCGAGTCTTCTTTTTTGCGAACAGGTATTCAAAACCGAACGCTCCGGCGAGCGGCCCGACCAGCAATCCGAAGGGCAGAAAAAACAACCCGACAAGCCCGCCAACCAACGCACCCACCGCGCCCCACCTGCTGCCACCGAACCATTTGGAACCCAGCGAACCACTGATGATCTCAAAAATCTGGGATACCGCCAGCAGGATGATAAGAATACCGAAACTCCACCACGCGATCCCCGCCGATGGCCCTACCATCAGCCGGTATCCCACTGCTGCGACCAAAATAATCAGGTGTCCCGGAAGCACAGGCAACACACATCCCGCAAGCCCGACCACAAGCAGACTGACGGTGACGAACCATGCACCACTTCCCTGTAGAAATTCCCACACGCCGCAACCTATCTCTTCCCCGCCAGCTTGGAAATGAAAAGCACAAGACCGTGATGCACGCTTGAATCACGCTGCCGGCATCCTATTCTATCCCCCATGCGCAAGCTTATCGCCCTTCTCTTTTCTTTCAGCTCCCTGCTCACCGCTCAGGAAACCCACATGGTCGTCGAAGCCTACTCGGGAAAAGTCCTTTCCGCATCAGGTTCAACCACCGAACGCCCCGTAGCTTCACTCACGAAGATAGCCACCGCGATCGTTGCGGTCGATTGGTCAAACGCCACACAAACCGACCTCGGAAAAGAAATCGTCCGCGTACCGGAAATCGCAAGCTATCTCGGAAACTCCAGCCCCGTCGGTCTCCGAATTGGAGATACCCTAACGCTCCGCGACGCACTCTACGCAGCGCTCCTCGCCTCAGACAACGTCGCCGCCCTCACCATCGCCAACCACGTCGGCGCACAGATCCTGGCCAGACGCGGAAGGACCGGCGACCCCACTCTCACCTTCGTCGCAGAAATGAACAAACTCGCCGAAGCGATCCAAGCGAAGGACACACGCTTCGTGACCTCCCACGGCTTGGAAAGCGGTGACAAAGCAGGATACTCCACTGCCGCCGACATGGCCCGCCTTTCGATTCACGCGATGCGCCGCAACGCCATCACTTTCATCACCCGCCAGAAGTCTCGAAAGATCCTGATAAGCGAACGCGAAGTCACCATCACCAATACCAACGAACTCATTGGCGAAGTAGGCATCCTCGGCATCAAAACCGGGACCACCAACACCGCCGGTCCCTGCCTTGCCACCTGCATGGACCGCGATCCCTTGGTCAGAACCAGGCCCGATGGCAGCAAAGGCGTCACTCCACGCCGCCTCATCGTCGTCGTTCTGAATAGCCCCGATCGCTTTGACCGCACCCGCAAACTCCTCCGCGACGGCTGGGCATTCTATGATGCCTGGCTCGCCGCTGGCGCGCCTGTGAAGGAACCGAAACGAGAAATCCTTTCCACTCCGGCACCGAAATAGTTTATACTACGGCCATGAGGATCGGTATATTGAATAGCGGAGGCGATTGCCCCGGACTGAACGCGGTAATCCATGGCGTCGTCGGCGCGGCTCACAAACTGGGTTGGGAAGTGATTGGCTTCAAAGACGGCTTCGAAGGCCTCCTCCCTCCGGGGGATTTCAAAGTTCTCAAACCTGAGGATACAATCGGAATTCTCAAACTCGGTGGAACCATCCTTGGATCGACCAACAAAGGTCACTTTGCTGCCAAAGTCGGCAAGGGCGATATCGCTGAAGTCCCCAAGGAAATCGTGGACCGCGCCCGGCGCACCATCGACCAAATGGAGATAAGCGCTCTCATCATCGTCGGAGGCGACGGTTCACTCACCACCGGACTCCAACTTTTCCGTGCCGGATGGCCTATCATCGGCGTCCCGAAAACCATCGATAACGACCTCTCCGCTACCGCTATGACCTTCGGCTTCGACAGCGCTGTGACCACAGTCGTCGATGGCCTCGACCGGCTTAATACCACCGCCGAATCCCACAAACGCGTCATGATACTCGAAGTCATGGGAAGACACGCGGGCTGGATCGCACTCTGGGGCGGAATCGCCGGCGGCGCGAATGTCATACTCCTACCGGAAATCCCATTCAACTTGGAAAAGATCGCCGAATTCATAAATGAACGCGATGCCCAAGGCCATCATGCAACCCTGATCGTCGTGGCTGAAGGCGCTAAAATGCCGGACGGAGATCTGGTAACCATCGATCCGAATTGCGCCGGCGAAGTCCGCCTCGGTGGCATCGGCGAACAGGTTTCGAATAGCCTGCAAGCACTCACCGGAAAAGAAACCCGCTCCACAACTCTCGGACACCTTCAAAGAGGTGGGGCACCAACAGCTTTCGACCGCATACTCGGCATGCGCTTCGGAGTGAAGGCCGTGAAACTTGCCGAGGAAGGAGCCTTCGGGCGAATGGTGTCCTACGAAGCCTATCACGTCGATTCCGTCCTCATCGAGGAAGCAGTCAACCAACTACGCCTCGTCGAGCCCGATGGAGAAGTCGTGCGAGCCGCCAAGGCAGTAGGTATCTGTATGGGCGACTGAATAATTTCCTTCGGGGAGCAGATGCGATCCAGGTGGTCTTTGCCGATTGAACAACCACCGTCAGCCTCTACGATAGATTCCATGAAAACCTTTTTTCTCATTCCCTGGCTCCACCTTTTGGTGCCGTCCGCATCCGCCGCAGAAAAGCCGAACATCATCGTCATCATGGCAGATGACTTGGGCTATGGCGACGTTTCCTGCTACGGCGCGAAGGTTTTCCAAACTCCCAGCATCGATAAGCTCGCCTCCGAGGGTCAGCGCTTCACCAGCGGCTACTGCTCCGCCTCAACCTGTACTCCCAGCCGATTCTCACTGTTGACCGGAAAATACGCCTTCCGTCAGAAAGGAACCGGAATAGCCCCACCAAATGGCCCTCTGATTATTTCTCCTGATACTTTCACGCTTCCGGATCTCTTAAAAAAGGCAGGCTACCGCACCGCTGTCATCGGAAAATGGCACATGGGACTCGGCAATCCAGGACCTGACTGGAACGGTGAACTCAAGCCCGGACCACTCGAAATCGGTTTCGATCAATGCTTTCTCCTGCCCACCACCAATGACCGTGTCCCCCAGGTCTATGTGAAGGATCACCGGGTTTTGAATCTCGATCCGGCGGATCCGCTTTGGGTCGGAAATAAGAAACCTTCACCCGACCACCCGACCGGTAAAACCCATCGCGACGAACTGAAGATGGATTGGACCCACGGCCATAACGGCACGATCCACAACGGTATTTCCCGTATCGGGTTTTACACCGGAGGCCACTCCGCTCGTTTCCGCGACGAAGACCTCGGAGACAAGTGGGTCGAACAGTCCAAAATCTTCATCAAAGAGAATAGGGAGAAACCCTTTTTCCTGTTTTTCGCCTCTCACGACATACACGTGCCGCGCATGCCGCATGAACGCTTCCAAGGCAAAAGCGGAACCGGCTTCCGTGGTGATTCGATTCTTGAGCTGGATTGGTGCGTCGGCGAGCTGATGGCAGCGCTTGAAGAAAACGGTCTCACGGAAAAAACACTCATCGTCTTTTGTTCGGACAACGGTCCCGTGCTCGACGATGGCTACGCGGACGGAGCCGTCACGGAATTGGGAGAACATAACCCCTCAGGCCCGTTCTCTGGCGGGAAATACTCGGTATTGGAAGGTGGCACTCGCACTCCGTTCATCACTCGCTGGCCTGGTGAGATTCCAGTTGGAGTCTCCGATAAGATTGTCTGCACAATCGATCTGGCCGCATCATTCGCGAAACTCACGGGTACCGAAGTTCCCAGTGGCGCTTTCCCTGACAGTGAAAATATCTTACCGGCCCTGCTCGGAGAAAAAGATGCCAAAGGCCGTAGCGAACTCGTCCAGCAAGACAATGGTAACAAAGGAGTCGAAGGAAACTTCGGCCTTCGTGTTGGCGACTGGAAACTATTGCGCAGGAAGTCTTTGAGGAAAGCGAACGCGGTGGTTTCCTCAAAGCCCGTCCCGAAGTTCGACGGACCGTATTCGCTCCACTACCTCCCGGACGACCCTTCCGAAAGCAAAGACCTGAGTAAAGATAAGCCGGAAAAAACCGCTGAAATGATCGCCGTCCTCGACCGAATTCTCGCGGGTTCTGAACGGAAACCGAAATAACAGCAAGATCGGCTCTCCCGACTCGTTTGTTCTTTCATTCACGAGGATCGTGCTAATTCGTGCTAATTCGTGCTAATTCGTGCTAATTCGTGCTAATTCTGTCGGGGCTAATTCTGTCGGGGCTAATTCTGTCGGGGCTAATTCTGTCGGGGCTAATTCTGTCGGGGCTAATTCTTGACTTCAAATTCAAGTCACGTAAAATCTACGAAAAATGTAGAGAAAATTTTTAACAAATAAACTGTAAAATGAGATTACACACAACACTCCTTAATTCCATTGTAGCACTTTCTACGAGTTTATCACTTGATGCGCAGTCATTGTCGCCAGTCATCGCTTACGGTAGCCTTGAAACGTTTAACAATCTTGCAACTGCAGACTTTACTGAATTTACGAGTACCAGTAATTGGGAGAACTCAGATATAGGTAATGATTCATCCAGGGGGCAAGACGACAGTGTTGGTGGCAATGATATGGCCGGCCCTGGTAACGACACTCTGCGAATCCGCGGAGCCAATGGTGAAATTACTTTCGTGCCCGCTCTCACACTTGTCACTGATAATAGAACCAGTCTGACTGTTGAGTTGGATTATCAGGGAAGAGCCAATGGCAACACTCTAGGCCTTGAGTATTCAGCGTTGGGTGATTTCACTGATACCGTAACGTTCGGCACGATTGATAACTCCGCTCCGAACACCACGATAGCACTCAACCAAACCTATACCGCCACAAATGGCTCAGGGGGCATCACCTTTACAGATACCGCATCGATTCGCATTCATGTTATTGGCGGTACCCAAGCCACCCAAAACAACAACTCAGGTACTTTCGTGGATAATATCAGTGTAACCGCCATCCCCGAGCCTTCATCAGCGGCTCTACTGGGTCTGGGCGGTCTCGCTCTCATCCTCCACCGCAGGCGATAAAGTGACAGAGAGAAACGTCTCACGTTTTTTTTATCTCAACGACCTTAATTGGGGGTCAGTTCCCGCATTCTGCAAATTTCCACAAACCGTCCTTGCGGTCTCAGGGTAGCTATACTTAGGCTGGCGCAACCTATTCAATTGCGTGTCAACAACAGCTCCTTCACAGTTCATCATTGGTATTCTCCCCGCCCGCTGGGGTTCCACGCGCTTCCCAGGAAAACCACTTCACCTGATCGCTGGAAAACCTCTGATCCAGCATGTCTGGGAACGCTGCAAATCGGCGACCCACCTTTCCGAAATCATCGTCGCCACCGATGACGAGCGAATCATGGCAGCCGTCGAAGAGTTCGGCGGGAAAGCGGTGATGACATCGAAGGACCACCCAACCGGCACCGACCGCCTCGCGGAGGTTTGCGCCCAACTGCCCCATGCCAGCCACATCCTGAACATCCAAGGGGACGAACCCCTGATCGACCCGGTTTTGATCGATGAACTTGCCAAGGCTCTCATCGAGGATCCGACACTCGATATGGTCACAGCCGCCAATCCCCTGCCGCCATCCGATGCTGCCGTGCAAGATCCAAACGTGGTTAAAGTGGTTCTCAGAAAAAGCGGGCATGCCCTGTATTTCTCTCGTTCTCCCCTTCCCTTTTTTCGCAATCCCGTCGATGGGCTGCAAGTTCTCCGCCACAAAGGCATCTACGGTTACCGCCGCGACTTCCTCGAAACTTTTGTCACCTGGCCACCCTCACCTCTGGAACAGGCTGAATCGCTGGAACAACTCAGGGCCCTCGAAAACGGAGCGAGCATCCGTGTTCTGCTCACAAACGACACATCTCCCGGAGTCGATACACCGGAACAAGCCCTCGCTGTGGAACTGCTGTTGAGTGTTATTGGTTAAATGTTATCACGTGAAATGCTCCCATCCGACACGCTCTTCCTCTTCCCAATAACTTCCAACTCATAACTTTTTACTAGAACATGAAATATATCTTCGTAACCGGCGGCGTCGTTTCTTCACTGGGAAAAGGGCTTGCCGCCGCCTCAATCGGGACGCTTCTCGAAGCTCGGGGACTCAAAACCCTGATGCAGAAATTCGACCCCTACCTGAACGTCGATCCCGGGACCATGTCTCCCTACCAGCACGGTGAGGTCTACGTTCTCGACGACGGCGCCGAAACTGACCTCGACCTCGGGCACTATGAGCGTTTCACCTCAGGTATACTTTCACAGATGAACAACCTGACTTCCGGGCAGGTGTTCGACTCGGTCATCAAGAAGGAACGGCGTGGCGAGTATCTCGGAAAAACCGTACAGTTCATTCCTCACGTCACCGACGAAATCAAAGACCGCATGCATTCGGTCACAAAGAACAATCCCGATGTCGATGTCCTGATCACTGAAATCGGAGGAACCGTCGGAGACATGGAAGGCCTCTTGTTCATCGAAGCGCTGCGGCAGTTCGCCTTGGAAGTAGGCAAAGAGAACGTCTGTTTCATTCACGTGACACTGCTCCCCTTCATCAAAGCAGCAGGCGAGGCGAAAACCAAACCAACCCAGCAATCCGTCGCAAAACTACGCGAACTGGGCATTCAGCCGGATATCATCATCTGCCGCACCGAAACCGATCTCGATGAGGACAACCGTCGCAAGATCGCCATGTTCTGCAACGTCGAAAAGAAGAACGTCGTCGCATTCCGTGACGTCGCCCACACGATTTACGAATGCCCCCTCGACCTTCGCCGCGATAAGATCGACCGGCTTGTGGTCGATAAGATCGGACTCGGACACACCCCTTCGCCCAATCTCGAAAAATGGGAGCATTTCGTGCAGCGGGTAATCCATCCGAAACACAAAGTCACCATCGCTGTCGCAGGAAAATACATCGAGTTACAAGACGCCTATAAGTCCATCTACGAATCGCTCATCCACGCCGGAGCTCATCACGATACCAAGGTCCAGATCATACGCGTGGAGGCGGAGGCGATTGAGGACCATGGAGCCGAAGCGGTAATCGGTGAAGTCGACGGCATCCTTGTCCCCGGTGGCTTCGGTGACCGCGGAATCGAAGGAAAAATCCTCGCAGCAAAATACGCACGTGAACACAATATCCCGTATTTCGGCATCTGCCTCGGAATGCAAATCGCCACCATCGAATACGCAAGGAACATGTGCGGACTCGATGGCGCGAATTCCACCGAATTTAACAAGTCCACACCCCACCCAGTCATCTGCCTGCAAGAGGAACAGAAAGGTATCGAGGACATGGGAGCTACGATGCGCTTGGGTTCATCCGAATCCATCATGTTCGCTGGAACCCGTGCCTCGGAACTCTACGGCAACGTCGACCGGATCAGAGAACGGCACCGCCATCGCTACGAGGTGAACTCGGACTACCAAGACAAGCTTCAGGAAGGCGGACTCGTCATTTCATCCGTATCCGCGAACGAAGGCCTGGTCGAAATTGTAGAGCTCACGGATCACAGATTTTACATCGGTGCCCAATTCCACCCCGAGTTCCTCTCCAAACCAAATCACCCCCATCCTCTCTTCTCAGGCTTCGTGGCCGCCGCTCTGAAGAAGGCATCTGAAGACGGGGCGTGAAAACAAGCTATCCACCAGAAACTCTCTGGCGGACTTGCCGCGCTGGACACTAGCCCTCCACGAGCAAAAACTTCACCCGCTGCGAGTCTCCCCTACCTGTCCCGAAAAAGGCTTCAACCTTGCAGCCGGGCAAGCTAGTCGGATCAAATGAAGGTGGTACTTTAAGCCACCGTTTCGGCAGGTGTCTTGCGATGGCTAAAATTTCCCCACATGGCGGAAGATCGACCAGCGCAACGCGTTCCTTGTTATATCTTTCGCCCCAAGGTGGATCGATGAAGAGCAGATCCGCTTCTCGCTCTGGAACGATACGCCGCGCATCCCCGACCACGAATTCAATACGATCCGCCACACCATAGATCTTCGCGTTGTGCCGTGCCATGCCGAGTCGATCCGGGTTGATCTCTATGGCAAGCACCGAGCAACCGGCACGTGCGAAGCCGATCGCATTTCCACCCGCGCCTGCACATGTATCAATGACACGGAGCCCACTTACCCGTTCACCCAGCGCTACCGCCAGCGCTTCGGGTGTGAGTGAGATACGCCCTTCATGATCAAGCTGTGTCGCAGACCGGCTGAACCCCTTGCTTCCATCACGATAGCGTCGCGCTTCCTCGGTGTAGGCATTGCGTAAATCCTTCCGGTTCAGTGGAGGCGAAATTTCCAAATTCAAAAGGGAGCCACCGATACCAACCCCACGTAGCCGCGCAGCGAGATCCGCAGCAGCATCGCGATCCATCATCGCGTGTGCCACCTGATGTTCAGCTTCATCGCTGGAGATCGTCCACTGCGCCTCCCCCAGCAAACGCCGCCAGTCGAGCCATTGCGGCAGCCGAGAAACCCGAACCTGAAAAAGTTTACTCATAGAAAACAGCGATCAAAACACAATCCATGGTCATTCAAAACCACTGAACCTATGCGTCACATACCGTGGCGTAAACCACGGATGGCGCCGCAGAAAACCACTTCAAACTCTAGGCACTGCGATTGGGAGCGATTTCCAGTGCGCTTCTTTTTTTGGGTTCTTCGGGAATT
>Ga0222650_1001395_pt1 | contig 12192 bp, 9 predicted proteins | sample AntAcemetagen367_FD_179820 | JGI IMG/M metagenome (GOLD analysis project Ga0222650, IMG submission 179820) | Saline water microbial communities from Ace Lake, Antarctica - #367 | ecosystem: Environmental > Aquatic > Non-marine Saline and Alkaline > Saline | place: Antarctica: Ace Lake | collected...
GTGAAGCCGGGCAGATCTTTGTATTTCCCGGAGAACAATTTCTCGTGATCGACCTTGTTGCCGTATGCTGGCGTGCGGAGTTTTTCAGGGAGTTTCAAGGCGTTGTTCTCGCCAAGCACACTTGCCAACCAATCTGCCAACTGCTTGCGCTCTTCCTCGGTGGGCTGATCCTTTTTCTTCGGCGGCATTTCCTCGAAATGCACCCTCTCATGCATCTTGTTCATCAAATCCAGCAGAGAATCGAGCGTCAGCTCCTCAAGATTATCGAGGCGAAACTTGCCCTTCTCGGTGCCATCCTCATGGCAATCGGTGCAGTAGAAACCGAGAATTTCCTCGATCTCCGGGGTCACCTTGATGTTCGACGGTTCTGCGGACAGAGACCCTGAGAGCAGCCCCAGTAATAGGGCAAATCTCATGGAGCTCCGCGCGGACGTGACCGTGGAAGAATTGTTTCTGATGGATTGGGCGAGGTGGGGATACATGTGAGAAGGGTTACTCTAGACGACCATTTTTATGTTTTCGAATTTTAGCCACAAAAGGCACAGAATTCACAAAGCTAAGGTTGATATTTCCGCTTTGGATGTCTGCTTTTGTGTTTCTTGTGCCTTTTGTGGCCATTTTAAATTTTTGTTGTGTAGTCTGGAGAAGGGTAAAAAAGCGTGTGGATAATACTCGGATCGGATAGGCGGACTCTCAACTACTTCTTGATTTCCAGGATGGCCTTGCCCATCGCTTCACCGACCAGCATGTAGGTTTCGGCATTGCCGTTGTAGTGGAAGCTCTGGTCGCGCGGTGAGACTTCGGGCGCGCGGTAGAACGGGCGGGTATCGACCGTCTTCACCGTGCCGGCGAACTCCGGATGTTTTGCCGGATCGCTGACATTCATCTGGGCATTGAAAATCGTATCCGCACTGCTTCCGGGTTCCCAGCCTTGGCCGCCGTTGAAGCCGCAGGTGGCCACCACGAAGGGAGCCTTGGGGGCGTCGAACTCCTTGCGCAAGGTGTTGATCAGTTGCACCAGATTTTTCTCGTATTGCAGCGCATGGGCACCTGCCGCACCCTGGCCTACTTCGCCTCCGTCCTTGTGTCCCTGCCACCATCCGAATCCGGCGATCTCATAGCCGCGGCCTTTCCATTGCGGATATTTTTCATCAAAGTTCGCGAGCACTTCCTTGGCTGCATCGAAACAATCGTCATACTGCTTGCCGCCATACCAGGTGCCTTCCGCTGGCTCTTCGCCTTTTTTCCATTGCCCAGCCGTATCCTTGTAGCCGGCATAGACCCAGGTGACGCCTTCGGCATCGGTGAATTCAAAACGCTCAGATCCCGGAGGCAGGAAATCCCAGCCCAGCGAGCGGTTGCCCTGGCTGGCCTTCAGGAGAAGCACTGGTTCTTCATGATCATTGCCAATCACATGACCGAATCCCAGCTCTGGGCCAATGCTGTTCGCATTCGCCCCGCAGCCGATGTCGAGCCACTTGTTGGCGGTGGCGGTGACCACGCCCGTGTACCAAACGTCGTCGCGGGGAACGAACTGGTCTTTGTCATTGATCAGGTATTTAAATTTGCCTTCGTTGCGGACTACTGATTGCAGGGTTCCGGGAATATCGACGCGGACATACCAACCAAGGGAATTGCCCTCATGGTTCAGGTGGGTGACTTTGAAAGGCACTTTATTTCCCGCCTCCAGCTTGATGGGCGTCGTCACGGCTGTTTTGCCGGGCTCCATGCGGTAAATTTCTTTGCCGTCCACCGTCATGATATTTTGGGTCGATCCTTGATAGCCCGGACGGAACTCATAGATCCCTGTCTCCGGCATCTGGAGCTGCCCGCGAACTACGGCAACACCTTCTTTCGGATACGTCTCCGGTTCGACTCCTCCAAAGGTCGCAAGCGGAGTGGTTTTCTCCGGCTTCAGCTTGTCATAGTCCACGGCTGCATCTGGCTCTCCAGCATACACTGAGAGTTTCGCATCCGAGAATTCCTTGCCCCAGCGGACGCCACCACCCGAGACCTGACCGATGCCGACCATGTTCGACTGGCCAGCGAGGATATAGACTTTCACTGGCTTTTCAGCAGCTAAGGTCGGAGACATGATAAGGAGTGATGCGAGCGGTATAGTGCAGAGACGGAAGAGTAAGGAACGTGTAAGCAACATAGGATTCGTTTGGTTAGATTTGGAAATTTTCGTGTTTGGATTTGTGCGTTAAAATACCGCAACATCCATTTTTATTTTATGCTAAAAGGGAAAAATTACAATTATAATTTAGCTTGCTAACTGTGGCATTTTACAGGTAGGTTTTAGCCGGTAAATCTAAAATTTACCTTAATCAGTCTCACGGCGGTTTTAGCGATCACACCAGAGCCGATGGCGCCTCTCTCGATTAGTTTCATGAATAAATGTTGCGGCGATTTAGTCCTTGATGCTGAAGAGTTCGTATTTCGGAGCGTTTTGTAGCTGCTTTTTCAAAACAGGTAGTTTTTCGGCTAGGTGTTTACCCCTGCCTGTGAGGACTGGCCATTTCTCGATGACTTCGATCACTGGCAAAGCGTCATTTCCATAGAGTGGCAGAACGGCAAACATGGTATCGGCAAACCAACTCACCCACTTGTTCTCCTCCGTCAGCTCAATTCTTGACTTGGAGAGTTCCAGCATGAGGTCTAAACCTTCCTTGATACGATGCTGCGCCATGACGGTCATTCCGCGGGTGCGGACGCGCTTGGAAAACATGATACCGCTGGGGGCGTTGTTTCGTGTAGCTTGGTAGATCCCTTCCCATAGCGGAGTGAGCTGTTGCTTGGTCAGGGCATCGAGTGGAACAAAGGATCTCGCGCGACCATTTTCGTTGAGCAAGAACTGACGTAGACTATCCACCAGCAATTTTTCTGCCTCAGGGCTTTTTGGTGGATAGCTCTTCAAAAGATCACTTCTGCCATCAAAGAGAGCTTCAGAAATCCGCCAGATGAGGTGTCCTCTTGGATCGTTCGGTGCGGGTTTAGAGGCGAGTTTGAGTAAGACAGGCACGGACTTGGCTGCTGCGCCGTGCAGACCATGAGATTGGCCTTTTCCCGAGCTGAGAGCGTCCACCGCGAAGTAACGGAAGAGAATATCATCGTCCTGCTGCATCCGCAAAAGGAGCGCATCGACCGCTTTCTGGGAGTTTCCACCGGCGTTGGCCAAGCCTGCGCAGGCCCCATAGCGGGCGTAGCGATCTGGGTCGTTGATCATCTCGATCAGGCGATCCACGCGGTTGAGCTTTTGTTCCTGCATGGCCTTGGCGGCGGTGATGCGCGCTGCCGGCAGTTCGTGGCGTAGCAGTGTGAAGATCTGTTCTTCAGTGAGTGCCTTGCGCGCCTCTGGATGATAAATCAGACGACCTGCTGCCAGGGCTGCCGTCAGAGCTGGCCCCTGAAGAGGTTTTTTGACCTCCATGTTTTTTCCAGTGAAGTAGATGTTTTTACGGCCCAGAGACATCAGCAGTAGTCGCTCTCCGGTTACATCGCCGCGCGATCCATATTTGGTCGGTCCGATGTTGCTTGGGTCGATGACTTGACCATCCCAGCGGCGTTCCAGAGTGCGCAGGTAGCGAGTCTCGGCGAACGAGGCATTTAGACCTTCTTTGCCCGAGCGGGCAGCCCCAAGTTCACTCCATAGATAGGACCAGTAACACCCCTGGTGTCCTTCTTCACGACCGGTAGGAGCGGCAGCAACCGCCATCGCGGAAAAGAATCGCTGGCCGCGATCATCACCCATCAGACCGTAAACGATGGCGGAAAGGCCGGAGGTGCCGTTGTTTTCAAAATAGTGAGTCCCAGCCCAGTGGTCACCGTAGGGGATGCCGCCATGCTCGACAAAGAAATCGAAGAAGCGCTTGCCTCGGGCGATGGCGTCTGTGAGTTCAGGATGCTCGATACCGCATTTGGACGCGAGGACCAGACCAGTCAACATGGACAGCCCGGCATTATTGATGGCGCCATAGCCTAACAGTGGTCCATGGTAGCTATCATCTGGCATACGCGATGAGAAGCGGTGGCCGTAGGAGCCGACTCCACTTTGACCTTTAGCCGCACCAATACCCAGCGTCCGAATCGCTGGAAGGACGGTCTTGTCACCAGTGGCTAGATAATACTCCGAGAGAAAGATCAGCCGGTAAGAGGTGTGCCATACTCGCTTCCCTGCGCTGGAAACCTCAAAGGTGATCGGCTTCTTGGTCTTTGGATCAATGCATAACTCATGCGCATGGGCGCGGACTCTGGGCATGAGCTCTTCTTTGCCAGTGGCCAGCATGCCGAGCGCGGACAAAGTCGGCATAAAAATTGACTTATTTTCTTTCCCCGCATGGGCGGCCATGTGATCGATCACCGCATTGGTGTAGGCGCAATTGAATGGATCTTTCGGGTTGTATGCGCCCATCACTTTGAGTTTGAGGCTTTGGTTGTAGGTTTTTCCTTCACGCCATATTTGCAGCGAGAGATTACCATTGGTTTCTTCCGCTTTTTCGATCGCTGCCGCCAGGAGCTTGCGCGCGTCGCTGTCGAAATTTCGACCGGATGCGCCAATCACCACATCACCGACTTTCATTTTGCCTTCCGCCGGGCTACCGGCTTCGACTTTGGTGACGCGAAACTGTCGGGCATCGCGGCTGGCGCCCTTTGCCATACTTTGTGAGTAAACTTCCCCCCAGAGTCCGGTAGGCCCCATGGAGCGATCATAGTATTTTTTCCTTTTATTATCGGAAACCAAAGGCTCACCCTTGGTGAAATCAGGCACCTTGGGGGCGGCAGAGCACAAAACGGCGCTCAGTAAAGCGATGGAGACGACAAAAAAAGAATAGCGGGGCGTGAAATTCGGTAGTTGAGACATTGTTTTGATGGGATGGAGAAATCGAGTGGCTAAAAAAAAGGCCGGCTACATCGAAATGCAGGCCGACCTTATTAAAGTTTCTAGAGGAATAAACGCAACTTAGTCGCGGCGACGGCGAAGGATGAGAGCGAGTCCACCTAGACCAAGCAGGGCAGTAGAGCTGGGCTCGGGGACAGCGACGACCCCGACAGTGATACCGTCGATAGCGAACGCGGTAGAAGCTCCTGATCCAGCACCGAAAGTGACCGCAGTTCCGCTTACGCTGATGAACTCAGCGGGATTGCCTCCGGTGGAATTCGCGCTAAACAAGGTGCTACTGCCGCCATTGATAGTGTAAAACTCAGAAGTATCAGCGAATAGAACCGAAACTCCGAGGATTTCGAGTGTCTCGCCTGTTCCAAGGTTAGTGAAGTTACTGATTGCAAAGGTCATTGATTCCAGAGGGCCAGAGTTGTCGTTATTGTCAAGACCCTTGGCCGCAGAGCCGCCATCCACACCAAAGCCGAGGTCCTGGCCGATGATGCCACCATTGAGCGCGGTGATATTCAGGTCGAAGGTGATTGTGCCGCCGCTTGTAGTAAATGTTCCGGACGTGAAGGCGCTGGCTTCGCCGACCCCTGTCTCATTAATGCTCGCTATAGCAGTGGTTTGGACCAGCTGGGTTGCTGAGGGATTGTTTCCGAAGTCGACTAAGACCGCGGCATTGGCAGATCCCACCGCCAGCCCGAGCCCAGTGAGACCGAGTGCGATGGTGTTTTTCAGTTTTGTTTTTTTCATTATAATTGGCTGTTGTTTTTGGTTAATGTTCTATAGAATTTAAGCCATTTTATATTTTTCAAATTTCACTGACCGAAAAGTTCGATGAGTAAATCTATACGCTTTTTATCAGAAGCAATTAAAATGGCAATATTTTTATGGTATTCTTACTGTTGCACTTTGCAGGTAGGTTTTAGCCGATACATTGAGGGTTTGCGGCAAGCTGTCCCACGGCGGTGGGTTGAGAGATTGAGTGGTGAAAAAAAAGCCGGCTACATCGAGATGCAGGCCGACCTTATTAAAGTTTCTAGAGGAATAAACGCAACTTAGTCGCGGCGACGACGCAGCATGAGCGCAAGTCCACCAAGGCCAAGAAGGGCGGCGCTTGATGGCTCTGGGATCGCCGTAAAGAAGGCACTGACCGCATCGCCGCCCTCGCCTGCGGCGAATGTATAGATTCTAATATCATCTACACCAATCCCTTGGCCCGTTATGCCATCCAGCGAACCGACCGTCGCTCCGCTTGACCAATCGGGCAAGCCAGGCGTTGTTGGTGATTGTGCTGTGCCATTGATATAAAAAGACGAGGTTCCGTTGTCTCTAACGATTGCAAGGTGAGCCCAGTCGCCCGCAGTGGCACTGCCCTCAGTGCCTCGGCTGGGGCCGATCCATGCAACCTGCGTGTATGTTCCAGCCCATCCATCTGCGTCACCCCCACCGCCATCCCCGAGCATCAAAACAGGCTTAGGCCCAGTCGACCCGCCGCTGAATACCTCAACATCATTACGGCTGCCAAGGATCGTATCGACTTTGAACCATCCTCCTACGGCGAAGTTGTCATTGGGAAGCGCGTTCAGATCGGCACCCGAGCTGTAACTGCCTGCGGCGTATTGCAGGTAGGATGTAGAGCCCGGGGCACCGCTGCTGCCAGCCACGGTCGTCGCTGCCGAGCCGTTGGCTGTGCCGAAATCAGCCGAACCCTGGCTATCGCTTGGAAGCACGCCGCTTTCACCCATTTCGTACCAGTGTTGCAAGACCACTGCGCCATCGGCGGAACTAGAGATCGCAAGCGATCCGGTTACAGCAAGAGCAACAATGCTCAAATCTAAAATGGATTTTTTCATATTCGATTTCATGGTTTTGTAGTGTGTAAGTTTGTGGATATTGCTAGGAATTTGCTTTTTGCGGGGTGTCCCTGCGGACGTTGTTGTGGAGATCGGAGAGGGGGAGAAAGGGGGTTGTCATGTTGGTGTTAGTTTTCATGTTGGTCTCGTAATAGTTGTGGAAATAACGGTTTGATTTCCAGATGGGGGAGTTTTGGGCTAAAATCGGAATGGGGTAAATATTTTTCGTATTTGACAACTGGTGCATATTTGACATAGTTTTATGTGTGCTGAAAACCTACGTCGAGCAGTTAGCGGATACGATTCGCGGTGAAATTGAGAAGGGACGGTGGTCCGGCGATATGCCGGGCCATAAAAACTTAGCGAGTGAGTTGAGTGCCAATAGCCGGACGGTAGCCCGGGCCTTGGAGCAACTGGAGAAAGAGGGTCTTCTGCAGTCTCAGGGGCCGGGTCGTCGGCGAAAAATTGTGCAGACGAAAGCTCGTATCGCTACCCGAGAGGTGAAGATGATTCTCTACGAACGCGGCGATGCCTCCGACAGTGCCATTCGGGAATTGCGCCGCTGTCTGGAAAACGCGGGGTATCCATTCAGCTTTGCCCCCAAATCTTTAAACGAGCTGAAACAGGATACGGCACGCGTGGCAAAAATGGTCAAGATGCATCCGACCGCGCTTTGGATCGTGTTAGCTGGGGCGCGGCCGGTATTGGAGTGGTTTTCAGAAGCAAAGATTCCGGCTCTTGCGCTCTTTGGGAGGGTGGCCGGACTTGCGATGCCCGGCTCCGGGCTAGATAGCCTCGTGGCCCTACAGGAGGGGCTCGATTGCCTCTTTAGCTTGGGACATAAGAAAATTGTCATGTTGACCCGTAAAGAGCGCCGAATCCCTGAATTAGGGCGTCATGAGCAACTCTTTTTGGAACAACTGAAGAGTCAGGGTATTTCGAGCGGTACTTACAATTTACCTGACTGGGAGGAATCGGCCGAAGGCTTACGTCGATGTCTCGATCGCTTATTTGCGGTCACGCCGCCTACCGCACTTTTCATTCAAGATGCCCAATTGTTTTTAGCGGTTAGCAGATATTTTACTGCGAAAAGGGGTAAAGATTTCAGGCAGGTCGCGCTGATTGCAATGGATTATGATCCTCGCTTTGATTGGTGCGACCCGCCTGTGGCACATTTCCGTTGGGATGAGCAGGCGGTGGTGCGCCGAGTCGTCCGCTGGGTGGATAGCGTCGCCAAGGGTAAGGAAGACCGGCGGCAGTACGTCACGCCTACTAAGTTTGTCGGCGGCGAGACGCTCCCGAGGGTGGACTGAGGCAGTAAAATCCTCATCACCTGTAATTTAATAGCATTGGGAAAAACTCAACACTGTTGGCTGGATAAAAACGTTTCATCATGCAGGCATTAGGCATTGCTCGCATGCGCCAGCGCAGCCCCACCGTGGAGTCGGCATCTTGCCGACGCGGCCAACCTCGCACCTAATCCGGGATCGTTGATTATTTGCTCGGCTCAGCAAATTCAACACCCTGTAGTTTAACTACCATCGAGTTTGGCCACTGGTTGTTGTTGTATATGCGCTGGGCGCGGACCACTGAGATTTGAATGCCCCCATCCGTAGCTTTCACACGGGCTTCGGCATCGTGTCCCGGCTTGTATTCCACCGCCTTGCCGCTCTGGCCAAGCACTGAGATAGCCACATTGGATCCCGCGCGCAAGGAGCTGATGATGAACTCCCGCCGCTCTCCCCGCCTCCAGCGTGAGCGACATGATGGACGTCGTGCCCGCGCGCCAGACGAGTAACTTGAGAGTTGCAGGAGTGTTGGCCTCCGCGTCGCCAATCGCGTCGGCAAACGACTTGCGCGCGTCGCTAGTAAAGGCGACCGGATCGGCCCCCGTGCCATCCGCACCAAGAATGACATCACCCACCTGCAAGATTCCAGCTGCCGGCGATCCCGCATCCACCGTCATCACTTCGATCTGCCGTGCAAGATCCGTATCCCAGCCATCATATTTGGCGGTCCAGTTCGTACGGTAGAACCAGCCGGACATGCCGGTCGGCCCAAGATTCCAACTATCATTGTCAAAGCGCACCTCTCCATTGGTCAGATCGGGGTTCTGGGCCTGCGCAAGCTGCCCATGGAACAAAGAGATAAAGAAAGAAAGCGTGGCAACGGCAAACAGCCGACCACACTTCAAGGATATTACGCTGAGAGGTTTTAATGGGTTTTTCATGAGAGGAGGTGAGGATGCGCCTAATGCGCGCTCATTAAATCGATAATCATGTGGAGAGGGGAAACGTTACGGGCATTCCCGATACTCCTAGAGAAGTGACCCGAGGATGAAGGAGAAGTAATAGAGTGGGTCGTATTATCATATAAGACTGTTTATCTATTGCTTAGATATCTAAGAATTCGTCGATGACCTTGTGCTTATTGAAGAGAATAACAACCCCATTTGAGTTTCCTATCTGTGGCGTTTTGCAGGTAGGTTTTAGCCGGTAAATTGAGAGTTTGCCCCAATATGTGTCAGGTCGGTTCAACGCCTCACTTCCGCGCAAAACCGATTTCACCCGCGATGAGTTTCGCTTTCGTATAGTGTTTGCGATGGTCTTCTTTTAATTTGGCCGCGCGATTGACCCAGCGCACGGCATGACGGATCGAATCTGGATATCAGCTTCAAGCCGGTAAAGTGGGTGCTCCATCCACTTAAAGCTCGGTGCGCCTGTTCCTACATATTGGACTGCCCGCCGAGGAGGAAGACCTTCTAGTCCTCGGCGTGGGCGGAGGTTCCGAGTATCAAGGCAAGGGCGCCGATGAGGATGCGCCGCTTTGGTGAGGAAGTCATATTTCGTAGAGTGTAGAAATCAAGTGGCCACAAAAAAGGCCGGCCACATCGAGATGGGGGCCGACCCTTTATAAGTTCCTTGCAAGACAATCATGTGGGGGCGGGAAACGTTACGGGCATTCCTGATTTTTTTCAGAAAATTTCCTTGGGTTCGTTTGGGCGACAGGGCTAACTCACTTTGAAAATTCATTTGAAAGTTCTTAGAGAGTAACGCAAGATCATTTGGCACGCTTGCGGCGGAGCAGTGTCAGCAGACCAAGAAAACTGAGCAGGGCGGCGGAGGGCTCCGGCACGAGTGAATCATTCACTCCAGGCACGATTGGTGCTGGGTTCCCGAAGGAAATCAGCCCCACCCCATGATTACCGACTGCCGTGCCTGTATTAAATATGTAGAAGGAAACAGCGCGAATTGGTGTATCCCATTCAAACACAGCCGTTGACTCATTTTCCATACGGAAATTGCCCGGATTATTCCGTGCATCATAAGCAGCAGTGAGCGGTCCGGGAGGATCCAATACATCCAGCCGGGAGCCGGTATATACGGTTGATGCCGCAATCCCTGCTCCAACCGCTCCCACAGTCGGGGAAGACCATGCTTCGGCTGCGATGGCATCTTGCCAGCCAGAAGTGTCGATATCCGCGATGGTGAAGCCTCCGGTAAGAGCCTGGCTGAACACAATGGTCAAGACTCCATAATTATCAAATGTGCTCCCAGTGTTTCTATCAGATGCCCCAGTATTACCAAAAACAATTCCGTTGAATTCCGGTGACGTGAGGAATTGCCCATTGTTAGGGTGAGCAACCGCACTCCCGACTCGGGAAAATGTGGCTGTCGCCGTCAGTTCGACAGGTGCCAATAACACAGTGTCATATCCGTTGAATGTGGCTGTTCCAGTGCTCTGTTGGGTCTTTGATGGGCCACCCCAGCCGGTCACATTCCCAGAACCGTGGTCCCATTGGCTATCAAGCAAGCTCAACGACCAATTGATTGATTGACCTAGAGCAGGGCTGAATCCGGCAAGCGAGGCGGTAACTAAGATTAATGGCAGGTGGCGTTTCATGACTATTTTTGAGGGGGTAGGAGGGAAAGGCGGGTATATATCAAGTTTAGATGGAAATTCGCACCAAGGCTTGGTTCCAGAAATCAACGTCGGCGGCGCAGCAGCGCGAGGAGGCACTTGGAGTGCGTTCCCTGCAAGATAATCATGTGGGGGCGGGAAACGTTACGGGCATTCCTGATTTTTTTCAGAAAATTTCTCTGGGTGGGTGTAACTAAATGTGGTGGTCAGGTTTTTCCGAAGTAGGGTAGGAAGGCCTTTTTCCCAACGGGGATACGGAATTGAGCCAAGGGTTGCCGGAGCAGCGCGGAGGCTACTCTAGGGTTTTCTCATGTTCTTCCAACCCCAATCGGGGTTGAGTCGATGCCGCTTGATAGTCCCGGCTCGGACGCAACACCGTTGGCGTTGGCGAATCTCGTTGCCAATAGTCCCGGGGTAGCCTTCGTTTCACTGCGGCAACCCCGGGCTGAAATACGTAACTCCCTTGGAGTTGGGAGATTCTGAACACCACTTTCAGTTACACCCTCTCAGGGCTGTTTGGGTGAGGCTCATTGCGGTCATTTCCCGAGAGACGTGACCTGGACATGGTCGATATCGAGTTCACCGCTCTTCCCGGCCATTGGCAGGAGCGTTGCTATTTCAAGGATGAGCGGGGCATCTTCCGTGGATTCTTGCCTGTGATCGCTGGAATCCCATGAAAAGCCTACCGGGGTGATGCTGTTGGGCGACCCGGGGGGCGTCTCGCCCGTGACCTCGGCGAGAACGACGGAATCGCGGAGCAGGCGGATGCGGTAGCCGGCGAAGGGAGTGGGGTCTGTGGCATCGCGGCAGCCAATCCCGACGCTGACGGTGTATGTCCGGTCTTCCTCTGCTTTGCCAAGCGAGCGGCGGATGGTGCCCGGCTGTCCCGCGTTGCCCAAGGTCACCAGAGTGGGGCCTTTCATGGAATCAAGGGCGCCGCGGGTCTTTGCTCTGTCGGCAAGATCCGGGTGGCGGTAGCGCTCGCCGTTTCCGCTGGGGTTGAAGCGGCTCACGGGGCCGCTGCATTCCCAGCCGGGGATTCCGCCGATCTGGCGGGTGCCTTCCGCAAGCGCGAGGGGCGGAAGGAAGGTCAGGACACGGTCGCGGAGCGAGGTGTGCTTGGAGCCTACGACAAGTTCGGTTCCGGAACTGTCGGTCAGGTTTCTTATGGTGATGCGGCCGGTGCCGAAGCGGACCGGCTCGTCGAAAACAAGGGTGGGGGTGTCATCAAGCGCGGCATTGGGAGCGTCCGGTGTAGGTTCGAAGCTCGAGACGAGCGGAGGGCGTGTGTCCGGTTGCCCGCTCGGGCCGCTCTCCTTGGCGAGGCTGCCCGGGGATTCCGCTGGAGCGGATTCACGTGTTTCGAAAATTCGCAGATCATCAAAGGTGACCCACCCATCCTTGGCGGAGAGCGCGATGCCGAGCGTTTGTCCCGTAGCGTCCTCCGTGGTTGCCGTGTAGCTCAGAATCTGGCCGTGGAGCCATGCATCTTCGGGGGGATTGACACGGATCCCGGCGAGAGATGCT
>Ga0222650_1001400_pt1 | contig 12146 bp, 16 predicted proteins | sample AntAcemetagen367_FD_179820 | JGI IMG/M metagenome (GOLD analysis project Ga0222650, IMG submission 179820) | Saline water microbial communities from Ace Lake, Antarctica - #367 | ecosystem: Environmental > Aquatic > Non-marine Saline and Alkaline > Saline | place: Antarctica: Ace Lake...
AAGGAAATTCCTGATCAGGATCAACCCGGCGTCCTGACTTTTCTCGGGGTGAAATTGACAGGCAAGGACCGCGCCCTTTTCGACGGTGGCGACGAAATTCTCTCCGGCGTAATCGGTGATTGAAACGCTCCACGATGAATCCTCAGGAACGGGAAAATAGGAGTGAACGAAGTAGAAATACGGCTCCACTCCAAGCCCTTTCCAGAATTTTGATCCGGCTGCCTGTGGCACGGCCGAGTTCCAACCCATCTGTGGGATTTTTTTTCCAGTTTCCTCAGTGAAACGCACACACCTACCTTTGACGATTCCGAGTCCAGAGACATCGGGTGCCTCATCACTTCCCTCGAAGAGGATCTGGAAGCCCACGCAGATGCCGAAATAGGGCTTGCCCGCCGAGATCCATTCCTTGATCGGCTCCACAAGTTCTCTCTTGCCGAGCTGTGCCATCACATCACCGAATTCTCCCTGTCCTGGCAGGATGAGATGAGTGATATCTTTTAGTGCGCTGGGATCACTGACAACAACTGGGTCAAAACCCAGGGCATGGATCGCATTCTGCACGCTGCGAAGGTTGCCTCCTCCGAAATCTACCAAACCGATTTTCACAGCGATTCCTTGGTGCTCGGTATGCCTTTAACACGAGGGTCTATTTCGCATGCCGCACGCAGCGCCCGGGCCAGGCCTTTGAAGATTGCTTCGGCGATATGATGGCCATCGCGACCGTAAAGAAGTTCGACGTGGACATTCGCCCTGAGATTGCTCGCAATCGCGCGGCAAAACTCCTCAACCAAGGTGAAAGGCATATTCGGTGCCGATGGTGTTCCGGCAGGTGCCCGGAACTCCAAATGTGGACGATTGCTTAGATCTACAACGACACGCACCAGCGTTTCGTCCATCGGAAGGTAAGCGCAGCCGTAACGAGAAATCCCTTCTTTGGTTCCCAATGCTTCCCGAATGCACTCACCAAGAACGATTCCGGTGTCTTCTATGGTATGATGAAAGTCGACCTCGATGTCACCATCCACTCGCACATTCAAATCGAATAGCCCGTGTTTTGAAAAAAGGGTTAGCATGTGGTCGAAAAACGGAATTCCGGTATCGATCCCAGACATACCGGAACCGTCGAGGTCAATCGATAGGTCGATTTCCGTTTCGGCTGTCTTTCTACTTTTTTTGGATATTCTACCGCTCATAGGATAAAGGGAAACAGTATTCAGTTTTATTCAATTTCGGCATGCCTGCGGAGTTTATCCAAATAAATATCGGGCATACCAAGACCTTTGACTTCATCCAAAACGACTTTTTTTTCCTGTTGATCGCCGCTGGAAAGTTTAGTCCATGTGACTCTGTAGACCTCTTCAAGAGGAGTATCCAAAGGTTGGTTTCTAGATTTGGATTTAAGCCGACTGATCTCACGGTCAACTTGACGGCGTGCTTCCTCCAGCGATTGCTTGTGATATGGGTACGGGGTAATCCATGAGAGTTGCTCTTCCTTCTCTTTTTGAAACCTCTCTTCAAGCAGTTGCATCTCATTCGCTATGGCGCGCTCGGCCTGTGCGCGGTCATCCGCCGCCATACTTCCAAGGCCTGCCTGCCTCTTCTCTATCCGTAAATCGAAACTGACCAAACTTTCGTCGATTCTCGTGCCATAGGCGTTCAAAACCTGATGGATTCTGCCCGCGATATCGTCCCTTCCGGCAGCGTCGGAAAACGTCTTCTCATAGTCAGTGAATAAACGGAGTGCTCTGAGAAAATCTCTGCGATTGATGGATTCGTCTATCGATTTTTCAGCAATCGTTGAATCGAACTCGTAGGCATTTAAGTTATAAGTTTCCTCTGAAACCATTTCGTCTTCAAACTTGATCCCACCGTCGCGGATGACTTCAAATTCCTCGTTAAGAATATCGAGCATTTCCTTGGCTCTTGGCGTTCTCTCGCTGGCCGGGAACTTCTCAGTGAATTCCCGAACTTTTTCGATTCTCACTTCATAGTCCTCCTCGCTCAACATCTCTGGAGTTGGAACCAGATCGGCAATCATTCTAAATGCCTTTTGATCCTCCTTCTCTTCTTCGATCAGTTTCACCTCGTTCTTGGGGATCACTCTCTCGTCCTTGATGGTTCCGCTCACCCTCACTTCGACCACATAATTATCGCCATCCTCGCGAACAATACGTCCTTCGATCTTTTCACCGTTGTTAAGAACAATAGTATCGGCAGAAGCTCCCTGAACGAGGCAGAAAAAACTTACGATGAGTGATGGAATTGTCCGGTTATGCATGGGTGTTAATAATTAAGGATGAAAGAATAAACCACTATCTACTACCTCTAGGCAAGGAGCGATCATAGATTTCCTGAGGTTGCGAAATCGGAATTTTCGTTCCATCCGAGCTGATTTTGAAAACTTCACTCGTTGGATCCTCTGATCCGACCTCGACTGATAGGGTCATCATGACCTTGGGCGAGACCCTTGATAAGGCCGTCTTCATATCTTCTCCCACTCCAGAATTGTAGTGTAAACTTGCTCCATAAGCGCGCATCAGGGAGCCTTGAATCACATCCGTGTATAAGACCGGGGACGATATCGCCGATGCTGGCAAGCCGGTCGCAAGACTTGCGAAAGACCCAAACAAAGGTCTGCCGAGCGCTTCCATTCTAGCCTCGACCATCGAGAGTATACCAACGCTGGAGTCATCAAAGATCATTGCCATATCAGAAATGGGAAGACCCATCAGATCTGCGTCCGGTGGGCACTCCCTGATATAGTCTCCCGCAGTAAAGGTTTCCGCAGTGGTTGTCGCAAGGTCGTCTGCCCAACTGAGCCATGATTTATCCAGACTGATCGCAGCAACATCCAAAGATGCGGTAATAGCCAGACCATAAACAAACGCGCGGGCAGAAACGAGACTGGGGGGGGCATCACTTGCATAGAGTTTCAGCCTCGGTCCATCTGAGAAGTGATCCCTTGCTTTTTCGATGGTTTCAATGGCGCGCTTCAAAAACTTGGCTTCGCCGGTGGCGCGATAGGCGGCAGCGTAAGCGCTTACCATACGAAATGTCGCCGCGCTATTCGCCTCGGCAGGCCAGATTTCATGTTTCATCCGCTCGTCACGGACTTTAAGTAATTTCCTACTAGAACTGGATATCAGCTCTTCAACCGCCTTCAGATCTTTTCCAGTTTCTTTCGCAATTTGTTCTGCGGATTTATCATGGCGAAGGCTGTTATTCCTGAAGAATTCCCTTAGCGGATCAACCTCGGATGGAAGGTTTCCAATCTCCTTCATACCCGTGGCGCGGACCCACACGTCTTTTTCTTCATCGCTTAGAATAGGGTTCAGGTCGCCCATGTTCCATAGCCATACTTCGTTGGCACCGCGATCCGCTGATGGCAGTGCGAAAAGCCCTTCAGCAGTCTTGAAGTTTTCCTCGGCAAAACTCAAGACTGCCAGCGCACGGTCGAAAGCCTTTTCGTTCCCAGTCGCATCATATGCCTCCATCAAGCTCACTACCACCCGTGCTTGTGTCGAACAGTCACGGTAAAATCCAGGCAAAGCCCAAGAGGAGCCACGCCTCGAATTGTAGACACCGCCATCCAGAGGGTCGAACATCGCACTACCGAGTAGATCGGAAAGCAGGTATTCGAGGACGGTCATTGATTTTTCCCGGATGTCATCCGGCAAAGCCTCCATCCGGGCTCCCATGGATAATAGATCCAATGATCCAGCCGGAAAGAGGCCACCCGCTTCGTCGAAGGTTCGCGACAAGGGATCATAGAGTGAGGTGAGTTGCCGAAGCGCTTTGACCGAATCGGTATCCGGTTGGTCACTCATTTCCCGGTTTTCGCGACGATCAATCATGCGCTGCCTCCGGATTTTCTGATCCATTTGGCTGTTTGAGGAAACATACTCACTATCTTCTTCCCACATAAGCCCAACCATTGGATTAGACTGCATGAAGAGTTCGTCGATGGACGTGGATTCACCGTCAGGAAGAGGTATCCAAGCCACCGGATTGACATCCGGAGTCAACCAAAGCATCAGTGGCAATTGTAAATTTTTGCCAATTTCAGCGCATAAATCTGCCGTCAGGATGCAAATTTCTCTAACTGCATCGCCATCGATCAGGATTGGAACATAGTTCTGGTTCAAGTCTTCCACGACGTATTCATTCGATTCCAATTTTTCGAGAACATCTCTGTAAGTCGATTGCTGTGGCATGGCAATCACCGCAAGAATTAACCTCCCGGAGTCTCTGGCAAGTTTAATGGATTCCTTTGTCCATGGCTGCCACTTGATCGGGGAGTTGACCTGAGACTGGTAGACGAGTCCTGGCAGCCCCTCCAATCGATTCACTCCCAAGTCGCTTTCCACCGACTGTCCTGGATTTGTATCCTTTACACTCGACTCTTGCCTACAGCCTCCAAGCACTATGAGACTCATAATCCCCCATCCAATTAACAATATGCGCATATTTTCTCTTTTATTCACTCGCTGTGGATTCAATTCTCCCTCGTAGATCGGTCTTTGCCAAGATCGAAGAAAAGACTTCCGCTATGTTTGCCGGAGGCTAGTCTTCGCTAACAAAACTTTTATCGCGTGAACAGTATCGCCATTTCCAGTCAAAAAGGTGGTGTGGGTAAAACCACACTTTCCATCAACCTAGCCCATGCTTTCGCACGTGCTGGTCTAAACACTCTGCTCGTGGATGCGGATCCCCAAGGTTCAGTAGGTCTCTCTTTAACCCGCCAGTCGCGACTTCTGCCAGGCTTTTATGATTTCCTTGCCGATCCCGGAATCCCGATGGAAAGACTCATTGTTCCCACCAGATTGGAGACTTTTTCCCTGATAGCGGCGGGGCAGGCGAGTGATTACGAAGCAGGAAACGGCTCATCCGGTTCGCATTTTGCCAGAGTTCGCGGGTTTCTCAGAAACGCTGCAACCCGACGATACGACATCTGTATCATCGATACAGCCGCCGGGCTTTTCGGTGTCACCAACGATATCATCGCCTCTGCGGACTCCATAGTGATTCCGCAGCAGGCGGAGCCTTTGGGAATCCGATCCGTTCCAAAGCTTCTGGAAGGCTTGAACCGACTACGGATCATAAATCCCCGACTCAACGTCCTCGGTGTTTGTCTCACCATGCTCCAGCGTGACTTGGCGGAAAGCACTGAGGCAGCCTCCGCTCTTCGTGAGCTGTTGCCAGCCGAGATGCTTTTTCAAACGACTATACCACGGGCCGATATCTTTGTCCGCGCAAGCGCCAGAGGCCTTCCTGTCGGAGTTCTCGAAGGCGGTGAGGGAGCCGAAACGGTCTTCGATTCGCTTCGTGCTGAAATCCAAGCCAAGCTTGGAAAAGCCAACCCAACCTCGTCTTTCCAGACCCCCTGATGGACCCAGTAAATCCATGGTTGGACCCATCCGAGGTCCGTCACCTTGCCGAGCAACTGCTCCGCCCCGTTGCGCCGGCCCGCCTCTCTGCTGCGGATCCCGGCTTCAACGACTCGTTCGTGGGTTTCGTAAAACCCGACCCACCGACCTCCTTGGATTTATGCCCGGACTCCAAACGAAACGAGCCACCCACTGAGGAAAGATCTCTTCTGTCACAGCAGGTTCGCGAAGAGGAGGCCCCTATCTCTGACGCCGCTACGGAGCCAACTCCTGTCGAAGCCACACCTTCCTTCGAACCTACCGGGATATCTCCACCCCCACCTCCGCAGGCAAGATTCCTGGAACGCATCCGGATATTCCGAGACTGGCTGGCGAAGAACTTCAGTGCGACGGATATTTTTATTCTCGATCGTGAAGGTAAAGTGATTTTCGATGAAAGCGGCCACGGCAGGCTTCACTTTATGGCTCGGAATCTTGCGCTCGCCTCCCGCGGATCTGGAAATATTCACGTCAAGATCGGCCCATCAGCAATCCTTGAAGTGATTCCCTGTGAAACACCTTACGGTCGCATTGTTCTCGGCACCTTGGTTCCTCAGCCACTCCCATCGGACCACCTGCAAACCGTCGTCGAGGTCCTCAGACAAACCGCGTCCCCAGCGTAGCTGCGGTCTCTGGAAACTGACGTGCCGCTAACCAGAATTTCATTTTGAGCCTCGAATTCCCAGCGGACGAAAACCACGATCGACTCGACGCATACCTCGCCTCAAGCTTGGCCGACCTCTCCCGCTCCCGCATCCAAACGCTGATCCGCGAGCAATACATTCTTGTCAACGGCAAGCCTGCGAAGCCGCGCGACTCTGTGAAAAAGGGTGACACCATCTCCGTCGTCATCCCCGAGGCTGTGCCGGATATCGCCGGCCCCCAAGATATCCCACTGGACATCATTTTCGAGGACGATCACCTCATCGTCCTGCACAAAGCGCATGGCATGGTCGTTCACCCGGCTCCTGGAAATCCCGACGGCACCTTGGTCAATGCCCTCCTTCACCATTGCAAAGGCAAGCTCTCCGGCATCGGCGGTGTCGAGCGCCCCGGCATCGTCCACCGCTTGGACAAAGACACCTCTGGCTGCCTCGTCGTCGCCAAAACCGACATCGCCCACCAATCTCTCGTTACACAGTTTTCCGAGCGCTCCACCATGGAAAAACTCTACCTGGCGGTAACCCACGGCGTCCCGCAAAAGGACAAGGACACCATTTTCACCCACATCGGTCGCCACCCGGTCAACCGCCAGAAAATGGCAGTCATCACCCCACCCGCAGGCAAAACCGCGATCACCGATTACAAAATCCTCGCAACCGATCTCGCCACAAAAACCGCCCTCGTCCGCTGCCACCTGCATACCGGCCGCACTCACCAGATTCGCGTCCATCTCCACCACATCGGCACCCCCATACTCGGCGATCCGATCTACGGAAAAAAACACGAACTCCCCACACCCCGCCTCATGCTCCACGCATGGCAACTCTCCTTCGAGCACCCGGTCTCCCGAGAAAAACTACACTTCACCGCCCCTCCACCCGATGATTTCAAACCGTGGCTGGAAATGGAAAGACCCGAGTAGGAACTCAACCCGGAACCAGAACCGCACGTCGCACCTTGCCGGGGGATTTTCTTAAAAACCTCTTGGCCAACTCCTCGAACTGCTCGGAAAGGTCGGTCAGATGAATCTCCAGTTTTCCTCCATCATTTTTCACGTTCAACAAATCCATTTCTCCCAGCATCTTTTTCAGATGTGCCGCACAAGTGCTTGCCGAATCGACCAATCGGACATCAGCGGGTAGTATCTCCTCTAAAACGGGAACCAGCAGCGGATAGTGGGTGCAAGCCAGCATCAGGGTATCGATACCCTTATCGATCAACGGCTTGAGATATTTTCGCAAAATATCTTTCGTCACCTCCTCGGAAATCCAGTTCTCCTCGATCAACGGCACCAACAAGGGGGTTGCCACCCCGTGTATCATCAAGCCGGTTTTCCGTGTCGCCAAGGCGTGCTGATAAACGTGGGACCCAATCGTTCCCCTGGTCGCGATAATTCCTATCCGCTCGGTATCCGGATCTGCCAACGCCGCCTCCACACCCGGTAGAATCACCCCCATGATAGGAATCCGGTAGCGCTCCTGAAGTGATGGTAAAGCATGCGCCGTCGCCGTGTTGCAGGCCACCACGATCGCTTTGACCCCTTTGGAAAGCAGGAACCCCACATCTTCGTCGGCGAACTGGCGTATGGTTTCAGGACTCTTCGAGCCATATGGCAAACGCGCCGTGTCCCCCAGATAGATCACATCCTCCCCCGGCAGAAGGTCCTGGACCGCCCGCACCACGGTCAGCCCACCCACACCCGAATCAAAAAATCCCAAAGCAGCGTTCTTCACAGCCCGGATTCTCGCTTTCACGGGGAAATCATCAATCCCGAACTCTTCCTTGAAGTTTAAAGTTTAAAATCTAGGGTTTCCGGCATGTCAGCTTGTGGCCCGAAAATGAAAATGGATCCGACACTCCACCGCGATAAAAAGCCGGAGTGGATCAAAGTCCGCCTACCCAACAATCCCGCGTTCTGGTCCACGAAATCCCTGATCACAGATCTCAAGCTCGTCACCGTCTGCGAGGAAGCCCAGTGCCCGAACCGTTGGGAATGCTGGGGCCAAGGCACCGCCACCTTCATGATCGCCGGTGACAAGTGCACCCGCGCGTGTGGCTTCTGCGCCGTGAAGACCGCCAAGCCCGACGCCCTCGAATCGGACGAACCCGCCCGCATTGCAGAGGCCACCAGCCGCATGAACCTCAAGCACATCGTCATCACCGCCGTCGCGCGCGACGATCTCAAGGATGGCGGAGCCGAACACTTCCGCGAAACCATCCGCGCCGTGCGCGAGGTCAACCCTGGCATCATCATCGAAGTCCTCGTCCCCGATTTCAACGACCGCGACTGGGCACTTCAGCTGGTCATGGACGCCCGCCCCCACATCTTCAACCACAACCTCGAAACCGTCGAACGCCTCACACCACTCGTTCGCTCGCGGGCGAAATACCAACGCTCGCTCACCGTCTTGAAAAAGGCAAAGCAGATGGTCAACGGCAACGTCGCCACCAAGTCCGGCCTGATGCTTGGCCTCGGCGAACGAAAAGAAGAAGTCCTCCAAGCCATGGATGACCTGCTAGCCCACGACGTGACCGTGCTCACCCTCGGACAATACCTCCGTCCCACACCGAAACACCTTCCCGTCGTCGAATACATCCACCCGGATCAGTTCGAAGAATACAAACAGATCGCTTTGGAAAAAGGCTTCCGCCACTGCGCCTCCGGCCCGCTTGTCCGTTCCTCTTACCACGCCGCCGACTTCAAACCCGAGTTGGATGTTCTTGAAGCGATCGAATCCGATCTGCGCTCCCTCACCGGCCTCGAACTCGGCCCAGAACACCTTTCGCTTCCAGCGATCAAGTCCACCCTTGCTTCGTGAAGCCAGTCCTCCACATCCCTCGTCTTTCTTGGGGTTTAGATTTTAAAGTTTAGAGTTTTCCGCACCATGCCCTGGTTAATCAAATCCGAACCCGACGTCTTCTCCATCCAAGACCTGGAAAAAGTCGATCAGGAACCCTGGTCCGGCGTCCGAAACTATCAGGCGCGCAACTTCATGTGGCGTGACATGAAAGTCGGCGATCTCGCGCTCTTCTACCACTCCAACGCCAAACCTCCCGGCATCGCCGGAGTCGCCAAAGTCGCCTCCGCATCCTATCCCGATCCCACCCAGTTCGAGAAAAACGGCGAGTATTTCGATCCCAAGGCCACCGAGGAAAAACCCCGCTGGTATCTGGTCGATTTCGAGCACATCGCCAGCTTCGATGAACTCATGCCCCTCGAATCTCTCAAAAACGACGGAATTCTCTCAGAAATGCTCGTCTGCCAGAAAGGCACCCGCCTTTCCATCACTCCGGTCGAGAAAAAACACTTCAACCGTGTCCTCAAACTCGCGGGTGTGAAGATCTAACCCGAGGGAGACCCCATCGACATCATCCTCGTCGAAAACCCCGTCCACCTCCGCTATCGCCTGCCCAATCTGGAAAAAGGCCTCTCCGCCATCATCGACCAATCCCTCCTCCGCAACCCCAAAGACCGCTTCCAGGATGCCGGGAAACTGCTAGCCTCGCTCGCAAAGCTCAAACCATGAGTCTCAATCCACATGGGCATTTGACAGCAAACCAGCAAACCAGTAAAATTCCGACAATGAAGACGACATTTGATTTGCCTCCCGAGCTTGTCCGCGAGGTCAAGCTGCGGGCCGTGAATGAAGGCCGCAAGCTCAAGGACGTGGCTGCGGAACTGCTGAAAAGAGGACTGGCCAATCCGGGTAACTCCGAAAAACAGAAGCCCTCGAAGCCGCGCATCGAGATCCAAGCCAACGGTTTGCCCGTGATTCGCTGTGGCAAAGATGCCCCGGCCAACCGGATGACCACCGAAAAATTGCTCGCCCTCGAACAAGAAGCCTTATTCCGGGAGGATCTCCAACGTGTCGGCCGTGCTCTATGATTCCAACGTGTGGGTCGCGCTGATCTTCTCCGCTCACCCGCACCACGGCTTTGCAATTAAGACATTCGGCGGTGCCTCAGAAGAAAACCCGGTTAGCTTCTGCCGGGCAACCCAACAGAGCTTTCTACGCCTTGCCACCACCCCAGCCCTTTTGCGTGAATACCGGGCAGATGGCTTCACCAATCGCGACGCGGTGGATCTTCACGCCACGCTCATCCACTTGCCAAATGTCCGGCTCCTGCCTGAACCACCGGATCTGGAAATCCTCTGGCACCAGTTCGCCGCACTCCCAACCGCCTCGCCCAAGGTCTGGATGGATGCCTACCTCGCCGCCTTCGCCATCGGCCACAAGATCGAGTTGGTAACCTTCGACAGCGATTTCAAACGCTTCGTCAAGGATGGTCTCAAATTGAAGCTACTAATCCCATGAATGACAATAAGGAGGGCGGACATTCCTGTCCGCCCAGCCAATGCGATGAGAAAGAACCGCGCGAAGCTCCCCACCTTTCTCCCTCCATTGGCAATAGTGGACAGTAAGCCTCACCCGCCTCTAAAACCAAATCCATGATCCAATCCTTCTCAGACAAAGACACCGAGGAGCTTTTCCATCGCGAGGCCAACCGACGCTACAACGCGATCGCTCGCGTCGCCTTGCGCAAACTCATCCAAATGAACCGGGTAAAGGTTCTCCAGGATCTTGCCGTCCCACCGGGAAACCGTCTGGAATCCCTGAGGGGAAACCTTGCGGGATGCCACTCGATCCGGGTCAACGACCAGTGGCGCATCGTGTTCGTCTGGAACGAACTTGGCCCAACCGCAGTCCGCATCTGCGATTACCATTGACGCACCCCCATAACGCAATACGTTACATCTTATGAACCGACCCATCACACCCGGCGAAATTCTTCTTGAGGAATACCTCCTTCCCATGGGCATCTCCCAGAATGCCATGGCCCGTGCCATCGGCGTCGCCCCCCGCGCCATCAACGAGATCATCCACGCCCGCCGCTCCATCACCCCCGCCATGTCCATCCGCTTCGGAGCCTTCTTCGGCCAATCTGCGGAATTCTGGCACGGCATCCAAGTCGAGTGTGACTTCCGCGCCCTTGCCAAAGACCGGAAAAAACTCACCGCCCACATCCAGCCCGCCATGACTATTGCCCGTGCCTCTTAAGTCAGCGCCTAACATTATTAAAATACCCATGGGCAAAACTGCCAAAACCAGCATCGAAGTCCGGGGAACCGTGGTGAACATCCTTACCCAGAACGAGTCGGATTACATCTGCCTGACCGACATCGCCCGCTCAAAAGATCCTGAAAGAACCGATTACCTCATTTCAAACTGGATGCGGAACCGTAATACCGTGGAGTTCCTCGGCATCTGGGAGCAGCTCCACAACCCCGATTTTAATCCCATCGAATTCGATGGGATTAAAAAGCAGACAGGTCTCAATAGTTTCGTCCGCACCGCAAAGCAATGGTCGGAACTCACCGGAGCAATCGGGCTGATCTCCAAGCCTGGGCGCTATGGTGGCACCTACGCCCACAAGGATATCGCCTTCGAATTCGCCTCTTGGATCTCCGTCGAGTTCAAACTCTACCTCATCAAGGAATTCCAGCGCCTCAAGGACGAGGAAAACGACCGTCTCAAGCTCGACTGGAAGACCTCTCCATTTCAGAGTTTCAGCTTTTACTCCAAGAACATCCTTGAAACCGCAGCCATTTCACCCGAATGTCCACCCATGAACTTGGCAACCAAACTCCGCGAATCTCGCTCGAAGCATCCGCTGACGAGCTACGATGCCGCTGTGAAGCAATTGCGCGCCTTCAGGGAGGTTCTACCTATTACCAGGAAGAACTCGGAATTTTCCGGAACTACATCCGTGAAAAAGACCTCTACCTGCACACCCCTCCGAGAGAACTGAGTCGTCCACCCGACGATGAAGGCAATGAGCATCAGGTCTGGTTTGCTCCCGATTCCCACAGCTACCTCAAAGCCACTTGGCCGGACTTTTTTGGAATGCGTGTCGTCCATCGGCACGACGAAGATCCCAAAGCATCGCCCATCGCCTATTTGGAGCGTTGGTCTCTTCACAATGAAATCTTCGGCGACCGCGTCGAGTTCCTCGGCGTTCTCGAAACCGATGGCCAACTGCGTCTCCTCATCAGCC
>Ga0222650_1001405_pt1 | contig 12117 bp, 8 predicted proteins | sample AntAcemetagen367_FD_179820 | JGI IMG/M metagenome (GOLD analysis project Ga0222650, IMG submission 179820) | Saline water microbial communities from Ace Lake, Antarctica - #367 | ecosystem: Environmental > Aquatic > Non-marine Saline and Alkaline > Saline | place: Antarctica: Ace Lake | collected...
GGCAGCACCTATACTCGGCGCGATGAAAAGAAAAAGCATATTCAGAAACGAAAGTCAAAAACTAGATGCCGCCTTCATTGAAGCGGGTCTACCCGAGAGGGTATTATTGGTCCCGTTGGACTTTGCGAAGGTCACCCACTATGCCTGTTTTTGTGACGGGCGTGGGACTTACATTCGCAAGGCCTTTACGGTTAAAAACAATCAGGAGGGCATCGATTATTTGGTCGATCAAATCGAGCGCACGCGCGTGGCGCGTTCCATCAAAAGTAAACGCCACGTTATCATCGGCGGTGAGGACAGCGCTAGTTATACGCGTAACTTCATGGACCGACTGTTCGAACTCGGTTACTTGACCGTCCGCCTGGATTCCAAGGAAGTTCACCGGCAAGCAGAAAGCGTCGATTCTTCGACCGATAAGACCGCAGTCAGAGCCATCGCTAAGACCATGCTCAACCGAGATGCTCGGCAAGTCGGCGGGAGCGATCCCTATGCTCAGTTGCGCGGACTGACTCGGCAACGCCGCCGTCTCGTTCACCTAAGCACAGCGGTAAAGAACCGCATTCACACTCACGCGGACTGTTTGTTCCCTGGCTTTCTGAGTAAAGACAGCGCGGTTGCTGCCTTCTCAATGGCTAGTTTGGAACTGATGGCAAATAAGTTTAGCGCAGCCACTCTGGCTCGCAAATCGGAGAAGACGATCACTCGGACTCTCAGCCGCCAAGGCGTGCGCAGTGCTCCCGAGGTAGCCGCCAAGCTCAAGGAGCAGGCACGTAATGCCATTTGCGCAGACGATGCCTCAGTCCAGCTCAGCTCTCAACTGATAGAGAGTGAGCTGCGACTTTTTCAGACTCTGCAATCCAGCCTCTCACAGCTCGACCGAGAAAGTGCCCGTATCCTACTGCAATTGCCCGAAGCCTTTGCCGTCTCCATTAAAGGGATCGGCATCACTCCGGCCTCATCCATCTTCGCGGAAACAGGCAGCCTGAGTCAAATCCAGCGCTGCGATCAGATCAACGCCTACGCCGGGATCGCCCCAAGAGTTAAACAAACCGGCGGCCCCGAAAGCCCCGCCCGCATCGGTGGCAAGCGCAGGAACTTTAATCGCATCCTTAAAGACTACACCCTTCAAGCAGGTAACCACCTCTACCTCCACGGCCCTGAGGAGTTGCTCCACGATGCAGCACGGCGCAAACTCGCCGGCAAGGCCGTCGATACCGCCATGGCTCGACGCTTCTTGCGCATCGCCCGCGCCTTGGCCAAAAGTCACTCCATCTACCTGCCCAGTCACCTGCGCACAGCTCAAGCTGGCACCGATGTTGAAGCACAAACGCGGGCTCAATATATCGTCAAGACTTGGTCAGACTTTCTTCTGAAGTGGAAGCGCCTCGGACTCCACGAAGAAGCTTTCGCACCAGAAACCCCCTTGGGAGACTGGCGAATAATAGTCCAAGAAATTTATGAGATAGATCTCCCCATTTAGTATCCACGCGAAGGATACGTATCGATTTGGGTTCGGAGTGGCGGAAAGGCACAATTACGGAAGCCGCGTTCATCAGCACGACGGCACGGGTCAGACAGCTCCACCACTCCGGCCCTCTGAGTTTTTACTCGAAAAGCGCACAAAGATACTTCGCCGAGCTTACCTAAAAGTTACGGCATCCAACCAGTCAGCGCAATGGTCCGGAGCCCCAAAAAGGCGGAAAACCAACCGCCGCTCACGAACCCCACATTGATCCATATTTTAACGTGTTTTAAAACCGTTAATAGGTAACGGAGGGCAGAGCGTGCCCGGATGACTAGAACTTAAAAAAATGAATCTTTTATCTTGATACTCTGACCCCATTGGCTCCTCGCCCCCATTGGCTCCTCTGGCACACAACCGGGTTTGTCCGTTGACGTCGCTAAAAAACGCTAATCAGATTGACAAAATTTTATCAAATTTGCTCAATTTGGGTTATGCCTAGGAATAAGACCATTTTTGTAGCCTTTGCCATTGAAGATCAAGGCCAACGCGACTTGCTTAAAGGGCAGTCTCTGAATACCAGTTCCGGCTTCGAGTATATCGATATGTCCGTGAAAGAGGCGTATGATTCAAACTGGAAAGAGCGAGTTAGGACACGAATCAAGAGATCTGATGGTGTTGTTATTCTAGTCAGTAAGAATTCTGCGAGTTCTAGTGGTCAGAAGTGGGAGATTCAGTGTGCCCGAGAGGAGGGGAAGGCGATTCTCGGGGTAAGAGCCTATTCCGGAGATTCCACTAGTATTGCAGGCGTTCGAACAGTAAGCTGGACATGGCTTGCCATTGCTCAGTTTATTGACGGTCTATAATATAACTTATGCGCATAGCACTAATAGTCGGTATTGATTGCTATCAGCACATTGATCAACTCTTTGGGTGTGTAAATGATGCACATTCAGTTAAAAGTGTTCTAGAGCGGCATGCAGATGGTTCAGTTAATTTTGACTGTCAGTTAATGACAGGAGCTAGTGTAGACAAAATGATCACTCGTTCGTCCTTGAAAGACATGACCGAGCAGTTGTTTTCGACATCAGCAGATATAGCACTATTCTATTTTGCAGGTCATGGCTGCGTCGATGCTACCGGCGGCTATTTGCTGTGTTCAGATGCAAGGCGCGGAGATGAAGGACTGTCATTGAACGATATCTTAGTATTTGCCAATCAGTCGAAAGCTAAAAATAAGATTATCATCTTAGATAGTTGCCATTCTGGCTTCGCTGGTAGCTTTTCTGGGAATAGGGAGCTGACATCACTTGCCGCTGGCGTCACGGTGCTTACGGCTTCATCAGAGGATCAGTATGCCTCTGAAGAGAATGGACGTGGGGTATTCACAACGCTTTTAGTTGATGCATTAAGTGGTAGTGCAGCGAACCTGACGGGGAGTATTTCCCCCGGGAGTGTTTACGCACATATTGATCAATCCTTGGGAGGCTGGGAGCAACGTCCTGTCTTCAAAACGAACGTTCAGGAGTTTATTTCCTTAAGAAATATACAACCGGCAATTGCACTCAATGATTTGAGGTTGATTGCGACTTTTTTCCCATCCACTGGTTCTGAATTTGACCTAGATCCGACATTTGAACCCGAAATGAAAGGTCGTGATGCAGACATGCCTCCGCCGGATATTGCGAATACGAAACAATTCGCTGTATTGCAGAAATACAATAGGTTAAACCTTTTGGTGCCTGTTGACTGCGAGCACATGTGGAATGCTGCGATGGAAAGTAAATCATGCAAGTTGACTGCATTGGGCGAACACTACAGGCGCCTAGTTGAAAAGAATCGCATATAGATGTCTAAGGTGTTGCTGGCAATCGGTGGAGCGGCAATTGGCTTACTTAGTGCTCCGTATTTAAAGAAATTGTTTAGAAAAAATGTGTTCGTCAGCTATCGCTATAGTGGAGAACGAGCGATGCGTCGGTTATTAAAAGCATGGGCTAAGAATACGAACTTTAAGAAATTTGATTTCTCTGATTGTTCAGCCGATATCTCAATTCCAAGCGATGATGAGAACTCATCCGTGATGAGATTTCGAAGCGCATTCAACGTGCTGACGTTCTTTTAGTATTAATTGGTGCAGATACACACAAAGGCGACTGGGTGAATTGGGAAATTGCGACTGCTAAGTCATTTGGTATCCCCATTATTGCAGTTAAAAGACACCCGTCTTTAAAGTCGCCGTCGGAACTGCTCTCATGTGGCACTAACTGGGTGTATGGATTCAAGTTCGACTCCATTCGTTCGGCTCTAAAGAAGGTCTAGGCACTGAACATTCCTTCATCCGGTTAGCTGATAGTAGACGAAAGCCTCATACCTTAACAGCAAACGGGAATTCTCTGAAGGTCGAAGCTGGACTTGAAGTATACTCAGGGCGCTGGCCGTTCGGCATACGACTACGTGCGTAACTGTGGGCTTCATGTGTGGTATGTTGCTCCATTGAATTTGCACCCTGATACCACTGCTTCGCAGATTGCAATAGTAGGGAGGTGTAGTATCCACCAGAATTAGGGTCTTCTCCAGCACTCTGACCTTTCGCGCAGGATTGCATCTTCACATTCCCTATTGAGGCCTTTTCTAAATATCCATGCCATAGGCTTCTTGGGGTTATTATATCTTGCGCGTTGCTGAAATTCTCCACTCTCTCGTTCATCGCAACTATGACTGATCTGCTTTCAGAGTTTGCGAGTGCAACATATTCTGATTTTTTTGTCATGGTCGGAAAGGAATACCGCTCGCCGCCATCAGTCCCTCGGCACGTATCCAATATCAGAGTTCCCTTAGTGCTCTTTGGTGTCAGACTGGCGATAGGAAATTGACGCTCATGATCATTTAAGGCAACCGTGCCTTCAGCTCCATGACCAGAGAAGACCACAAAAGTATAGTCTCCGCTAGCCGCTTCTTGAATCAGGCGCCTGATGGTGATTCCCGAGGGATTTGTATGTGGCTCTATTTCACTATCGAGCCAATTGCCACCTAAGTCGCTTTTTAGGAATTCCTTCCAATTAGTGGCATCAACTGCGGCTCCTGGCAGGTAGCGCTCACCCTGAATTCTAGCGGATTCTATGATAATGGCTTTTCTTTGCATATTCGTATTATTTTAGTGTTTCGGAGTAATTTGAGATCATTCGTGGAATTAAACGTTCAACAAAGCCAGCCGCGAATCCTAGAATGAATACTGAGTATCCATCGACGTCGTTCAACGTGTTCAAAACTTCAGGAGCAAAATCTGATTGAGAAAGCATCAAGGCGACAAAGCCTAACAACGCTCCAGAAGAAATTTTGGTAAACGCTTCAATACGGTGCAGTTGGATTCCTGCGGCAGAGTCACATACACCCGACGAAGACTTTTGTATTAAAGATAGATAAGCCCCTAAAGCTCCACCGAGTGTAGCAGATAACAGCGAGAATTGAGACAAGGAGGTGCCCAAATAGCTTAATGCTTCGGGAGCATTTTTCATAGTTATCCATGAAACCACAGAAGATATTATAACGACAAAAAGGTGGGCTGAATTTAGTGTCCAGCGCCGCGACTGTTCTATTGATCGTGCTCGGAGAAATGACTCCGCGTTTTCTGAAAGTTTATAAGATTCTTCTACATGACCTTGGATCGCACAGGTAATTGCTTGACCAAGAATCCTTCTTAATTCGAGGACTTGATCCCTCGGCAGTTGCTTGCACCGTCTAGAGCCGATTGCTTCGGCATGTGAAACCGCTTTCGCTTGATCACCATCGGGGTCACTCTTGGGTTTTGTTAACCATTCAACATCTAGAGCGTGATCAATGAAGACTATAAAATTGTCATTATCTGACTCTGAAGAAAAAGAGCTGGGTTCCTCCCAACGCTCATATATAAGCTCCTCTACCTCTATGGGCTCAGGGCTCCAGTGCACTTTGAGATGTTGATTGTGCTCACGATTTGCTTTTTCTTGTTGGTATCGCTTCGGCCTGAAGCATACTTTTAGAATATCTGTCACAGAGGATCGAAATTCCAAAATCTGTTGTTTGAGGTCTGGCATAGCCTGTTAACAAATAGCAAAGGGGAAGTGGTTTCTTCTTCTTCCCCCATTATAGATTAGAGATGTCGAATCTGCGCCAGAACTAGCTGCACCTAGAAGCTCTATAGCCTGTGGAATCGTCAGGATGCCGTTACCGCTTTTGCTCCATTTCAATGTCGAAACAATGAGCTCTTCCGAAAAAGACGCCGGCGCGTGCGCGTCTGGTGCAGTTATTGTAACTACGCCCATTTCAGCATTTTTAAGCGCAGTTCCCCACTCATTTAGGTCTGAAACTTTATTTTGAGGTATGGACCTCTTGTGCTGAGCTGGTGGCGTCGAGTCGTATAAAAAAGTTGTGTGTTTTGAATCGGGGCAAATCTCGCGCTGTTTGACCGCAAAATCTTCAGCCACAATGAAGTCTTCTGCCCACGGGAGTTCCCCTTTAACCAATTCGTGCTTTCCGAAAATTACGATAAACGCGTAATTTGAATCCTTCGTATCAGAAATTGCATTCATTAACTCATCTCTACTTGGATGAATTAGGCTCAATATTTGATCTCGATCCCAGCTTCCGCCAGTTTCGGAAACTAAGAAATCTTGCCACAATTTTGCTGTGGTGCAGTGGTCATACTCACCAGAGCTTAGGTCGACTATGAGTGCTAGATTTTTCAATTAAATCAGAATTCTAAGAATTGTGACTCATGTCAATGCATTGACGGGCCCCTATGTGAAAAGCATTAAAGTTTTGCGTTTATATAGCCTCGGCTGAAAAGGGGGCGTTTCGTAAATGTTAACATTGCAATGGTTTCCCTGATTCAAAGATTTACGAAACGAACCCCATCGGGTTCCCTATTCATTGCTAATTGAGAATAGCTTATGGCCGAAAGCATCGTCTTCTGCCGACCGTATTTCTCTGTCTAAGAGTGAGGGTAATGAGTCGTCTATCATAATTTTAGAGTTATAATTCAATGCTAGTGTGTTTGTTGCAATTAGTGTTATCGATGATTTCGTTTTAGGCGAATTCACAGTTGCCCCAGATTCTTGAGGGTGGTGAGGATTTGGTTGATGTCTTCTAGGCGCTTTTTGGTGCGTTTTCCGAAGTGGGGGGCGATGGCGTTGGCGTCGGAGCCTGTGGTCGGTAGGAGGGCGTGGATCGCGGCGACTTGGGCGGGTAAAGTGGCAGGCCACTTTAGTTTTTCAGTGATCGGTTTTCCGGTTTTCGGTTTGGCCTCTGTGCCAGCGAGTTTGGTTTGTTCTGCTTTCACACTTCGTTCTTCACCCTTCGTGTCCTCCGGACACTGATACTCGGGTCTTAGCCAGCGGATGTTGCCTTTGGCTTCTTCGGCGGCGCGTTTGTGGTTGAGCGCGACGAGGCGTTTGAGGAGTTCTTGTTCGATCTTCTCTTCATGCTCCCGCGTGATTGCTGCCAGATCATCAGCACTGAGGACTTCGAGGATCTGTGTGCTGCCGTCCTTCCAATCAAAGATTCTAAAGTGGGATAATTCTTCGCGGGCTCGATAGAGGTCGCTCCATCCGTAAGCTTCAAACACGGCGGCATCGAGTTCGTCGTGGATCTGTTTGAGTAGGGTGACGAGTCCAGCGTCGTGGATGGCTTTCTCTTTGTCATTGAGAGGCGTATCACTGCGGAGCTTTTCGAGGACGTTATACATCCCCGTCAAAGTGAGCTCTGGGTGTGCTGCTTGCTGCCGCTTCCGGTGTGCGTCGAGTTGTTCGCCGAGTTCGCGGATGCGAGCCTTCAATGGGGCATCGTCGGCTAGGTCGGGGAAGGGGAAAGTTTCGAAGCAGCGGGAATTATTGTAACGTGGATCATTGCCAACTCCGAGGCGTCCGCCTTGGGCCAACGCCCAAATTACATGGAGACTACTCGAAAGTGTACCAAGGTAGCAACCGTCCGATAATGCAAAAACGTTGAGTGCTTGATCAGGCAAGACTTGGGATGTGCAGGTTAGAAAGAACCTGTGTTTTGCGGTAACGGGGGAAATGATGTATGTCGAAAGTCCATCGATTTGTTTTCGTAAGGCTGGTTGAGGTTCGCCTAGAACCCACCAAGCATCTCGATAAGATTGCCGTTTATTCTGCAAGCGTTCCGCTCGAACTGTATTAAATAAATGCTGATACAATTCGGGGTGATTTGATCGCGATTCTTCCTCGCTCAGACCGTAGAAATCTAAGACGAAGACACCTCTTGGTTTATTTGTAACGTCCTTTCCGTTCAGATAGGGGCGAACTCTATCACTTGGAAACGTGACTCCATTTGGGATTTCTTCAGGTTTTAATACAAAGCCACTGCCTATGGTTTGAACGCCTCTCGAAACAATTTTGGAGTTTGATTGAAGCGCGTGGGCACTAGATGTGTCCGCGCCAATCTTCAAATTGGCCACGATCTTGCCGAGTTGCGTTTGCAGTTCGACGGCTTGTTCACCGTCGCCGAGTTCGGTTTCTTGGGTGACGCGGTTGAGTTCGCCAGAACCGTGGTCGCATGACGCGACGGTCATGGCGATACGGACGGCGGCACCGTCGACGGTATCGACCCATGGGTGGTCAGGGATCGCGTAGGCGATGTTGACCGGCTTCTTATCGTTGCCGAGATGCTTTTCTAAAATCCGGCGATTGAAAGTTTGGTGGATGCTGTTGGTGGTGATGAAGCCGAAGCGTTGCACCTTGCCGAGGCGGAGGAGCTGGGCGGCTTTCTCCCACCAAAACATCACGAAGTCGGCAGATTCGGGGACGTCTTTTTTCCAAACTTTGCGCAGGGCTTCGGTGTAGCCGTCGCCGAGGGCGTCGCGCATTCTTGAGGTGCCGATGAAAGGCGGGTTGCCGACGATGTAATCCGCCTCGGGCCATTCGGCACGGCGTGGATTGGAATAATCGTAAACGGGAATGGTTACGGATTCGTCGGGCACTTCTTTGCCGGTGACGGGGTGCGTCTTTGTGGTGCGGCCGTCCCAGATGCAGACGAATTGATCGTCATTCTTTCGTGGTGTCTTTTCATCGTAAGCGAGGACGGCGTCTTGCTGGACGATGGTTTGCTGCTTGGGCAGGAGGGGGCGGTCTTTGGTATCGGCGGTGCCAGTGGTTTTCTTGTGCCACTGAAAGTAACCGATCCAGAGGACGAGTTGGGCGATGGCGACGGCGCGCCCGTTGAGCTCTAGCCCGTAGAATTGACTGGGGCGCACTTTGAAGGCTTCCATCTCGAAGGTCAGCTCGGTATCGCCTAAAATTTCTAGCAGTTCGAGCACTTCGCCTTCGAGGCGTTTCATGTGCTCTAAGGTGACGTAGAGGAAATTGCCCGATCCGCAGGCGGGGTCGAGCACCTTGATGCCGCAAAGTTCGTGGTGGAAGTCTTTGACCACGCCGATGGCTTTGTCGGTATCGTCGGCTTCGGTGAATTGGGCGGCGGCGGTTTTAACTGCGTCCCACTGGCTACGGAGCGGGTCGATCACGGTGGGCTTGACGAGGCGCTCGACGTAGGAGCGCGGGGTGTAGTGGGCTCCGAGCTTATGGCGTTCGCGGGGGCTGAGGGCGCGTTCCAACAATGTGCCGAAGATGGCGGGCTCGACATCGGACCAGTCGGGCTGGGCGGCACCAATGAGGAGCTCGATTTGTTTTGCGTTGCAGGGCAGCGCGCTGGCGTGTTCGAAGAGGCCGCCGTTGAAGTAGGCGATCTTTTGCATGAGCGCGACCGACCACTCCTCTTCGCTGGCCATGTCTTTCCAGAGGTTGGTGATGGTGATGACAAAGCCCTCGGGGGCGGCTTTCAGGCGTTGGAGCACTTCGATGTAGCAGCCCTCGGGGAGCAGGCCGACATCTTCGGCAAACATGGTGAAGAGGCTGCGCTGGAGAAAGGTGGAGATGGCCTGGGCGTCGTGGCCGTCGGCTTCGAGCGACTTGGCGAGGGCGGAGAGGTGCTCGGCCACTTCGCGGGTGACCTTGGCGGCGTGTTTGCTCGGGTCGAGCGCGAGCGGATCGGTCCAGATGGTGTGGAGCCGCTGGCGAATCGCCGGATCGCGCAGGTCTTCGAGCTGGATGCGGTGATTCTTGGGGTCGGGAAAGCGGATGTAGCTGCCGCCCGTGCAAGTGAACTCGCTGTAGAGCTCGATGACGTAGCCGACATCGCAGACGATGAGAAAGGGAGGACGCCCTTCGGAGCTGGGCAAGTCGCGAATGTAGCCGCGTGCCTGGTTGTAAGCCTTTTCCAGAGCGATGTCCCACTGGCGGGTGCCGCGAATTCCGTGGCCAGTCTTGCGCGGCGCTGGCGCGGATGGCGGATGAATGATGGCGGATGATGGATCGGCGGCGTTGACGCCCTGCTTGGTTTCGAGGATGAAGCAACCGCGTTTGTAGAGATCCGCCCAAACAGTGGTCGAGGTGCCGTCCGGTTTCTGGCGAGTGATGGCGCGGTCGAAGACGTAGGCGTTATTCTCGTTATCTGCACCAGCAGGATCGGGGTGTGGGACGCCTAAAAGGTCTGCCAATTCGGCCAAAAACATCTGGTAATTGGCGCGTTCGGATGCCTCAGCCTTTTCCCATCGAGCGATGAAGTTTTCAACTTCGGGTGTGGAGTCCATGGGGGCTGACGGCATGGTCACCATTCCCTATTATCGACTGTTTATCGGCAAGTATGAAATGATGTTGAATTGGGACGGGCTTGTTGTCCTCATTTACCTGCGGGGTAACTGTGAAAGTAAGCAGGGAATTCACGGACTTTGAGTTTCGCCTCAGACGGCCACTCGGCCCAGTTCCCACCATGAGTATTTCTTAGCTTTATAGGTAGCCCCTTCCAGTGAGGAGCTCGGCCTAACTGCTTCATAAAGAAAGCGACGCCATTGGCGTGGCAGTGCTCCTTTAGCTCGATAGCCCATTCCATGTTGAATGGATTGACGTTTCGGATTGCACCGGATTCTCCCCCCACAATCACCCAATCAATGCCGGATAGATCTAGTCGGCCGACGGGGATGCGTTCGCGAAGTGGCTCAATGGACAGCCCTCTGCAGTCTGCGGCGACTTCACGGATTTGGTCTAATCGTCGAAGGTTGGCTTGGTCTGCGCAGGTTAAAGTCGTCATAGCGCATACGTTTTTGGGGAACCCACCGATTTCGTTGGCGAAACGGCCCATCGTCCTGGGACGCTTCGTCAACCAGAGCCAAAGGTGTCGTTGTCCAGCGTTCGACTGGATTGCAGATATTGCTTCTTCTTTGAGGAAGGCGAAGTCGCTTTGATGCGAGAACGCATCGCCCATGTCGGAAACAAATATCATGCGGGCTAGGCCATTCTTCCAAGGCGATTCGTTATCGATTCTGCCAGACAAGTCTGCCAGAGTTGCTGTTTTTCCCATCCGTCCGCGATACTGGGTGATTTCTTCGAAGGTCGGGGCGTAGCCTGGATTCGCCTTTCGCTCAGGATTGCCGATGCTGGTTGCCTTATTGAGGTGCAGTCGTGACGCATAGCAAGATACGGCACTCTCGATAATTCGGAGAAGGGGTCTACAATCGATCTCCCCGAAGCAACCATTAGAGAGATAATCACATAGCGCGTGTCTGGTATGGTAGATATTGGTTGTGGTCATTTTGTCTGTTGGCGTAGGGGCGTGCTCAAAAAGGCGAAGCAAGACTTCCTCGGCAATCCCCTCATGCCAAAGGGATGATTGTCTCATGCCCTCATGATCTAGCTGATTTAAGATTATCGATGGCGCTGGGAATAGTTCGCACCCTGCGCATCCCATGATCGGATTGACGGTGCTGTCGCACCATTGAATTTTGGTTTTATCGCTCATTGTTGCTTTCGTTAATTTTCGATTAGTTCAAATACACGTAAAAACGCAGATGAGATACTTTGCAAGCTGAAAAGTTTAATCTTGCGTAAAAATGCACAAAGAATACTTAATGTGACTGATTATATAAAGTATGACCGACCTAAATTTTTTTTTCTCACCTTCGGATTTTTCCGAAAGAGCCAAGATAGCTCGTAAATCTATTCCTGGTGCAGGCACGCAAACCGAGTTTGTTCAAAAACTCGAAAGAGAGCCGAAAAGTTGCGCACCAGAAATCAAAATTGCCTCAGTCAAGCGGTTTGATAGCGGTAACGGAGGACTTGGTGTTCTAAGCGCTATCAAAATCGCTAAGGCCTTGGATATGCCTCTTCCTGATTCGCAGCTTGATAAGCGAGTTCTCGGCTTTGCACGGCACTTGATCTGTGATCTCCAAGCGGCGTCAGATGATTTCGATAGCGTCTTAGATGCAGCGATGTTTACTGTGCTATCGCGGCGTAAGGGAAAAGGCTGGGCTCCGCTCGTTTCACCAAAGGATTTTTTAGGCATACTTTTTGAGCCGGATAATACGTCGCCTCCGGTTAGAATTTCAATTGAGAGCAGTCCGCCGTTTAAACGGTTGCTGAAGAGTGGGGGAGGTGAACGTGTTTCAGATCCTAGTAAGATTGATGCATCGGGTATTATGCCAGTTGATCTTGTGGCTATCTTTGGAGAACTCACGCGGTTGGCATTTAACCTAAATGGCAAGAAGAGTAAGTTTGATCGACGACCCGCAGCGGTGTGGCGTCATGTGCTGAATGCACGAACAGAGAACG
>Ga0222650_1001409_pt1 | contig 12094 bp, 9 predicted proteins | sample AntAcemetagen367_FD_179820 | JGI IMG/M metagenome (GOLD analysis project Ga0222650, IMG submission 179820) | Saline water microbial communities from Ace Lake, Antarctica - #367 | ecosystem: Environmental > Aquatic > Non-marine Saline and Alkaline > Saline | place: Antarctica: Ace Lake | collected...
GCGCCGCCGGACCAGCCACCACCCTCGATATTGCCCTGCTTCGCACTGATTTCAAATGGGAATCCCCCAGTGTGGTTCAGCGCCATACGGATAGTCAGCTCTTCATCTGCCTTAACTAGTTTCTTAACCCCGTCCTTGGTCGATTCATGAACCCAGAGTTCTTTAAACTCAGGCAAATATTTTGAAACAGGATCATCGAGTTGAATTTTTCCTTCCTCGATAAGTATTGCAATCGTCACACCACAAAAGCCCTTCGTTTGCGAACACTGCATAAATACGTCATCCATCGTAATGGAGCGCTTCGCGGCAACGTCGGCATACCCCATGCGAGTAACTTCCTGCAAGCCATCTTTATAGAAGACGTTAATCGCACCCGGCAGCTGTCCACTTTCAATATAAGGAGCAATCGCATCCTCCGCAAAAGTAGTTCCAGAGTGACTCAACTCATTAGTTATTGTGCTGCATCCCGATAGAATGAGCGCGCAGAGGATGGGTATTAGTGATTTATTCATCATAGTATTATATGTAAGTATCGGATCAATTCTGCGGGCAAGTATATCGTTACTGAAGGAGCGTAGTGACAAGCTTCCAGCTTGTCGTTCTGAACCACCCGACAAGCTGGAAGCTTGTCACTACCCAGACATCTCGTGCTCGATAGTGGTCAGGCGGCGCTGCTTGACACCGAGTTTCGGAATACAGGCAATGAGCGCCTTTGTATAGGGATGCTGGGGATTGTTGAGAATTTCTTCAACGGGGCCTTGCTCAACGATATCGCCGCGATACATGACGATGACTTCATCGGCGAAGCCTTTGACGATACCGAAATTGTGCGTAATCAGCACGATGCTCATCCCGAGCTTTTCGCGGAGCTCGCGTAACAGATCCATGATCTGCGCCTGAATCGTCACGTCGAGGGCCGTGGTCGGCTCGTCGGCGACGAGCAGCTTCGGCTCGCAGGCGAGAGCCATGGCGATCATGACGCGTTGCTGCATGCCGCCGCTCATTTCATGCGGGTAGGCTTTGTAGCGTTTTTCTGCATCGCGAATGCCGACCAGATCGAGCAGCTCGATCACGCGGGCCCGCACATCATCAATGTCGGGTCGGTGCAGTTTGACCGCCTCGGCGATCTGATGGCCTATAGTAAAAACGGGATTCAACGAAGCGGAGGCCTCCTGGAAAATGTAGGCGATACCCTCGCCTCGGATCTGGCGGACTTGAGCAGGTGACATCGCAAGGACATCTTTTCCCTCAAAAAGAATCTGCCCCGAGATCGTGCAGGTCGGCGGCTTGGGTAATAGCTGGGTTAACGACAAACAAGTCACGCTCTTACCGCTGCCGCTCTCGCCGAGCACCGCGACGGTTTGACCACCGGACTCGACGGAGAAGTTAATACCGTGCACCACCTCATTAGCCTCACCCCGCGAGTGAAAGGCGATGCGTAAATCTTTAACCTGTAGCAAATCAGTCATAAATCCATCCGTGTTTATCCGTGTTCATCCGTGGTTCAAAACAAATCATCGCGTTTGCATTTTCGGATCGACGATATCACGCAGCACATCACCGAGCACATTATAGGCGATCACCGTAACAAAGATGGCGAAGCCGGGGGCAAGCATCCACCAGAAGTTCATAAAAAAGACGATCATGTTACCCTGCGACTGCTTGAGCATGAGACCCCAGCTCGCGGAGGGCTCGCTGATGCCGAGCCCGAGGAAACTTAACGCTGCTTCGGCGAGAATATATCCGGGGATAGCAAGCGTGGCGGCGACCAGGAGGTAGCTGGCTAGGTTGGGTAAAATGTGTTTCACCAAGATCATTGGAACCGACTGCCCCATGCTTTCGGCGGCCAGCACGAAGGGACGATTACGGATCGAGAGCGTCATGCCACGGATGATTCGCGCGGTGCCGGCCCATCCGATGACGGATAAAATGACAATGATCACGACGTAAGTCTGCGTCGGGGAGAGGCCGGGCCCCATCAAAGCCGAGCGCAGCGCGAGCAAGAGATAGAGCCCCGGAATAGACATGAGTAGCTCGACGAGTCGCATGGCAGCGAAATCGATCTTACCCCCGTAGAAACCAGCCAGGCCACCAACGACAAACCCAAGAATAAGCGTGATGGAAATACCGATAAAGCCTATCGAGAGGGAAACCTGCGAGCCGTGTAACAAGCGGCTGAAAATGTCGCGTCCGGTGTCATCTGATCCGAGCAGATAGAAACGAGCAGAGGGATCTTCGACATCCAGCTGAAAAAGCTTTCGCTCCATCGGAATGAGGCCGAACAACTTGTAAGGCTCGCCTTTTGCGAAGAATTGGATGGGCGCAGTATTGCCCTCAGGGTGCAGGTATTCGGCTGAACCGATCTCCTTCTGCTGATAGAGCTTAGCATGCAAACCACCTTCTTTCCATACGACTCCGCTGGGCGGGTGATACGGCTTCTCCAGGTTCTGTTTACTGATCTCGTAGGGTGAAATGAACGGCGCAAAGAGCGCTCCGGAATAAAGCACAGCCAGCACAGCCAGCGAAGCGACACCGAGTGGGCGTCGGAGAATTTTGCCAAGTAACTGCTTCACCAGGACGTAAATAATATAGCCAACCAGTCCGACACAGGCGATGGCCAACAACGCGACGAGGAGGATGCCGACATACTTCAAAACAGTCACCACGATGCTGAGCAGACCAGGGGCAAACGCTTCCAATAGAATTTCCGCAAAGAGGATACCGAGCAGACCGATCCAGAGCCAATAGCTCCCTTTAGCACTCTCTTTGGCGCCACTCGCCCCGCCGGATCGGATGCGAGGGTCAGACCACCCTAGCAGAAGATCGGCTAGCAAGTTACCAAGCACTAGCATAACCACACCGATCAATACTCCGGCCATGACCACGTATTGATCTTCCCGGATGAGCGCATCGTAGATAAGCTGTCCGAGGCCGGGATAATTCATCACGTTCTCAACGAGGAGCGCACCGGAAAGTAGACTGGCGAAGGAATACCCGAAAGAAGTGATCAGCGGGTTGATCGCATTGCGCAGCACATGCTTGAACATAATGACCCGCTCACGCAGACCCTTCGCACGCGCCGCAATTGCAAATTCGGCCTGCATGTAGTCGATAAAGTTCGCCCGCATCACGCGCATCATCCCGGCAACACCACCGATACCGAGCACGATACTGGGGAGTATTAAATGATAGGCGTAGTCGATGAGCCGTAAGCCGAGGGGCTGAAACTCACTCTCGACCGACGATCGCCCACCCTCAGGGAAGATGCCAGTGACGGCCGCGAAATAGACCGCCAGAATGGCGAGGAAAAACTCAGGAATCGACAAGGCCGCATACGCTAAAAATGCACTGATCCGGTCAAAGATAGAGTCTTTATAAATCGCCGCCAGCACCCCGATTGGAATCGCCAGGCACCAGGCAAACAGCAGCGAAGTCAGCGACAGAATAAAGGTCGCTGGCACGCGCTGTTTAAGGAGCGTCAAGACCTCGACCTTGTAGGTCCATGACTCGCCGAAATATGGCCAACCGAAATGAACGCTTTTATCATCTTCACCCACCCATGGCCCATATTTAACAGGTGAGACGTTGGCCAGCCAATGACCGTAGCGCACATACCAGCGCGTTGGCTCGCCCTCGGAATCGACGAGCCCGAGCTGACGCTCCTGCTGCTCAATCACAGCCGGGTCGATGTCCTTGGCCGCCCGCGCCTGTGTGAGAAAATCACCCGGCGAGAGATACATCAGCAAGTTGACCAACAGACTCACCCCGAGGAGGAGTGGGATCAGCGACAAAAAACGGCGTAAGATGAATGCGATCATGCGGCTATCCCCTGCCTTGTAGATTTGTAGCCGAACGCCTTCGCGTTTGGATTTTCGCGCATAACAGATTTGACCAAAGCCGAAGGGCTTCGGCTACTCGGGACCAAAGCCGAAGGGCTTCGGTTACATTGTCCTACACTTACTTTATTAGCCGAACGCCTTCGGGCTTGGACAACTGTTTCCAAAATTCGATTCATGTTTAGTCCTGCGCCTCCCAGATGGCTTCGATGTTCCAAAGAGTCGTGCCCGCTGTGGGCACGTAGGTGTTACGCCACTTGTTTTTGATACCCGTGAAGCCGTAGGGCGTGAAGCCGTAGAGCAGCGGCAACTCTTCCGCGAGGATGGCCTGCACCTCGTGCATGTAAGCAATGCGCTTCTCCATGTCCAGCGTCTGCTCCTGCAGGCCGATCAACTCGTCGATCCGCGCCTCCCACTCCGTAGCCGGCTCCGGCTGCTCAGGATACCAGACGTGATACTTACCGCTGCTGAGATAGAGCACCTTGCTTCCAGATGGATCGTAAGCTGCACTACTAGAGCCCCATCCCAGCATCGTTATATCATAGTCAAAAGTGCTGTCCGTGCGGCGCAACAGCGTCGCAAAATCAGAACGTTCAAGCTGAACATCCATGCCGATTTCTTTCATATTTTCTACAAAAGTCACTCCAATCTGATCGTTGGATGCCCCATCTGCCAATAAAAGCGTCAACTCTACAGGGATACCTTCAGAGTCAATCAGTCGGCCGTCATCACGCCAACTGAATCCGGACTCTTTGAGTAAGGATTTCGCTTTTCCGGGGTCGTATTCATAGCGCGGTAAATTCGGGTTGTGCCATTTGCCTTGAGCCGGAGGAATAATTGAGGTGAGCGGCTCGCCCTTACCAAAGAGCAGCGCGTTAATAATCCCCTGTCGATTGGTGCCATGCTGCACGGCCTGTCGGAAGCGCTTGTCCGTGAACCAGCGATACTTGTGCTCGGCCAGATAAGGCTCCCCTTCTTCGTTGGCTCCCGGATGCTGGTTAAACCAAAAGAAGTTCACACTCGGAGAAGGCCCGCGGTCGTAGATCGTGAAATCGTAAGTCTCAGCCGCCCGTTTGACCCAAGTGTAATCCTCCGCACCAATCCCTGACACATCGCTCTTCCCGGTAGCGAAATGTGCGATCATTGTATTTGATTCAGCCACGAATTTTAAGACAAAGTAATCGAGGTAAGGCAGCCGCTGACCAGTAGTGTCGACCTTCCAATAGTGGGGGTTCGGCTTGAGCACGAGCCGCTCACCCGGCCGGTAGGAATGAATGACAAATGGGCCTAGGCCGACAATCTCCTCAGGACTTTCGATAGCTGTTTGTGTAGACCATTGCTTGGTAAAGCTCCCATCGGCGAAAGCATCGTGTAGCTTGTGTTTCGGTAGAATTGGCTGAGCAATATCGTAAATAAACGGGGCATACACAGTCGGCAGGTCAAAGCGAACCGTATAATCGTCGACCTTTGAGTAACGCAGCTTCTCGCCTCCAATGTGATATTGTTTGTAGTATCTGGATGGATACTTGGGCACCGGCTTGCCCGTCTTAGGGTCTTCTTTTTCAGCGAGGATGCAGTCGAAAGTAAAAATCACATCGTCCGCCGTAAAGGGAATCCCATCACTCCAACGAACACCCCGCCTTAGATGAAAGGTGTAAGTGCGGTTGTCTTCGCTGACCTCCCAGGATTTTGCCAGTGCCGGGACAAACGCTGAGCTACGGGGATCGTAATTAACCAAGGAGGCGAAGATGTTCGAAAGAATGAAGCCTGTCGTTCGATTATTCGGTACCTGGGGATTAAACGTCGTTGGCTGCGTCGTTTCACTGAGCACCAAGATGCCCCCATATTTGCCCACGTCCCAGTCGACCACCTTGGCATCCTCCGGCAGCTCGTGTTGACCTCGCTCGATCTCCGGCGGTGGACCATCGCAGGCAGTGAAGCACAACGCCGCGAAAACCGTAGCCAGAGGCAAAAAACGTGCGGGACTGCGTGGCTGGCTAAAAATCATAGAAAACTCACACGAAAGCGCAGTGCCACGCTTGTTCAACGCTTATCGTCACTTTTAACAGCGAGAGCGAGTTATTCACAGCTTATCCACAGGCTTGACAATGTTCAAGTGTTCACCTAAACAATTGAACATCATGAAAGATCTAACCACGCGCCAACAAGAGATACTCACCTTCATCGAAGATTATCAGTGGAGAAACGGCTATTGGCCCAGTATCCGTGAGATTCAGGATAAATTCGGCTTCAAGAGCACCAACGCGGTGATGGGTCACCTCCGAGCGCTGGAGAAGAAAGGCGTGATCGAACGTATCCCCGGGCAGGCTCGCACTTTCCGCATCAATCGTCCCGACTCACCCGACTTTAATGAGATTCCGGAGGATGCCACTGAGGTTGTCGATATTCCCGTCCTGGGAGATATCGCAGCGGGCTATCCCGACCGCGTCGAACCCGCCGGCGAAATCGGCCGCCTACAAGTCGATATCCAGCATGCCGGCTTTGATAACCGTAAGCGGACCTTCGCCCTCCAAGTTCGGGGCGACAGTATGGTCGACGCCGAGATTTACGAAGGTGATATGGTCGTCGTTGAGCCCCGCGAGGCCAGAGACGGCGACATCGTAGCCGCGCTCATTGACGGTGAGACAACCCTGAAGCGCTATATCCAAAAAGCAGGAGAACCACCCTACCTGAAAGCAGAAAACAAGTTTTACCCCGAGCTCTACCCTGTGACCGAGCTGTCCGTGCAAGGCGTGGCGAAGGCTGTGGTGCGGAGCTTATAAGCGCCAGCGCCTTTGCAAGTAGCGGGAGCTTCCAGCTCGCGAGGATCGACTTCGCAGCAGAGTAACAAATCAACCGGACTACGACGGGAGCAGGATGCTCCCACTACATTTTGCGTCCACCCCGCCGCTTCGCAGTTTCCCGTATCCAGTATCCCGCATCAGAAAATTGCTACCGATAGTTTTTGCATTTCCTAATTAAGTGCGTAGCAATTTTCTCATGAACATCTCCTTCGACCACACCCGCATCCGCGTCTCCAACCTTGAAAAGTCCATCGCCTGGTATAGCCAGACCTGCGGCTTTGAGGTGCTCAAACGCACCGACAAATCACCCAGCGGCAACCAATTGGCCCACCTGCAAATCCCGGGCAGTGCTCACAAGCTCGAGCTGACACACTCCGACGATTACGAGGTGAAATTCCCCGAGGATCTGGTGCATACTTGCATCCGCGTGGACGACATCAGCGCCTACTGCGAAATGCTGGAAAAGCTGGATCTCAAAATCGACCTTTGGCCATCCAACTGGCGCGAAAAATTCGCCGACGGCAAGAAGATGGCCTTCATCACCGACCCCGACGGCTACGAGGTCGAGATCCTAGAGCATTAGTGCGGTTTAGGTTTTTTCCAAAAAGGTAGAGGCTGGCGTCCCCGCCAGCCAGTTGCGGCCAGGCTCACACACCGCCACTGGACCACAGAGAGGAAAGTCGAAACCCAATCCGCCCGGTAAAATTTCTTAAAAGTCCGCAACCCACTTTGCCTATCGTGACCGGCGTGACGCCGGTCGCTACCTATTCCATCCCGAAGATCTCCACATCCACTCCCGCAGACGCCAGAGCCGAAACCGGCTCGCCATCAGGCATCGAAAGATCGTTCAGCGCGAACAATCGCTTCGAGAGAGAATCCAGTTTCACCTGCTGCACAGGATAAGGCACATGGTGAACTTGCCCACTCCTTAGCCGATCACGACGCGGATCGTAAGCAAAGAGCCGATAACGCTCGACGAGAAAGAATTCTAATGAGCCTGGCTTCGCCTCGAAAGGCTGGCCCACTCTAGTCCAGGCGTAGTGCTGCACTTCGTCCCAGCCATCCTCCACTGCTAGCTCGGAACGATAGCTAAGCGTCTCAGCGGTCTGGCCGACCTCAAAACGCGCCATCCTGTAGTTGAGATTAAAAAATCGACGCGCGATCCAATTGGCAATCGGCTGCGGCGTATCCAGCGAATAAAACCACACCCCTGGACGACCCTGCGAATCGACAACGTAGGTCCGCAAATTCAGCTCCGGGAAATTCGACAAGCCCCCCATCGAGGGCAGAAAGCGTGGCCTTACGTCCTTCATCTGAAAGGGCACCACGCCAATCCAGGCCGCACCGTCATATGTATCAACGGTCAAGCCTGCGGGTAATTCCCGCTGTACGAGCTCTGGAGCCACCTTCCAATGCAGGAAAAGCAACTCCTCCCAACGCTGATACATGACCAGTGTGCCCTCCGGCCGCTCACGTTCTTTCAATCGCGCTTCGATGGGCAGCTCTGAATTATTGTTCGGCATAGGACTAGATCGCCGGAAGCTGGCAATCATAACAAAAGAAAACGACAGGCTGGAAGCACTGTCCTACGTAGAACAGGCTTCCAGCCTGTTTTCAACCCATCAAATCAAGCTGACCCTACTTCGAAGCTTCCAGCAGAATCTTATACTCGACTGAATCAACAAGTGCCTCCCAGGCAGCTTCGATGATATTATCGCTCGCGCCAACTGTGCCCCATATTTCTTTACCATCCGTGGATTCGATTTGGACTCGAATGATCGCATCTGCGCCATGCTGGCTATCCAGAATACGAACTTTAAAGTCGATCAGTTCCACCTCCGCAATCTCTGGGAAAACCGGTGCGATCGCCTTGCGTAAAGCATCATCCAATGCACCGACTGGACCAATCGCTTCCGCAACGGTGTGGTGAATCTCATCGCCAATTTTGATTTGGACTGTAGCCTCAGAGACCGTGCGATTTAAATCGGACTGATGACCGACCATGACACGATAGCCGATTAATTCAAAGTCGTCTTTTTTACCTTTAAGGTATCGATTCAGCAACAACTTGAACGAAGCGTCAGCGGCTTCATATTCGTAGCCTTTGAATTCGAGTTCCTTGAGCGTGCCTAAAAATTCTTTAAGTTCAGGAGACCGTGCGTCGAGTTCAACGCCGATTTCTTTGGCCTTCATCATCACGCTGCTGCGCCCCGACATATCAGAGACCAGCACTCGGGTGCGATTACCCACCACTTCCGGCTCAATATGCTCGTAGCTTTCCTTCACCTTGGCTGCCGCATCGGCATGCACCCCACCCTTGTGAGCAAAGGCACTGGAACCAACGAAAGGCGCCTTACTGTCAGGGGATCGATTGGCCATCTCATCCACGAAGAGCGAAAGGTCGCGCAGGTTTGTAAGTTGATTACCGCAGTTCAGCTCCTTTTTCATCTTAAGCACAAGATTTGGAATAATCGTGGTCAGGTTGGCATTACCATTCCGTTCGCCGACTCCGTTCATCGTGCCTTGAACGAGCGCGGCACCCGACTCAATGCCAGCGAGGGAGACCGCGACGCCAAGCCCTGAGTCATTATGGCAGTGCATACCAATCGGCATATCCGGAAAATGAGCACAGACCTTGCCCACAATCTCCTGCACCTCTCCAACAAGCTTGCCGCCATTGGTGTCGCATAGCGTAAGGTTGATGGCACCACCTCGCTTGGCCGCCTCTAGCGTCTGTAAGGCGTATTCCGGGTTATCGCAAAAGCCATCGAAGAAATGCTCTGCATCGTAAATCACCTCGCGACCGCTTTCAGTCAGAAAGCTGACCGAATCCTCAATCATCTTAAGGTTCTCCTCTGCCGTGGTGCGCAGAATCTCAGTAATGTGTAACAGCCAGGTCTTCCCGAAAATAGTCACCACCGGGGTATCCGCTTCCAGCAGGAGCTTGAGCTGCGGATCTTCCTCAGCCGACAAGCTGGCACGACGCGTCGAGCCAAAGGCTGCGAGTTGAGCATGCTGGAGCTTCAACTTCTTCGCCTCCTCGAAGAACGCCATGTCGCGGGGGTTTGAGCCGGGCCAACCGCCTTCAATGTAATCAATACCAAATTGATCCAGCTTCTCAGCCACGCGAAGCTTCGCCGCGACAGTAAAGGAAACACCCTCACCCTGCGTACCATCACGTAAAGTCGTATCGTAAATTTTTATTTTTTGGCTCATAGCTGAAATTGATGAGCGTAAGAAAACAAAGAGGTGCCCGCCGATGGGCAAACCCAAAAATCAATGAGAAGACCTCAAATATAGGCCGAGTCTCCGATCTGCGATGTAGACCGAGGTTTAGGGCACCCGACGACATCAGCACAAATCGGCGCACTCAGTGCCCTACTTCAAGTCGCCTTAAACTGATCATCCAACAGACGCTGATTTTGCAACGAACGCAGCTCCACAGGAGTGCACCTGAGCATTAACGCTTTAAAACAGCCGGCGGGTGCGGAAAATATTCCGTATCTGTAGACGAAGCGCCCAAAGTTAAAAAAAGCCAAGCGGTGTGTGCATTCTCGCCCCATTCGATCCGATCGTGCGGGACAGAACTCGTTTCGAGCATCTCTGGAATTGGACCTACCGATTCGAAGCCTACACGCCCAAAGCAAGACGCAAGCTCGGCGATTATGCCATGCCAGTGCTCTGGCAGAGTTCCATCATCGGCTGGGCTAACGCGACAGTTGAGGACGGCCGGTTGAAAATACATTTCGGATACGCCACGAAGAAGCCCGATCAAAAGCAGTTTAGAGAAGAAGCTGAAAAAGAGGTCATCCGCTTGGCAACATTCCTAGGCCTCAAAGGAAATGCCTGCGAAGTTCATATCTAGCGAGCGGTTCAGAATTACTTTAGAAGCTCGGAAAGGTATCGGATCCTTAGATTGCCTGACGTGCCATGATCCTGAGCACGGTCGAAGGGAGCTTGTCGAAGGTTGCGTCAGCTCACTTTTTGAATCTTGGGAATGTTAAGGCGCGACGTGTCGATAATATATAATAATATCGACATATAGTGCTTGCATGTCGATACCATCGACATCAAATTCAAACATGTTCAATGACTCGCAAGAAATAAACATGACTTGGCTCCCCGACCAACCCTACAACCAACTTCCCGCACTTCCGCCGAAGCGTGATCTGGAGAGTATACGCACGCTCAAGGCCTGTATCGCTGCACGCGCGGCGCTCGCTGCCCTCAAGCAAGCGGGTGAGTTACTGCCGAATCAATCCATTTTGATCAATCTCCTGCCGCTGCTGGAAGCGAAGGACAGTTCTGAGATTGAAAATATCGTCACCACCTCCGATCAGCTTTTTCAGCACGCAACAGAAGACTCCCAAGCCGACGGCCCCACCAAAGAAGCACTCCGCTACCGCACTGCACTCCATCAAGGATTTCAAGCACTCAGCAAACGCCCACTGACCACCAATACCATGGTCGAAGTGTGCAGCACCATCAAAGGCCGCCCGATGCACATTCGCCAAGGCTCCGGCGTGGCCTTGGGTAATCCTGCGACTGGCCAGATCACCTACACCCCGCCCGAAGGCGAGCGCACCTTGCGCGAGCAGCTCGCCAACTGGGAGACGTTCATTCACACCGATGACACGCTCGATCCATTGATCAAAATGGCCGTAGCCCATTATCAGTTCGAAGCCATCCATCCCTTTGACGATGGCAACGGTCGCACCGGCCGTATCCTCAACCTACTCTATCTCATTGAGCAAAAACTACTCTCGCTTCCGATCCTTTATCTCAGTCGTTACATTTTGCAAAACAAGGCTGATTACTATCGCCGCTTACTCGCCGTCACTTCCGACGACGCCTGGGAAGACTGGATCTGCTACATGCTCGAAGCCGTTGCCCAAACCGCCACCTGGACTTTAGAGAAAATCACCGCCGCCCGCGACCTCTTCGCCCACACCCGCGACACCATCCGCCAACAGCTCCCCAAAATCTATTCGCACGAACTCCTAGAGCTCATTTTCGAACAGCCTTATTGCCGGATTCAAAACCTAGTCGAGCGTGACATCGCCAAACGCCAAACCGCATCCGTCTATCTCAAACAACTCTGCGACATCGGCGTGCTCAAGGAGCAAAGCGCAGGTAAAGAGAAGCTTTTCGTGCATCCGAAACTCATCCACCTAATGACACAGCCCGCACATACGTTTAAGCCATATGCGGGGTAGTCCTGCCAAAACTATAATGACATGCACTTTTCAGCCCGATTCGCCTAATCCAAAGATTTACGGAACGGTTCCCCATTCTAGTTTAGCCCCCTCTGTAAATTGCAAACATAACGACATGACCCCCTACGAATTAACAATGCGTTCGATCACTTTGTCACGTTTTTTGGTGGTGCCTTTTTTGCTCAGCCCCGCGCCTAGCTTGCTGAGTTCGGCTTCGAATCGCTCCTTCATTTGAGCA
>Ga0222650_1001411_pt1 | contig 12066 bp, 11 predicted proteins | sample AntAcemetagen367_FD_179820 | JGI IMG/M metagenome (GOLD analysis project Ga0222650, IMG submission 179820) | Saline water microbial communities from Ace Lake, Antarctica - #367 | ecosystem: Environmental > Aquatic > Non-marine Saline and Alkaline > Saline | place: Antarctica: Ace Lake...
CAATAAACTAAGATGTTCTGAATTTCGGAATTGTTTAGAGAATGCCGGCTTTGAAATTATTAAGTGGGAGCCGGAAACAACTGAGCTTCCTGCCGGGCTCCGCCGAAGATTGCACTCCAGCTGGAAAGACACGTCAGACGAAGATCTCAAAACTCTCAGAGTATCATGTGTATTGCGACCCCGGTAGGTCGAACCCGCAAATGAATAATTCCCAAGATGCTGACGAAAGAATCGACGTTCACACCAATGTTGACGGATTCCAGAACTATCTTCACTGGCAAAGGTATAACTTTGTTCTCGACCGGATTGACTCCGAATCCGACTCTATCGAGATTGGCACCGGATTAGGCGTCTTCAGTGAAATGCTCATTCCAAAGGTTGGCTCATACCGAGGAATTGAGTTTGATCCAGAAGCTTGTCTAGCTGCACAGAAGCGAATCTCAAATCCCTCTCTCATCACGCGTGGCGATGCGCAGACGATGGAGTTTTCGTCAGAGTCTTTCGACAGCGCGGTGTGCCTGGAAGTCCTTGAGCATCTTCCAGACTATCGTCGCGCCCTTAATGAGGTTTCTAGGGTTTTGCGCCCAGGTGGAACTGTTTTTGTTTCGGTCCCGTTCCGGAAAGTTGGCGGCCCCAGCAAAGTGAATATTCATCATGTTTACGAACCTGGTGAAGCGGAGCTTCTTCGTGAACTCGAAAAGCGTTTTAGTTCCACCGAAGTCTTCTATCAAAGATATGAGGAAACACGGTTACAAGGTTTTGCCCGGCGACTTCATTTGAGACGGATCCTTGGGCTGGTAGGACCTTATCGAAATCTGACCCAAGGAGATAAAGCTGAACTTGCCAAGGTCCAGCTCGATCAGACACGGCAAGGCATGTTGCTGGGCGTCGTTTGTGTGTGCCGACTCTAGATATTCAAACCGTGCGCAAAAAATCATCGTTCGACATTTTTCTCAAAGATTGGAACTCCAGGGTCAATCATTCCAAGCGAGTCTATCTGTCCGCAGATGTTGTTTGGCACGAACTTGAGTGGGAGCCACCAAATTCGAAACTCCGCCAAAGATTCGGAGTGTTTTCCTGGAGTGTTTGGTGGCTTCTGCACACTTTCCGATCCATGCTTCGCCCGCTTTCATCACAGAAGGTGCAGGCAGGGTCTGCTGTGACTTTCGCCTTTCTTCCCACTCCGGCCCACCGAAATACACTCGAACCTTTGGTTGAGGAAATGCAGAGCCTTTCACCGGTCCGATTGAAGGGACCGGGAAGCCTTGAGCCTGGGCTGTCATTTCAAATTCCAGAACAGCCGCCCAATCTCTTTGCGGGATTTGTCTCATTTTACAAGACTCTCCAGCTACTGACCACCCTTGGAAATTTCAAAAAACTTGATTTTAGGATTTCTGGGCGTGTTGCTGAGAGAGTCTGTTCGTGTTTATCCGCGTTACAATGGATCAAGATTCTGATTGAGCCTCGCGGCGTATTATTTCTCACGTATGAACTTCAACCATGGTTGAAGGGTCTTGCATGGAAGTGGCGTCAGGCCGGCTATAGAGTTATCCATGTCATGCATGGGCAGCGTCTTGATTTATACCAATGCACCCAAGCGACCGATTTGGTCCTATTTTCCAAGGTTGACGAGCCCTGGTTCCGACAGAGGGTTGACCCGTCCGTTCGGATCTGGACGATTGGGCACCCCAGACTCGAAAATGTTCGAAAGTTGGTTGGTCCCTCTCCCGTGAGAGATGGACAAAGGCTTCCTCGAATCACTTTTTTTTCACAGCCCGTAGAAGGAAGTTACTGTCGCATGCTTCGCATTGCGGATTGGAAGTTGCTATCTGCACTCAATAAAAATGCTGAAGTACGTTTGCGAGCCCATCCAAGAGAAAGCCGAGAGAATATAGAGCGGGATCTTTTTGATGCTGGGCTCACTTTCATTACGATTAGCGAGGCCGGATTGATTGAAGATTTGAAATGGTGCGACGGCGTAGCCTCTTCTTGGTCCACCGTCAGCATGGAGGCTGCCGCCTGCGGTCGCGGGATTTTTTGGACCTGCTCTAGCCCTGAACGCTATGAGGCTTCTCAAGAATTGCGAGATCACGGCATCGGGGTTTTGATCCAAGAAGCGGCAGCATGGGAACAATATCTCGCCCAATGGAAACAAGGTGGATGGCAAACCCCGGTCGTTGTCACCGAAAGACGTCTCCGGGAGCTTGGAATGATCGGGGATTCCGAAAAGTCGTGGATCGAGAGGCTAGAGATCGAACTTGGCCAGGGGGAAGTGGCGAATAGCGAATGGCGAGTAACCAACTGAAAGGAGTGGGCGATGAGATGAATATGCTCAAAGACTTTGAAGAAATGCAGGTTTGGAAGGATGCCGAAGATCTGGCTGTTTTCGTTTATGAAGACATGCGGAAAGTCAAAGATTACTCCTTTGCGGATCAAATCAAGCGTGCCGTTGTCTCCATCTCAAACAATATCGCAGAAGGTGCTGAACGGACTACGTCGATCGAATTTGCCCGCTTTCTCGACATTGCGAAAGGCTCTGCCGGAGAAGTACGAAGTATGTATCGCCTCGCTCCGCGACTGAATTTTATCTCGGTTGAGATTTCGAACCAGCGTTGTGAAGTGTGCCGATCTATCTCCCGCCAACTCGGAGGCTTCGCGAAACATCTCCGGTCAAAATAGCCCGCCATCCGCCATTATTCCTTCTTCATCCTCTTGAGTGTCTGACTTAGGGCCCAGGCCCACATTTCTGCGCTCTGCCATCGCATGCGAGGGAGGCAGCGGAACACAAACCAAAACCATTCCTTAATTTTCTGGCCGCGTCTCGAATCGCGAATTGCCGAAAATACACGAGCAGAATCTCGTTCCGACAGGTTCATGAACAGCCGACAATGGCGGTGGGCGATGTCGGCCGTAAGCTCCGACTGTATCTCTGCTTTTTGCTTGCTGATTGATCCGGCATGCACACGGAAACTGAGAAGAGGTTCAGGAATCCCAATAAAGTCACCTAGCGGCAACATGCGTCCCCAGAGCCCATAGTCTTCCGCATGCCGCTGTTCGGGCAAAAAGCTCCCAGCCTCATAAAATGCTTTTCTTGAGAAGACAACCGTCGGGTGAACAATGGGACAACCAAAACAAAGCCTAGCTGCCAGAAAGGCTCTGGTGCGTGGAAATCTCTGCTGTGTTGCAATATATTGTTCCTCTCCGATCACCCTGACTCCCGTGTGACATAGGACGGCGTCAGGAGACTTCCCGATAGCCGCCATTTGTTTTTCGAAACGTCTTGGATCAGCGATGTCGTCGCAGTCCATGCGCGCGATCCAATTAGAATCCGCCTCTTCTACACCGCGGTTAAGTGCAAGAACGATTCCCTCATGTTCCAGTCGGATGATTCGAATTCTAGCATCCTTCTTCTCGTATTCCCCCAGAATTTCCGATGATGCGTCTGTCGATCCATCATCAAGTATCAAAAATTCAAACTCCTCAAACGTCTGGTTGAGAATGCTCTCAACCGCATCAGCAAGGTACTTTTCGCCATTCCAGACAGGCATGATCACTGAGATCAGGGGTGCTTTCAAGGCAGGGATCATTTGCGCGTGTCACCCCGGCTATTCTGAACCGCGTTTTTGTGGGACTCGATTGCGAAGCCGTAAATTTGCTCGATGGAACGAAGATACCCTGTCTGCGAGTAGGCCCCTGCGATCCTTCTCCTTGCTTTGATCGAAAGTTTTGCAAGAAGGATCCGGTTCTCATCGAGGGTGATCAGGGTATCGGCAATGTCGGTTGCCATCTTTTCAGGAGTAGTCACCGGGATTTTGAATCCGCTCTCTATATCGACGATTTCACTCGGGGCACTGGCATCCGCAACAATCGGCACGTTTCCTGCTGCCATGGCCTCCGCCAAGGTCACGCAAAAAGCCTCCCGAAACGTGGGCAAAAGGAAGATATGTGCAGTATCGAGAAAGCGCCGGTAATCATCTCCCGCCAAAAAGTCATGAAAAATAACGACATCCGACAAACCCATCTTGGCAACTTGTCGCATCAAAAACGGCTTTTCCGTGCCGTAGCCGGCTATTTCGTAGGTGAATCGCAGGCCCCTCCGCTGTGCGATCTTTAATGCACGAAAAGCTACCATGTATCCCTTGGACCCGATGATACCACCGCCAGCAACTAACCGCAGTGGCCCGTCAAAGTTTTTTGCACCGGATTCAAAACGTTTCAGGTCGGCTTCAGAAAAATATGTTAGTGGCGCAATGTGAACCTGCCCGCAACGCTTTCCAGCCACATCTTTCAGAATCGAACACGTTCCCGCTTCGGCAGCGACGACGGCGCTTGAAAGACGGGTGCAGTTCCTTACTGAACGGCCTAATTTACCAAATACTTGAGCAATGTTACGAACGCCTTCAAAAGCCATTGTTTTGAACTGCAAAGTTAAAAAGAAACGCCAGGGCACCCTCCCTCCGCCACCAACTGGCCCCCAAACGAACGGAATGCCAAGGCCGTAGAAGGGCGAGCCGACCCTCCATGTAGCGAATGTGATATGATGCGCCAGGTCAAAGGAATCATGCTCCCTCAATTCCAGGGCGAGGGCAAACGCCTCCTCAAGCCAACGGCGATAACCTACCCAAGTCAGGATTTTCGCTATTAGCATGTTCGGATGGTAGGGGGTGGCCTCACCAACATAACTAATTTTGAGATTTTTCGGGAAGTCACGTGTTTGGATATCCGCAAACACTTTTCGGTTTTTAGCGTGGCAAAGCACATGAACGTGATGATGTTCAAGCAGTGCCTGAACCGCCCTCCAACCAATGGAAGCTTCAGAGCCGTCGCGGGGATTAAACGCGAGTGCAATGACGAGAATTTTCATACGAAAATGACAATAGTCCGCCCAATCATCCTGTCCAGCATAACGCCCACCTAAGCGTCACTCCAAACCGGCTTGATGACTCATACAAAAGTTGGGTATCATTTTGACTTTTGTAACGCCTGTTGAAATGCCTCCAGATGAACTCTTGCCGATTCATCCCAGGAAAAAGATCGCGCATGCGCTATAATATCACTCGATTTTCCAGGATCGAAAGAATCGCTGATTCCTTGGGCGATAGCTTGAGCAAGGTCGGATGGTAATTCCGACTTGGAATATATCGCGAGCTTGCCCCCCACTTCCTTTTCCGCCCTCCCGTCGAGAGCCACGACCTGTGCACCCAAAGACATTCCTTCAATGATTGGAAATCCGAATCCCTCGTAGTGCGACAGATAGGTAAGGACATTCGAAGAAGCCATTTCTTGAAGTAGCTCGGCGCGCGGGAGTAGGCCAACAAGCCGGACAAAACTTGGAACTTTGCCGAGAGTTCTTCGACATATGTACGCCGCATGGTTAGGATTCCCTGTAATAGTGAGTTGAAGAGGCCAATCGTTGGCGAGTGACGCACACGCCTTCAGGGCAAGATCAAGCCGCTTGCGCTGATTCCCTCCATCCAAGAAAAGCACTTTCGCTATAATTACCTTCTCTCGTGCAAGCCCACCGCTCCTGAGAAGCAGATCGCCCAAACCCCGGCAGTCATCCGGCAGACCATGTTTGGCAACACGAATCTTGGATTTGGCCCACGGAAAATACCGAACAATGTCATTAGCCGTTGTTTGAGATATCGCAAGAATCTTGCGGGATCTCCAAAGTGCGTTCATGAGAGCAAGGGTGAAATATCCAATAGTTTTGATATCTGTTGACTGGCCCGGTTTGATCATGAAGCTCAAATCATGAACCGTCGTCACAAACGGAATAGGCGTCCTCATCCATGGGACGACATGAAATGGGAACCATGCGACGTTGGCACCAGCGTCATGGGCAAGGCTTCGCAATGCCGTATTTCTCCACAATCCAGACTTCCCGCTGACAACCTGCAGTTTGCAGTTCGCGGGCAGTTCAGTTTCTGCAAGCGGATGAAACGTCTTGCTGAAGCATGAGGGTGAGAGCCCGCAATCCGAACAAAGCCGGTCTAAGATGTGTCGTGCATAATTCGCGACACCCTTGGACCACCAGTCGGGGGCAAAGCAATTGGATTCGACAGCAAGTTGTATTCTCGCATTGTCGGTGTTGTGTGCCTGTAGTCGGTTAGTCAAAATCGAGGCCTTATTTATTCTCTCGGAAGCCGCACTATGACAATTAGCTCCTCGCCCGAAACATCAAATAGACACTGCTTCTCCAATATTTCCATCGAAACGGTAGCCAATGGTGCTCTTACCGTGCCATCCTCGTTCCGACTCATTATTGCGTGCGGATATGGGGCTAATAGTTTGCTCCAAAATACCTCATCAAGGAAATTTGGATGTTTACGACCCCATAACTCATGCCATCGACCCGGGCGTTTTTTCCTGAACGCCTCGGATCCATTTGGGGTAATGATCACCGCGATGCCGCCATTCGAAAGGAGGCGTCGAGCATCTGCAAAGGCAGAATAAACGCTCGGAACATGTTCAAAGACATGCAACGAGAAAAAGACATCGAACGACGGCTCAAGTTCATCCGCACTGGAGCGAATATCCACCCCAAGCTTGGTGCGGCCGAACTCTGCTCTTGGTCTGCTCACCTCGACACCAACCGCTTCGAGCCCCGCTCGCTCAAACCGCCGCGTATTGTAACCCCAAGAGCAACCAAAATCGACAAGCCTCGCTGACTTCTTTTCAAGAAGTCGGCAGAACAGGTCGATATACGGCGAAAGATGCGACTTGGATTCAGATCGTTCATTAATCAGCGCCTTTAGCTCATTTTCTTCTGGCAATTCAGTGACTGTCGTTTCCGTGTAGTCACTTTGGTAAAAGGCAATACTCGATTCTGAAGTTTCTGTTGGCGTTCGAAATTGAAGCAAGCATGAGGTACACCTCATCAATTTCATTATTCCGAATCGTCGGTCGCAAATGGTCGAGTGCGGGATCCCCCCGCAGTTCGGACAGTTGCTGCTATCGGTTTGGAATGACCGGATTAAAAACGAAACAAAAACTTTCGGCCTTTGTAAAAGCACTTTAAAATGTGGTTTCATATAATTGTTGGGCTTTGAATTAAGTAGAGCGTAACCACCTAGCTCCTATCCGGGAATTCGGATGCTTCAAAGAAAATTCGGTTCCGATCTTTTCCCTCAAATGTTCACCTGGTCTGCAAAACTTGTCTCGCCTCTTCCTTCCGGACTACGCCACAATGCGTAATTCGATTTTATTTAGAGCCGTCTCGATACGCTGAAAATAATGCTCGACTGTGTAGTTCTCTTCGATCCGCGCTCGTGCGTTTAATCCCATTGTAACAAATTTTTCCGGGTTCCTTAAGATCGGCTCCAATTCAGAATCAAACTCCTCGTCATCAAATCGCCGGAGGATAAGTCCACTCACCCCATGTTGTACCGGTTCCCTCGCACCCGTATCATTGCTTACGATTGCGGCAAGACCTGTGCTCATGGCTTCAAGAACAGAAAATGGGAGCCCCTCCTCATAAGCAGGAAGAGCGTACATGTCCGAGTCTCGGAACAATTTCATCAAGGCCTCATTTTTGACCGTACCGTGACGAATGCAGACGGCTGACGATTTTTCAAACATTTCGTGAGCCTCAGGATCATAGATGGGCCCAGCGAAGTGAAGTTCAAGATCAATATTTTTTCTTATCGCCCATTCTCCCATCTTCAGCAAACGATGGAGTCCTTTCCGAAAGCCAATAATCCCAACGGTCAAAAGACGGATCTTGCGATTTGTCGGGACAGAACGCAGGTGAAATGGAAAAGCCTCCGTATCAATGCCAAATGAGCCGTCATGAATCATGTCGGGAAAAAACCCTCTCTCAATATAGGACTGTCGCACATGCTCGCTGGCGGCAATGATCCCGGTCGCTAAGTGGGTGGCTTGGACTTCCTCAATGAAGCGACGAGGCACTTCGAGTGTGTAGGGATAACCGGCATCTTTTCTTGCGATCTGCGGCTGGAGAAATAGGTTTTCAGGGTGGGTCGATCCTCGTTCAAGGATCAAGGTACGTCCGGTTTCAGCGAGCTTAGGAAAGAGAAATCGATGGGCCGTGCCGTTCGCCCAGATCCAAGGTGCCAAATCTCGACTCCGGGCCACCCAATCTCCCACCCAGCGAGCCTCGTCCGCAAGAAGCTTTTTCGGTAATGTTAGCCGACGCACCGAGTGATTCCAGAGTGCAGCAACCGGAAAGGTGCGGATAATTTTGGGCGAAATCCCCGACTTGACGTAACGAAATTTTGGAAAGCCTCCGTAGAGGTGCCCCATCATTCCAAGTTTCTGGAGTGCCGCAACGACATTTGGCAGCGAACTCCATTGACGCTCGTAAACTATATCAATCTTGTTCATGCTTTCGACAATGGCTCTTTCACCCAATATTTATTTGGTTAAGATATTCGACAACGAAAAAATCATTTTGGTCTGGCCTTGGTTTTGTGCAGAAAGAGCGCCAGACACGTAATCGAGCGCGGATAAGTTCGGCACTTTGGAGTTTAATTTTGAAATGTTCAATCTCCGATTTTGGGTTCCCGAGTATCAGACACGGTTCGCCCCAGAGGGTAACGGACGGAGACCTGCACACCAAAGAATCTTAAATTCCCGTCAGCAGATTCAATCCGTATCCAATTACCGTTTGCAGGCGTCCCATTCGATTGGGTGAAATCGAGACGGCGAAGGGTCGCAATTTTCTAATTTCCTTCTCCGACCCTGCGTCGCCAGCGTTCGCTACGAGGTTTTGCAGAAGTCGAGGGTCACTCCTCGACCCTCGACTCCCCCCTCGCTCCGAGGGGAACGCATTATTCAGGATGCCGGAGCACCAGGCATCGAAGATTTTCCCAGCGAGGTGGGCGCCGAGTTTTATCGCGATGGAGTGTTCGTCGTTGCGTTTCGATTATTCCATCGATAAATTGAGCCTCCCGAGTGCAATCTATAGAAGCGAATGTCGACCAACACCACCTGTACCATGACCTCCGCAGCAGCTTCAATTAATGCACGGCACGATCCCACCGTAAGATCCATGGCCAGCCAGCTATTTCGCGGATTGGGGACCAACGCTGTCTATCTTTTCGGTTCGACGGCTCGTGGAGACAGCCACAAGGACAGCGATCTTGATCTGCTCGTCACAGTAAGTACCACACGCGACGGAACCCCGGTACCGAAGAGGGCGAGAGGCCCGACGCCTGGTGCGAACCAGAAATATTGCGGTCATGCCCGCGGAGGAATGGAGGGGCCATTTGGAGGTGAAGGCGTCTCTTGGTGCTACCGTCGCAAGAGAGGGAATTCTGCTCAATGGCCAGTAAAAAAGATGATTTGGTTGCGGCCTGGCTTGCGAAAGCTCAAAACGATTTTGCGACTGCCCAACGAGTCATTGTAACAAATGAAGAATGAGGATTCGGGGGGCGAGGGTCGAGAGTTGGAGGCCGAGAGGCGGGCGGGCGCTGGGTGTTTCGTTTCGAGAAGCTCGATACGTGGCCGCTTCCACGGACATACAATCGAGCCATCTATGCGGCGAGCCGTAAGTTTCCCAAGGAGGAGCTTTTCGCGCTGACATCGCAGATCCGAAGAGCCTCTGTGTCCATATCTTCAAATATCGCCTCGTCTCTCGACACCCGTCCCTCGACTCTTCCATGACCTTCTCCATCATCACTCCCAGCTTCAAGCAGCTTGACTGGCTGCGCCTTTGCGTGGCCTCTGTTCGTGATCAGGTTTTGCAGGAGTCGACCCTCGACCCTCGACTCACCCCCACGTTCCGCGTCGAGCACATCATTCAAGACGCCGGGTCCCCAGGCATTGAGGACTTTGCCCGGGAAATTGAAGCAGATTTCTACCTCGACGGCCAACTCGGGTCTGAAACCCACCCCCCGTCATCCGCCACTCGCCACTACCAGATTTCGATTCACTGCGAAAAGGATGCTGGCATGTACGATGCGATAAACCGAGGATTATCCAAATCGAAGGGCGACATCTGCGGGTGGCTGAATTGTGATGAGCAGTATCTTCCAGGGAGTCTAAAAAAGGTTGTACGAAAATTCTCTAACGACCCGCATATGGAGGTTCTCCTCGGTGATGCTCTTTTGGTGGATGCAGAGCTGACTCCAGTTTGTTACCGACGCATCATGGTCCCCGGCCAATGGCATACGAGATTGGACCACCTCCACTCGCTCAGCTGTGCCATGTTTTTCCGGCGGACAGCGCTGCCTTCACCCGCGCTGAATTCCAACTGGAAGGTCATCGGAGATGCCGTACTAATGGACTATTTTTTGAGCACAAGAAAGCATGTCGTTGCCTGTCGCGAACTTCTCTCCGCCTATGCCTTTACGGGGAGAAATTTGAGTGCAAATCCAGATCACAATGAACATGCGCTCTGGATCAACAAGTTGAACTGGCCTCCAAGGTGGACCCGCCCGCTGGTGGTCTTGATGAATCGCATTCGTCGCCTGGCCCATGGAGCTTATTGCTCTTTTGCGGTGCACACAGCCCTCTACACTCCCACGTCGGGCACGGTCCGAAAGGAGATCCGCGCAACTGTATCAGGCCGTTGGCCGGCGCTCGGGCACTAACCTCGTCCAACTTAATTTCTGCTTATGTTTTTGCACACTTTTTGCAACTTATTCACCCGTTGCCAAACAAGGGCACCCATGACAATCAATGTGCTGTTAGCCGTTGGAGTTGGCTTGTTGTGTCTCGCCGCGGACTCGGTATTGAATGACATTATCGTGACCCCACTTCTGAGCCTCTGTTGGCTCATGATCCTGGCCTTGAAAGCCGATTGGAAGCGGGTCGTTACTGCGTTTGCCATTCTGGCGATATTTGTCGCTTTTAGCTTCTCTGGGAGAAATGCGAGCGTGATTTTTGTGCGAACGTCTTCCTTTGCGCTTGCTGGAATGCTCGCGGCGGCCTTCAGCCGCGCCCGCCAACGTTCCATTAGTGCACTTGCATCCGCGCACGCCATTATCCGTGGGAATCCGACACCAATGATCGCCGCGGATATGACTGGTGCGATCGTGGCGTTTAGCGATGAAACCCTCGCCCTGCTCTCGCCGGACTTCATCCCGATCATCGGACATTCTTTTGCTGATGTTTTCATGGGAAACCTCACCCCTGGCCGGGCCATGAAAAAATATCTGGATTGGTTCCATCAAGACGGATCACAGGATGAATTGCTCTTTCTGCGAGGTCAAAATGAATTGCCACTTTCCGCCCGCATTCTCACCATCGGTGAAGGGCGGGATCGGCTTCTTGTCGCTGTGATTCAGAATCGAGTGGGCTGACGAATTATGCGAATTTTACAGGTATTTAATCGCTATATCGAGCGAGGCGGCGAAGAAGCTTCGGTGGAGCGAATTTCTGATACGCTTTCGGAACGGCACACGGTTTTCCATTGCTATTTCGATAGTCGTCAACTCCGGGGCGGACCCGGCATTCTGGGTTCTGCAACTAATGCCTTCGCCATGGTTTGGAATCCCCAATCCGCAAGACGGCTGCAAAGTCATGTCCAAGCGACCAAACCAGACATCATTTTACTTCATAATATTTTCCCTGTGGGAACTGCTTCTCTTTTGGCTGCGGTCGGAGGTCTCGGCATTCCTGCGATTTCCTACATCCACAACTTCCGTCCGTATTCTGTCAACGGATACCTGTGGGCCAACGATAAAATTGAGCCCGCTGGGCTCCGACGGAATTTCCTGCCAGAGGTTCTTGCTGGCAGTTGGCAAGGCTCCCAGCTCAAGACGGGGGTTTATGCAGCAATCCTCTCGGGAATGCATCTCTTTCGACTTTTCGACAATATCAGGGTGTGGATTGCCATCTCGGACTTCATGCGCGATAAGTTTATCGAGGCGGGCATCCCTCAGGATAAGATCATAACCATCCGACACTCCTGCGATCCCTTGTCTAATCCTCCCCTCTTTGAGGATCTGGGATATTTCCTTTTTCTCGGACGCCTTATTACCGCAAAGGGAATCCGAGTCCTCTTAGAAGCTTGGCAGCTTTTGGAGGCGAGATTCGGTTCAGAAACCCCAAAACTGGTGATTGGTGGTGATGGGCCTATGGCGGATGCAGTCACAAAAG
>Ga0222650_1001413_pt1 | contig 12063 bp, 9 predicted proteins | sample AntAcemetagen367_FD_179820 | JGI IMG/M metagenome (GOLD analysis project Ga0222650, IMG submission 179820) | Saline water microbial communities from Ace Lake, Antarctica - #367 | ecosystem: Environmental > Aquatic > Non-marine Saline and Alkaline > Saline | place: Antarctica: Ace Lake | collected...
ATCAAGTCCAGCCCATCTTTCTCGTTAGCGCTTACACCGACCCCGTCGTCGTCAAAATCAACGGCAAAGCCAATTACTTGAATTGTAATTCGTTTCGCGAGTTTATCGAGACCATCATCGCCAGCGGCAACCGCCACATCTTCATCGATTTTGAAGGCTGCAAGGGCATGGACAGCACCTTCCTCGGGATACTGGCAGGGAGCGCGATTGATTTGCGCCAGCTTACGCCCGTCGGGGATCTAGTGGTGGGTAATCTCAGCGAGCGTAACTACGAGTTGATCCGCAATCTTGGCTTGCAGAACCTACTCACCGTCGCAAAAGGGGCGACGAAAGCTGGTGATAACTTCGACGCACTCAAAAACCAAGAAGTCTCGGATGCAAAAAGCATCCTGAAAGCCCACGAAAACTTAACTGAAGCTGACAAGGCCAACGTCGCTAAATTTCAAGACGTTATCTCTTTTCTGCGTAATCAGGTTGAAAAGCAAGACAAAAACTAGCGAGACGCCCCATGCTGCTATTCATATTAGGATTATTCGCGGGGGCATCAACCTTATGGCTGCTCTACGCAGGTAAGCGGCGGCAGATTAAAATCCTCGACGAAGATAAGCAATTGCTGCGCCAAGAAAAGGAAATTGTGGTCGAGTTCATGCACAACATGGTCGAGGCCGTCGTCGAAGGCAGCGACCGCGAAGCCATGTTTCAGCGTATCATACACGCCGCGATCTTGAGCACCGGTGCCATGAGTGCCTGCATCTTTGAGAAGCGCCCGGACAACACCCTGAAAGGAATCGCTGTCGAGGGGCTCTTCCCACCTCAGCGCAAGCTGCCCGCCGCGATGACGAGTAAGCTCGTCACCCGCGCTCAGTTCCTCGAAAGCATCCTCAAATCCGAGACCTATCAAATGGGCGAAGGCTTGATCGGCCAGGTCGCCAAATCGCGCCGCGCCCTCCTGATCGTCGACGCGCAAAACGATCCCCGCATCGTCCAGCACGACGACCCCGCCCTGCAAGTGCGCTCCTTCATCGTCGCCCCCGTCCTCTTTAAAGGCGAGCTGATCGCTGTGCTGGCCGTGGCCAATCCCGCCGACGGGCTAGCCTTTACCGAGACTGATTTCTCACTCGTCGAATCGCTCGCCGAGCAAGTCGGCCTCGCCGTGCATAACAGCGATGCTATGCAGCTACAGATCGACAAAAACAAACTAGATATCGACATCGAGTTGGCCAGTAACATCCAAGGTCTGCTGCTGCCCAAGAAGTTTCCGCCCGCCGACCACATCGCCTTCGCCACCCATTACACCCCTGCGCAGAAGGTCGGCGGCGACCTCTACGATATCTTCTCACTCGACGAGAAGACCATTGCCTTTGCCATTGCCGACGTTTCTGGCAAAGGCATCTCCGCATCGATTCTAATGGCGATTTGCCAGACGCACCTACGCCACTTCGCACAACAACATCGCTCCCCATCCAAAGTGCTCAGCTGCATCAACGCCGCGATGGAACACACCATGCAGCGCACCATGTTTATCACTATGGTATACGCCGTGATTGATTTAGAGACAGAGCAACTCACGCTCGCCCGCGCCGGCCACGAGCTGCCCATCTTCTACGACCAGCACACCAAAGGTGGCCTCGATGTAGAGCCGATCCAGTCCCCCGGCATGGCAGTCGGCATGGTGCCACCCGCGATTTTCGATAGCATTATAAAAGACACCTCAATTCACTTCGGGTCGGACGATGTCTTGCTGCTTTATACAGATGGCGTGACTGAAGCCGCCAACGCCACAGGTGATGAATACGGCAGCGAGCGCCTAATCGAACTGCTCCGCAACCACGGCGACAAAGACGCCCAAGAAATCATTGAGCAAACCCTCGACAGCGTCAAACGCTTCTCCCAAAGCACCGGCCAGCATGACGATTTGACACTAATCGCGGTCAAACACGCATAAAATCGCTAAAACGTCGACGCCCCGCTCCACTCTTGGAAGCGGTAGAGCCAAGTCTTCCAGCGCAGTGACCAGCCTTCCTCCGCCCAGTCAGCGTAGGGTAAAGTTTCTTCGTAGCCATTGGCGTTTTTCCAAACGCTTTCAAAATAATTGTCGAAGGCGCGCCCCAGTATCACAGCGTCTTGAAAGATTAGATTCGCTTCCAAGTTGAGATTAGCGAGATTGCGGCGTGTCCAGTTGGCCGAGCCGAGGCAGAGTATATCTTGCCGCGCGCCGACGATGCGCAGCACTTTGGCATGATACTGCTCGCCGTGCGTGGCTGCCCAGCGCACCGCCACATCGCCGGCGGGAGCAAGCGCCATCAATTCGGCAGCCACCATGCGGTTGGGTATTCCATTTTTTTCGCGGCCAAAGGCATCGCGATTCACATCTAGCAAAAGCCGCACCTGTGCCCCGCGACTGATCGCCGCTTTGAAAGCCTCCACAATCTCCCTATCCGAAAAATAAAAAACGCCTGCATCGATACGGCTGCCAACGCTTGCGCGATTTAGCTGCACCACCAGCTCATCTCGTATCGCACCCTCGCTGCGCCATGCCACGCTGGGCGCACCCTCGCGCGCTTTAGGCAATGCGCTGAGTGCTGGCAGCTCTTGGCGGATCGCAGAAATCACAGAGATCGCAGAAGAAATCGCTTCGGCGGCCTCTTCTGCGATTTGCCCTTGAATCTGCTCGGGGGCTTGCAAAGACCACTGTGCTACTTCCAGCTCAGAGTGGGCGGCATACATCGCGACGGCTCCGTCGACGAGCACCGCCAAGTTCGAGTGGTTGGCGCTGCCATCGGCTGGGTTTAAACTGCCGATCAACACGCGCGGGGCGGACTCCCCATAGCCGGTGACCAGCACTTTACGATGGTTGGCCTTGAAATACAGTAAGCGCCCGAGCTGCGCCAGCGTTAGCTTTTCACCCTCGCCGTCGAAGGGGTTGAGCACGGGGCGGGCATCATTCTCCAAATCTCCCCTTGGCAGGTATTGGCTCCAAAACCATGCTTGTGGCGCGTAGATCAGGTTGGAGTCAGGCAACTGGCTTAAATCTGTGAATACAACGGGGATGCCTGCACCGGCCAGCTGATCGAAATAATCGGGGGCTTGATCGCCGTAGAGTCGATTCACCGGATCGGTGATGACGAGGATCGGCATAGCTGGATTTTGGATACGTTTACGAATGAGCGCAGTGGCGAGCTCTTCGGCTAGAGGGCGCAGATCGCCAGAGGATTCGATCGCGCCGCGCCATGGATTCCACAAAAAGAAATCGGCGATCACAAAGGACTCGGCGGCTTCGATCTCCGCGAGGATGGTATCAAAGATCTGGTGCGAGAGGATCGGCTGACCAGTCGCGGCATCCTGCACCGTGCGATCAATCAGTAGCCGCGCCTCGGAAAACTCGAAGGCAGGGCTGCGCAAGTCAGTGCCGGGCGGTAGCTCGGCTTGGCGGAAAAGAAGATAGGGCAAGAGCGCCACCCCCAGCAGGGTGCCGATCAATATCAAGAAGATGGTTCGCATACTTCAAGAATGGCAAAATGCCCTGGCTTGGCAACAATCGCTTACGCGCCGACTTTGACAGGCTTTAGGTTCCAGATATGCTCGGCGTATTGGCTGATGGTGCGGTCGGAGGAGAACTTGCCAACACGGGCGGTGTTCATAATCGCCATCTTTGCCCAGCGCTTTTTGTCGCTGAACGCTTGGTCGACTTCTTCTTGAGCGCGCACGTAATCAGCGTAGTCTGCTAGGCAGAGGAAGGGATCGCCTCCTTCGAGCAGGCTGCTGCAAAGTGGCGCAAAAGCATCGTGCTCGCCGGGGGTGAAGTAATCGGAGCGCAACCAATCGATCACAGCCTTAAGCTCCCAGTTACTATTATAATAATCGTAAGGATTATAGCCTTTGGCGCGGATAGCGTCGACTTGATCGACGGTATTGCCGAAGATGAAAATGTTATCCTCGCCGACTTCTTCGCCGATCTCGACATTGGCACCATCGAGGGTGCCGATGGTGAGGGCGCCGTTGAGGGCGAGCTTCATGTTACCCGTACCGGAGGCTTCCTTGCCTGCGGTGGAAATCTGCTCGGAAAGGTCGGCGGCAGGGATCATCTTTTCGGCCATCGTGACGCGGTAGTTCTGCGGGAAGACGATCTTAATCTTACCCTTGATCCGAGGATCGCTATTCACCTTCTCGGCCACTTTGTTGATGGCGCGGATGATGTTTTTCGCAAGCGCGTAGCCAGGCGCCGCCTTAGCACCGAAGATGAAGACGCGTGGGTTCATCGCGTAATCCGAATCGTTGAGCAGGCGGCGGTAAAGGGTGAGAATGTGCAGCAGGTTGAGGTGCTGGCGCTTATACTCGTGCAAGCGTTTGATCTGCACGTCAAAGAGGGCATCGGGGCAGATCTTGGTGCCGGAATCAGCGAGCACAAACTCGGCGAAGGCTTGCTTGTTGGCACGCTTGATCGCCATGAATTTCTTCTGGAAGGCGGCGTCGTCGGCCAGTTTTGAAAGGTCTTGCAGCTGATCGAGATGCTTCGGCCAGTCGCCGCCTACTTTTTCGGTGATCAACTCACTCAGGCTCGGATTACAAGCCAGCAACCAGCGGCGCGGCGTGATGCCGTTGGTCATATTGATCAGCTTGTTGGGATAGAGCTCGTGGAAGGTGGCGAAGAGATTCTTTTTGAGCAACTCGGTGTGGAGTGCGGCCACGCCGTTGACCTTAGTCGAGCCAACGACTGAGAGATACGCCATGCGCACCATCTTGGGGTGGCCTTCTTCGATGATGGAGAGCTCGGACTTTTTGGAATCGTCGCCGGGCCACTTAGCCTCGACTTCGTCTTGCAGAAAGCGGGCGTTGATCTCGTAGATAATCTCTAAATGGCGAGGCAGCACTTTCTCGAAGAGTGGCACGCTCCATTTCTCTAAGGCCTCGGGGAGCAGAGTGTGATTGGTATAGTTGCAGCAGCTGCGGGTGATCTTCCAAGCGGCATTCCATTCGAGGCCATACTCATCCATCAAGAGGCGCATCAATTCGGGGATGGCCACAGCTGGGTGGGTATCGTTGAGCTGGAGCGCATTGTAATCGGCGAAGTCTAGCCAATTGTTATGGTTGGCGTGGAAGCGGCGGATGATGTCCTTGAGCGAGCAACTAACGAAGAAATACTGCTGCACTAGGCGCAATTCTTTGCCGCTCTCTGTGCTGTCGTTAGGGTAAAGCACTTTCGAGATGGTCTCACCGATGGCTTTTTCGCGCACGGCTTCGACGTAGCCGCCTTCGTTGAAAATATTGAGGTCAAACTCGTGGGTGGACTTGGAGTCCCATAGACGCAGGAAGTTGACCGTATCGCCGCCGTAGCCGACGATGCTAATATCGTAGGGCACGCCCTCGATGGTTTTAAAATCCACCCACTTCGGCTTGAACACGCCCTTGCTGTCCATCTGGTGCTCGACGCGGCCATAGAGTTGCACCTTTTGCGCAAAGTTGGGGCGCATCACCTCCCAAGGGCAGCCTTTTTCCATCCACACATCGGGATGCTCGATCTGGAAGCCGTTTTTGAACTCTTGGCGGAAGAGGCCGAATTCGTAGTGAATACCGTAGCCGATGGCGGGCAAGTCGAGCGTAGCGAGCGAATCGAGGAAACAGGCAGCGAGGCGACCGAGGCCGCCGTTGCCAAGACCCATATCGGCCTCTTCATCGGCGACTTCGGTGAAGTCTTGCCCGAGCTCTGTGAGCGCGTCACGGGTCTGCTCAAAGAGTCCGGCGTTGTGGAGATTATTAATGAGTAAACGCCCCATCAGGTATTCGAGGCTCAAATAGTAGGCGCGCCGCACTTTTTTTTCGTGGTGCACAGCTTGTGTCTTCATGAAACGATCCAGCAGGCGGTCGCGCACCGCGTGGCAAGTGGCCGTCCACCACTCGTCATGCGTCGCACTCTCGGGGTGGCGCGCGAGTGTGAAGCGCAGGTGATTGAGGATCGAGGTCTTCATCGAGTCTTTGCTGTCGCCGACGACGAAACGAAAAGCTTTGTCCGCTGCCTTGGTAACGGAGCCCGCTTTAGCAGTGGCAGCTTTTTTAGTGGAAGATTTTTTAGGCTTAGTGGCTTTGTTTGTCATGTAAGTGGTGCTTGTAAAAGTTTTAACGGTCGGCTAGTCCCCGAAGAAGACTCTTTTGATAAGGATCTCTTATCCATTTGAAAGAGAGAAAGCATAAAAGACGCCGTTTCTCGCAAAATCATCACGATTTTTGAAGATCGACGGTCAAGCAAGAGGTCGCGGCCCTACGTTTTCAATACGCAGGGCAGGAGCGCCGCATCTTTCATACCGTGGATGATCTTCTTATCCGCAGGGCAGAGTGTAGCTAAGATGCCTTCCAAATTAACCTTCTTCGCGGATTCATCGACGAAATAGTAGGGGCATAGCCGCATGCGCCCTTCCATCTGGTAGAGCGTGCCGTCGTCGCGATAGACAGGGTGGCGCAGGCGCTTGGGCTTTTCGTAACTTTGCAAAATGTGCAGCGATGTGTCGGCCATTGCGATAGCTTGTTGAATGGCGCTCTCCCAGTCCGCGCGCGACGAATCGCTGCCGAGCGTGACGCTGCGCGCACCCCAGGCACTTTCGTGGAAGCCGCTGATTTTGATGATGAGGTTACGCTCTTTTTTGCTGGCCTCGATGAGCTGCGACCAATCTGTCATGGGCTTACCGCCGATATAGGGCGCATCGAGCACCGCGTTTGGCGGCAGCTCGACGGGATCGATCACCCATGTTTGCGGGATCACCTTTGCCAGCGTTTCATACGATGGTTTAGAGAGATTTTCGCGCCAGTAGTCTTCGAGGATGTGATGATGGAAGAGCGCGAGGCTGAGCTTCTCTTCTTGAAAGGGGCGCATCGGCGGCGTGAGCCGAACGTGCGCCGCTTCGCCAGCTTTCAGCAGGAAGTCGGCGATCGATACGTTGGCCAAATCAAAGAGCTCCCAGAAGCGGTAGATAACATCTACCTTCTGCGGATCACCGTCGATACCGACGCAAATATCGTCGCCCAGCGGCATCACATCGTCAGGATGGAAAACGTGTATGCGCTTGCCCTGCTGTCTAAGCTGCGAGGCCAACCACTCCATCTCGGGGCGATAAGTGGCCGCCTCATCGCTGACTAGAATCGCAATGTAAGGCGCGTAGACATTGGGCATTCGGCTAGCCAGCGCTTGGTAAAACGCGGCCACCATATCTTGCGAGCCTGCGCCGATCAGCGCTTCGCCGTGCACACCCGTATAGAGGCGATTCAGAAAAGCCGTGAGCCCAATGCCGCCGGGCACGGAGTCGATCTCAGTCATGGCAAAGCCGTCTTCCGTCACCAGCAAATCCGGGCGGATCACCATCGGCATGGCTCCGCGCAGCGCTTTGGCACGGGCGTGTTGAATAAGTGCCTCCGGTTTGCCACGGTCAAGGTAGGCAGCGACCCAAGGTGCTTTCAGCAGGCGGTTGCGCAGCAGACTCTTCCCCTCGACTGAGCGCAAGTAGAGCGTCTCTTGCGCCTTGTAAAACTCGTAGCAAGCCTGCCCGATCTGCTCGATCTGCTTGACCTGCGCAGGCGAGAGCGGAAACGCCTCAGGCGAGTAGCGCCAAGTCTTGTTCTCAAACAAGCTCTGATCGGAAAACGCACGCAGGGCGTCTTCGTAGCTTAAGGCTGAAGGTGTGTTGTTAAATTGCATCTTCTATTCGTTTTAAAGGGCGCGCTGACCCACATCAATCTCGTTAGCGGACTTAAGCGACCACTCAACCGCCTCTAAGCCGATGCGCATCAGATCAAGATCGGCAAAATATTCCGCAAAGGTCTTGGCGTCGTTTCGATGGTTCATCATAAGAATTTCTTCGGGCTAAACGAATGGGATACTTATATGCTAGCCGGTGAAAAGAAACTAAAGGAAAAACACCTCAAAGTCCACAATTTATTTATGACCTGACCCTTGTTTTGTACTTGAATATAGTGTAATTACTTCCAATATAGGTAAATGCGTAACAAGAGAATCATCGCCGAAGGATTGGGAATATACCACTGCATGTCGCGGACTGTGAACGGGGAGGCTTTCTTTAAGACTCGGGAAAAGGAGGTTCTCCGGAAGATGATCCACCAAGTCGCGGACTTTTCGGGTGTGGAGGTTTTGACCTTCTGCTTGATGAGTAACCATTTCCATCTGCTGGTGCGGGTGCCTCCCGCTGAGGGCGTCTCCGACCAGGAATTGCTTCGCCGCTACCGGGTGCTCTACCCTAAACCGACCACCTACCAGACTGCCTCAATTGAAGTCATGACGAAGGAATTGATGGCGGATGGCCCCGATGCGGAAGCGATCCGTGCGCGCCTGCTGGCTCGGATGGGCGATGTCTCGGCTTTTATGAAAACGCTGAAACAGCGCTTTTCGACTTGGTTTAACAAAAATCATGACCGCTTCGGGCCGCTTTGGTCTGACCGCTTCAAGAGCGTTCTGGTCGAGGGGAAAGGTAACGTGCTCCAAACGATCGCAGCCTATATTGACCTGAATCCTGTGCGGGCTGGGATCGTGCAAGACCCGAAAGATTACCGCTTCTGTGGCTATGCGGAGGCAGTTGCCGGACTGGGGGATGCGGTACGGGGGCTGACCTTCGTGACTTCGGGGCTCTACGACGTTTCTGCAACGGAGGCTCTGAAAGCATACCGCCTAATGCTTTTTGGCAAAGGTAGTGCGCCGACTGCGGGTACCTCGCAGATCGACCGTGCTCAGGCAGTCCGAGTTCTTGAAAAAGAACAAGGCCACTTGCCTACGGCGACTTTACTGCGCTGCCGGATACGTTACTTCTCGGAAGGCGCTGTGCTGGGCTCACACGAGTTTGTGGCTGCGCATATGGACACGTGGCAACGCTCGACAAGGCGGAAACATCGGCCAAAGCCTTGCTCCTTTCAGGCCGAGGCGTCTGAGCCTCTGGTAGTGATGAAAAATGTGAGAGGTCAGGCATATTCCTAGAAAGGCTTTTCTAAGAAGGTGGATCGTTCATGTGTTCAAACTAGTCGCGTTTTGTATCCAGTCCTAGCGCTTCAATCATCACCAAATACGCGGTCGGCAGCGGCTTTTCTGGAGGTGGGGCCGCCAGCGCGTAGCCAAGCGTGGACGAAGGGGTCGAGCGCGCCGTCCATGACGGCTTGCACGTTGCCAGTTTCGACGCCGGTGCGTAGGTCTTTCACCATTTGATAGGGCTGGAAGACGTAAGAGCGGATCTGGTTACCCCAAGCGATCTCGCCCTTTTCACCGTAGAATTTTTCCATCTCGCTGCGTTTTTCGTCCTCTAGCTTTTCGTAGAGGCGCGACTTGAGGGTCTTCATGGCGGTGGCCTTGTTCTTGATCTGCGAGCGCTCGTTTTGACAGGTCACGACGATGCCGCTGGGCAGGTGCGTCAAGCGCACGGCAGACTCGGTTCGGTTGACGTGCTGCCCGCCCTTGCCGCTGGCGCGGTAAACGTCGGTGCGGATATCGGCCTCGTCGAGCTCGATGTCGATATCGTCTTCGATTTCTGCAAGCACATCCACCGAGCAAAACGAGGTGTGGCGGCGGGCGTTGGAATCAAAGGGGCTGATGCGGACGAGGCGATGCACGCCGCGCTCGGCTTTGGCGTAGCCGAAGGCATTCGCCCCTTCGATGCGAAGCGTCGCCGAGCTGATGCCGGCTTCCTCGCCGGGCTGGATGTCGAGCACCTCGGTTTTGAATCCAGCCAGCTCCGCCCAGCGGGTGTACATGCGCAGTAGCATATCGGCCCAGTCGCAGCTCTCGGTGCCGCCTGCGCCGGAGTTAATACTGAGGAAGGCATTACATGCATCGTGCGGCCCGCTCAGGAAAGAGGCCAGCTCCAGCTGATCGAGCTTAGGCTGCAGGCGCTTGAGTGTGTCCAGCACTTCTTGCTGGTAAGTCGCGGCGTCGGGGTCGTCCTCCATTTCGTCGACGAGCTCTAGCATTGCTCGCATGTCGGCGATCTCGGCGTTGAATGCTTTGGCTGGATTCACAGTGTTTTTGTGGCGATTCACCTCGGCGATCACCTTTTGTGCGTCGGCTTGATCATTCCAAAAACTAGCTTCTGACATTTGTGCTTCCAGCACGGCAATGCGTTTTGTCTTGGTATCCCCGTCAAAGATACCTCCATATATGACCCGCGCGGCGCGTAATCTCTTCAATGTGCGAACGAAACTCTGGTGTAATCAAATTCATCCACCTCAGTGCAACAAAGCTCACCGAATATTAAAGATTAAAATGTTTACCTTCCCGCCTGCGCGCTAGAAAAACATCTACGATGAATATATCTCTCTTTGACTACCACTTGCCCCCGGAATTAATTGCCCAAGAGCCGACTGCGGTGCGCGATGCCTCGCGCCTGATGGTGATCGACCGCAAGACACGCTCAGTCAGCCATGCCCGCTTCTCCGAAATCGGAAAATACCTGCCCGCCAACCCGCGCTTTTTCCGTAACAACGCCGCCGTGCTCAAAGCGCGCCTCTTCGGCCAGCGGGCCACCGGTGGCAAGGTCGAGTGCCTGCTGCTGCAACCCGCCGAAGACGCGCTCACTTGGTGGTGCCTGCTCAAGCCGGGCAAAAAGACCTTCGCCGCTGGCAGCTTCAGCCTCGCTGGCGAGTATCAGGCCGAAGTCCTCGAGGCCGGTCGCAATGGCAACTACCGCGTGTGCTTCCACCCCGAGCGCGACGAGTCCATCACCGACCTCTCCGAGCGGCTCGGCATCTTACCGCTGCCGCCCTACATCGAGCGCAGCGACGACGATCCCCGCCGCAGTAACGATAACGAGCGCTACCAGACCGTTTACGCCGACTTTAATAAACGCATCGCCGTGGCCGCCCCCACCGCCGGCCTCCATTTTACGCCCGCCCTCATCGCCGAGCTGGAAAACGGCGGTGCCCGCTTTCACGATCTCACACTACAAGTCGGCATCGGCACCTTCCACCCGATCCAAGTGGAAAACATCGAAGACCACAACATCCACCGCGAGTGGTATGAGATCCCCGCGCCCGTGCTAGCCGAGCTCAACCAACCCACTGCCGGTGCACGTATCGCAGTCGGCACCACCTCTGTGCGCTCGATTGAAGACGCCATGCGCCGCACCGTCCGCGCCCCCGAGACCTGCCTGACGCCCTCTGGCTCCGTGCAGGCCGAGGCCGACATCTACATCTACCCACCCTGCGAGTTTGCCGCCGTGGACGGCATGATTACCAACTTCCACCTGCCAAAATCCAGCCTGCTGTGCCTCGTCGCCTCCTTTCTCACCCCCGGCAGCGAAGACGGCATCGACTGGTTAAAGGAACTTTACGCCGAAGCCATCGATCACAAGTATCGCTTCTACAGCTATGGCGACGCCATGTTGATCCTCTAAACATCGCCAAAAATAATTAAGGAATAACCCCTCCCCGCTCGTGCTCACATGACTGAACCAGAAAACTTGAACTTCGATGAGATAGTGAGTGCCTTCTACCAACCACTCTACCGTTTCGGCTACAGTCTAGCCAAAAACGAGCATGAGGCGGGCGATCTCGCCCAGCAGACTTTTTTCGTGTATGCGGAAAAGGGCGACAGCTTGCGCGATAAGTCTAAGGTCAAATCTTGGCTCTTCACCACCCTCTACCGCGAGTTCCTCAAGCGGCGGCGTAAGGACAGCCGCATGGATCACTACGAGCCTGAGATGCTCGAAACCTTCGGCGGCAGCGTGGAGCCGCACATCCGCCGCTCGATGGATGCCAACCTCGCCGTCGAAGCCCTCGCCGAAGTCGACGCTGTTTACCGCCAGCCGCTCGCCCTCTTTTACATGCAAGACCTCTCCTACAAGGAGATCGCCGAAACCCTCGACGTGCCGATCGGCACCATCATGTCGCGCCTCTCCAGAGGCAAAGCTCAGTTGCGCGACATTTTTAAACGCAAGGAAACCGAAACCACTTAAGGAATTTTACCCATGAAACGCGAAGAAGCTAAACAACTGCTCGAACTCTGCCGCCCCGGGCAACACGGGCAACACGGGCATCACGGGCACCGCGGGCACGAGGAAGACCGCCAAGACCCCGCACTGG
>Ga0222650_1001414_pt1 | contig 12060 bp, 7 predicted proteins | sample AntAcemetagen367_FD_179820 | JGI IMG/M metagenome (GOLD analysis project Ga0222650, IMG submission 179820) | Saline water microbial communities from Ace Lake, Antarctica - #367 | ecosystem: Environmental > Aquatic > Non-marine Saline and Alkaline > Saline | place: Antarctica: Ace Lake | collected...
AATGAGCCTTCAAGTCATAAGGTGCTTCAGGCATAGTCTTTGGAATCAAGTCAACTGGAGAGACACGGTGATAGCCCTGCGCCCCCTTACGTCAAATTATTTAGCATGATGTCACAACACCGTTCCGGTGAATACAACATTAGCGGAGGCTCCTGGAGCGCCAGCACAAACGGCTCCGCCTTATTCTTCGAAGGGGATGGGTCCCTAAACGTATCCGGCGGAGACATCGCTCTTTATTCAATCTTGATGGATGGCGGCTCCTTCGGCACCCACACTGGCAACACCGTTTTGAAACTCACCGGAACGGATGCAGGGTCATTGGTAACCACCACTATGCGACTGCTCCCCAATGCAGGTGGCTCTGCGGAATCTCAGTTTGTGTTTACCAGCTCCGGTATCGATTCCTGGAAATCTCTAGGCGGGTCTAATTCGCTCTTTCTGTCAGACGGGGTGAATTCGGGTGACCTGAATGTCGATATGAGCGCCTATACCACCTCAGGAATCGAAGGTTTTAAACTCTTCGACTATAGCTCTGCCGGTGCGCTGGGCGGAGCCTTTGGAAGTATCTCCGTGAGCGATAGCTTCGGAGCATTATCCTTGGGTACCAGTGCGGCATCTCTGACTGCAGGAGAGTACTTTCTTGAATACGCAGACAGTAACATCGGTGACGGCACGGATATCGTTCTGTATGCATACACCATTCCTGAGCCTTCTACTCTGGTATTGGTGGGCCTGAGCCTTTTAGTCCTGGGTGCTTTTCGACGCTTTCGCTAAGCCTCTGTTGGTAGTGGGAGGGCCTTGCCAAAGAGGCACAAAAAAGGATCGATCGCTTTCACCTTTCTCCTGGTTCTAATCTTTCGATACCTATTCTTTGGAAACGAGCCATACCCGTTTCCATATTCCACCGCCACCGCTGAGATCTTCAACTCTGACCGTGATCCTCTGGGGTTGATTGTCCCAGTCTATCCGTTCATCGACTCTTATTTCGAACGGGGTTTTCCAGTCATTAGCTTCCTGGAAAAGATGCTCACCGGCATAGACACCGTTCACATAAATCCAACAGGATTCGTCAACCGCTCCGAAGCGTAGGAAGATTTTCCGTCCTTTCCAATCCGCGGGAATGGAGTACTGCGTAGCGTACCAGGCGACACCATCGTACCGCTTCAGTTGTTCACGGGTCTCCGGGGAGAGGTATTCTGTTTCATTGTACTGATTTTCCCAGATCTTATCCGTTCGGGCATGTTCCCATGCGGCGGTCTGATCCCACGTTTCCGCCTGCCACGCCTGATCCATACCAACATTTTGTGAATCGAGCTTGAAACGCCAGACTAAATCCGTTTCCAGCCATGGCTGCAAATAGCCATTCATGCTTTTAGCGAGTTCTATACCGGTAATATCTGCAAGCCCAATCTCCATGATTGAGCAGCCGGCTAATGGCATACGCAAAATATCTTTGTACCTCTCCCGGAAGGCCATCAATCTCAAGGTATACTCGTATTTCTCTGGAGGGGGCGGAATCACAGCATCGTAAATCAATCGGGCGTGCTGATTAGCCAGAATCAGCTGGGTCACTTTGTCCCGTTGCGGACCGGTCAGATTTTTTTCGGCAGCCTTCTGGAGAATGGCATCCGTCAGATCGAAATCCTCTGGATTGTAATACTTGTCCAAACACCACATCAAACCTCTCTCGAAAGTACCAGACCCACCCAGCTCGAGGATCTCGAGCATATTAGGCAGCAGGCGCTTATCCCACATCTCATGTCGCCAGTATCGAAAATAGGCCTTCACCTCTTCACTGGCGGAACCGTAAGCCTGACAATACTGGTCTTCCCAGTATTCGAATGGTTTTGCAGGATCGGTAAAGGCATGCGCCAGTATATAATCCGACATGCCGGTAACTGGCCACTGTTCTCTTTGATTATCGTAGTCAAAAGCGATGGCACCCAAGCTGACCGCTACCTGAAACACATCAAACATCTGCTTCTCTATCCCCATGGGCATGGGTCCATTAGAGTACTTATAGTGGTAGTTGGGGCGAAAAGAGATCGCTTTCGCGCCGGCATCATACCAGCCTCCAATCCACTCCTTTATGAGGTTCACATCCATGGGGTCCACATAAGGGGGTATGATCACGACCACATTGGGCTCCAGCTTCAACTTGCGCGGCGACGGGCTGGATGACAGGTAAGCGTGCATGGTCACCCAGGCATCGGGTCTATGCTTGCGGACTTCACGCGCAACCGCATTGGCAAGATAAACATAACGGTCCGTGGTATTATCACCAAACTGTTCCCCTGGAAGCAGGACATCTAACTTCTTGCAGTTCTCGCATTCACAGAAATTGTTATCCCCATCATCACTACAAACATTGACATATTTCTGGAAATCTTTCCTTGGTAGCCAATCCGCAACGATCTGCGCCGCGACGTCTGGATTGCTTGGACAGATTTTTACCCATTCGCAGCTCTGCTTCCAAGTTCTGTTTGCCAGTTGAACGGGTTCACGTTTGCCAAACTTATTCAAGGCAAAATATTCAGGATGCGTTTCCCCATATTTATCCCACCACGTAACAAACGAATGACCACCTCCTGGCCTTGATCCACCCATGCGCATGCGTGCTTGCCACAAGATGAGGTCCGAAGCCCGTTTGTTCTCTTTTTCCTTTTCCGCGACTTGTTCCGGTGACAAAGAAGGATCGATAGCTTTCACCTTTCTCGTGGTTCTAATCTTTCGAAACATAAGTTCTGGTATCCAGTTGAACACTCCTATCGTCAGGATCAATGGGGATTGTTCTGTATAGGCAATTCCGAGATCTCCCGCCTCTGTCCAACGGATACCAAGTTGGTCTTCCAAGAAGGCATACAATGCGTACTGCGCACCGGTTCCTTGTCTGCTCGTATCGCCATAAAACCACGCGCCCTTCTCCGTGATCAGCCAACGGGATTCCTGAGACACAATGGGTTTCGTATCCCCCGGTGGAACCACCCCGAAATAGAACGGGTATTTCCCGGCGGCAACCGCGTCATTTGTCACAATAGATATGTCGGTTCCCGTCACCAATGCCAGATGTTTGCGCAGTTCTTCCGCCGCAGTCCGATGGGAGTTCACGGCGGAGGGGCTCAGGTTTGATTCTAGATGCAAAACGATGACGCAGTTTCCCGGGTCAACCTTAACGCTCTCCGCCAGGCACGGATAGCCGACCAACGCGATTCCAACTAACAACAATGTACATACTGAACGGGTCATGTGTTTCATGCTCTTCCTATTCTTTTCACATTTCATTATATTTCCTCCCTTTCGTTTACATCAAACTTTAGATTTCTTGGGGAAATGCATTCTACAGAATGCATGTACCACTCTTAGTAATTTATTTATTTTAACATAATTTACTTTAAAGTCAAAAACGAACATGTAAAAATATTTATTGTCACCCATCCATCCCCCTTGTAAAGCCCTATTATTAAGGGTAATTTACACCATTTATTCTATACCACTTCGTGCTATCATACCAAATATCCGCCGGAAACCATTGTACATGCCCCCCCACAAACAAGGTGTTCAACCCATCCGAATGAACCCGTGAAGGAGGAGTCCCACCCGACTTTGTAGGGATTACATCCTTATTACCTACAAAATCCATGGCGTAACGAACGTCAGCGAGCAGAACGAGACTTCCTTTTTCACTTATATAACTGGTGGGCCCGAGTCTGGGGTCTTGGGGAGAGTGACCGAGGCCATGGTAATTCCATCCATATCCCAACCATACGTTTTTTTTGGTGCTCGGGCAACTCCAGATAGACTGCTTTCCCAATACCCCTCCTCCAGCATAAGGAGCTAGTTTTGTATACCAACGGGTGGATGAATTGTACGTGGCATAAGGTAAATACCCCCCATTGTCATTTGCATAGCCCTGTGCGGCAATTCCAATCTGATGAAGATTCGACTTACAAGCTGTTTGTTTGGCTTTATCCATAACCCTGCCCACCATTGGCGTTAGGAGAGTCGCTAATAAAGCAATAATCGCAATCACCACTAACATCTCTATAAGGGTGAACCCGAGACGGGATTTCTTTTGTTTCACCGAAATTTTATTAAGCATTACCCATAAAGCTCTGCGAGCCTGTCCGATAGAATTTTCCGTTGTGAAATCCAATGAATTTGAAGCTATCATACGTACACTTTAACATTATTTATTTTAAAGTAAAGAAAAGAAATCGCGCTATCAAGCGTCAACTCCAGACAATGGTTTGAAGTTCTCACCGCTGTCCGATCCAATTTACAACACGGGCTTCATCTTCTTCGCTCCAGCCAGTGCATGCGTTATTCATAATGTCCATATAATCAGACGATGGATTTCTACGCAGGGAGTAGGAGTTATCTACATACAAGCCTCGCTTCGCCTGACGCCGGAATTGGGCAAAAGTGTGTTTACGATATGCTTCCCAAATCTTAAACGTCTCAGCTCGATCAGCGGTACTATCAATGATGTCCAACAACTCTGCCACTCTCTCCGGTTCTTGCTCAATCAGATCGTTCAGCTCCTGCGGATCTTCGCGCAGGTTAAAAAGGCGGCTCGGGTAGCCCTCATACACAATAAGCTTGTAGTCTCCATGCACCAACATCCATGACATAGTATTGGTCGTTAACCCACAATACGTTGAAAGTGCCCAGCCTCGGCTATGGGAAGACTTTCCACGGGCCAGCGACAGTAGGGACTCTCCGTCAAAATACTCTCGCTTCTCCAGTCCACCCAGCTCGCACATCGTCGGTGCGATGTCGACTAAGGATACTGGTGTTTTAATGACCTGCCCCGCTTTAATGCCCGGACCCCTCATGATCAGCGGTACCCGAGCGGAGCCTTCAAAGTGGCTCATTTTATAGTATTGTTGGTGTTCGAGCGCCAGCTCCCCATGGTCGCTCGAAAAAATAAAAGTGGTCGAGTCCTCAATCCCGGCCTCGTTCAGAGCCGTCGTCAGTTCCCCGACAATCGCATCTGCTTCCGCGCACATTGCGAAATAGATACGGCGTATCAATTTGACCGTATCCTCCCGATACCCGTTGCGCCAGCCTTTGGCTTTCTGCTGATACACATTTGTGGGGTGAGCGGTATCATCGAAGGGTGGCACATCGACCAAATCCTCCGGTATCTTGTCGAGCCAATACGCATTTGTCTTGAATGCTGCATGGACCAAGCCTGGATTTAGGCTTATATAGAAAGGTTTTTCACCCGGACGCCATGCCCGAATAAGTTCGATCGCCCTATCCGCGATCGACCAATCATTTGCATGAAAACGACGATCATAGCTCGGATCAACGGAATAGTCTTGGGCCGGATCGCATTCCATTACAGGATACTGCGCAGTATTCAGCGGTTCAATGAGCTCCGCAACCCGGTTCATTACGCTATGGTGTCCCGTCAAGTAGTCATCATGCTTGCCTAGCAAGAGTACTTGGTGAGTTTTGGTGAGCGCTTGGGAGTAGGTCCACATTCCCGTTTCCAGTCCCTTGGAATTGTTCCAAGCCTCGCAATTGTGAACGTAGGTTCCAGACAACATACTAGCCCGCGAAGGACAGCAAATGGGGTCATTGCAGTAAGTGTTTTTGAAAAGAGTTCCCCCAGCGGCTAATTCATCGATGTTCGGCGTTGCCTTAGCCATTGCTGGGTGAATTTCTTGGCAACCGAGCATGCGCCCGTCCCAGCTTTCGGCATGAAAATGGAGTATGTTGTGTATCGTCATGATTTCCCTCCTTGCGAACGTCTAAACGCTGCGGACTCGAAGTATGAGGGTTCGCAGGCGTTGTTGGCTCCGTATTTTTTAACCACTGATAAAGATGATGAACACAGATGTTCTGGTTTTGTTTCGGAGCGTATTTGGATGGGTTTTTTATCAGTGGACATCATCTTCATCAGTGGTTCAAATTCTTCGTTTTTTCCTCTGCGAACATTCATACTATTTAACACAATATTTTGATCTGTTATGGGTTGTTCGAGAAGATTAGCACAGTCAATCTGGAGTTATCTAAATTGCGGAAGAAAAGCATGATTCGCGGCAAGAAGCTCTTCAGCAAGCTCCCCCGCCCGGTCTTTGCAAGGCAACTGAGGGGAATTAAACAAGGCTTGAGCGAAGGTTTTTTTGTCTCCTCTAATTGCCGCATCCACTGTCAATTCCTGCTCCACAATAATTTGCTCCATCATGCCCTTTAACTGTAAGGGAAATTTCCCACTAGCGACGGGATTGATCCCCGATAGCGATGCCGTCGCCCAGGTTTCAACCGCCACATCGCGTGGAAGGTTATCAATTTGACCCACATTAGGATACGCGACAATAACTCGGCGCGCCTCTCCGGTACACAATCCAACCACCACATCACACAACATTTCATTGGAACGCGATAGAGCTTCATCCGGAACCGTCCCCTCATCAAGGATAGAGATCAGGCGATCCCTCCTAATCCCTTTCTGGTCTTCCCGACCCGGCAACACGCCTTTACGATGAATATGATACTTCTTTAATATATCTTCCGATCCATTGAAGTAAGGTAAATTTTCACAGAGATGATTCGAGCCGGATACCGGAAAATAACCGAGTTGCTCATACATATAAAAATTGAAATAATAAGGGTACAACTTCTCTGAAGAAACAATTAGTTTCTTGATTTCATCATCGGTTGTCCCAGTCTGAAAGGTACCGTCCTGTTCCAGTTCATACTTCAAGTAATTTGCGAGGGTTAACTGCGCCTCAGGGGTTTCCATGCCCTTGATAAATAGTTTCGGCATAAAGGTAAAATGATTCACCCCAAGGCAAAGCGAATCTACTTCATCACGACTCTCTAACTTAAAAAAGTTTTGCAGCATCTTTATGATACCAATATATTCATGGCAGAGCCCCACGCATTTGATCGAAGTGGCTTTCGAAACCGCCCGCGTCAACTGACTCAAGGGATTGGTCACGTGCACCATGTAACTGTTAGGGCAAAGTTTTTCCATCTTTGCGGCGATGTCTAAAAAGACCGGGACATTACGTAGCGTTCGAGAAATCCCTGCCGGGCCAACGGTATCCCCCACCGTATGCAATACCCCATACTTTGCCGGAATGTCATAATCCCGCTGCATGGATTCAAGCCCACCAGTTGAAATGGAGACGATGACCACATCCGCATCGGTAAGGGCGGCATCCATCTCGGAAATGACAATCTTCCACTTGCAGTTAATATGCTGGTTACACGCCTCTAAATAGCGTTGGGTTAAAAGCAATGATTTCTTATCAATATCCACCAAATGCAATTCAGATCCCTGCAGGGATTCTTCCAGAAACATGTCTGCGCACAGGCGAGGGCTCCACAACACGCTTCCTCCACCAATAAATGCTATTTTGTAACTCATTTTCTTTCGTTCCTCATTTTAATCTATTTCGTTTCAACACCAACATGAACATGAGTGGCCTTTATTTGAATTGCGGGAGGAAAGCATGATTCGCAGCCAGTAACTCCTCAGCAAGATCTCGTGCCCGATCTTTGCAATGAAGTTGGGGTGAATTAAACAGGGCCTGAACAAAGGTTTTTTTATCGCCCGTGATGGCGGCCTCCACACTCAACTCCTGCTCGACAATAATCTGCTCCATAAGGCCCTTTAACTGCAAGGGCATGTTCCCACTGGCAACGGGATGAATTCCCGATAGCGAAGCGGTCGCCCATGATTCCACGACCACTTCACGGGGCAAGTTGTCAATTTGACCTACGTTGGCATGCGCGACAACGGCTCGCCGAGCCTCCCCGGCACACAGACCCACCACCACATCACACAACATTTCATGGGAACGTGATAAGGCCTCATTAGGAACCGATCCTTCCTCTAGGATCGAGAGCAATCGATCCCGCCTAATCCCTCTCTGCTCTTCTCGACCCGGCAACACGCCTTTACGATGAATATGATATTTCTTTAATACCTCATTCGATCCGTTGAAGTAAGGTAAATTTTCACAGAGATGATTCGAGCCGGATATGGGGAAGTACCCGAGTTGCTCATACATATAAAATTGGAAATAATAGGGGTACAACTTCTCTGAGGAAACAATCAGTTTATTAACTTCATCATCGGTTGTCCCTGTCTTAATGGTGCCGTCTTGCTCCATCTCATACTTCAAATAATTTGCGAGGGTTAATTGCGCCTCAGGGTTTTTCATGCCCTTGACAAAAAGTTTAGGCATAAAGGTAAAATGATTCACCCCGAGGGTAAGCGAATCTAAATCATCCCGATTCTCCAGTTGGAAAAAGTTTTGCAGCATTTTTATAATGCCAATATATTCATGGCACAGCCCCACACATTTGATCGATGTGGCTTTCGAAACCGCCCGTGTCAACTGACTCAAGGGGTTGGTCACATGCACCATAGTACTGTCTGGACAAAGCTTTTCCATTTTTTTGGCAATGTCTAAAAAGACAGGAACATTGCGGAGCGTTCGAGAAATACCCGCGGGTCCGACGGTATCGCCCACGGTATGATGTACTCCATACTTTGCAGGAATGTCATAATCACGCTGCATGGCCTCAAGACCTCCTGTCGAAATGGAAACAATGACCACATCCGCATCAGTCAGAGCCGCATCCATCTCAGAAAGTACAATCTTCCACTTGCAACCAATATGCTGGTTACACAGCTCTAGATACCTTTTGGTGAGCTCCATGGATGCACGGTCGATATCGACTAAATGCAGCTCAGATCCTTGAAGCGACACTTCCAGAAACATGTCTGAACATAAACGAGGGGTCCACAACACGCTTCCCCCACCAATAAATGCTATTTTAAAACTCATACTACCCACCTCGTTTTTTCTGTATTACAATTGATTTTTTTTACTCGTTTAATTCCCGCGACACTAACCAAGTTTCTTTGTGTACGCCCCCGATTCCCCCTTCATCTACCACGCGAACGGTAACCGTTTGAAACTCGGCGTCCCAGTCAATCCCTTGGTTAAGAACAATCTCAAACGGAGCATCTTTATCTTCAGGCGTTTTGCTCTGATGGGATCCTACGAGCAAGCCATTTACAAACACCTGACAGTGATCATCCACGGCTCCAAAATAAAGAATGACTTCTCTTTCCCGCATTGAGGCAGGGATCTTAAGTGGAAAGGTGTACCACCCCACTCCGTCGTAATCCTCTAATTTCTTTTTCAGATCTACATCAGGTGATTCATAATTATTGGACCAAGGGACATTAACTCTAAAAGATTTCCAATCAGCGGTCTCACTCCAAGACAAATCCTGCCACTTTTCACCCATCCCTACTTCGCCCTCATCTATTTTAAAGCGCCATACGAAGGGTGTTTTTATCCACGGTAACGGATATTTTTCGAGGTGCTTGGCCAAGGACAAATTACAAATATCCCCCCAAACATCTTCCACGTAAAACACTCCGCCCCAAGACATTTTCATATCCTGACGATGAGCGTTTCGGAAGGCCAACAATTCCTTAGAAGACGTATAGCCTTCATTTCCTCGATAAAACATTGCGGCATGCTCGAGACGTGAATGTTGATTAACTAAAATCAACTCTTGCACTCGTTTCCGCTCATCGGCTGTAAGCGTTTTTTGACTGGCTCGTTGCAAAATTTCATCCGTAATGTCAAAATCCGATTCCGTGTAATATTGGTCACAGCCCTCAGGTTTATAATTCCCGATGTAATTCATATGAATCGACCACCCCAACCCTCGGGCAAAATTACCCACTCGCCCAGCCTTATTAATTTTTAATAGATTGGGCTTTAAACGACCCTCCCAAATCTGGTTGCGCCAGTATCTGAAATAGTCCTTCACGTCATCCGCGGCGGCGCCAAATGCAGAGCAATAATCGTCTTCCCAGTGTTCAAATGATTGCTCGGGTTCAACCAAGGCCTTGGCAAGAATATAATCGGCCATCCCCGTCAAATCCCAACTCCCCATCAACGAATCATAATCCGCAGCAATAGTTCCATTTTTATAGGCCACCTGGAACACATCAAACATCTCTTTTTCAATCCCGATGGGCAAAGGCATGGTGTGATATTTAAAGTGATAATTCGGACGAAATGAGAATACGGTTGCCCCGGCCTTACGCCATCCACTGAACACCTGATCAATGACCTCCGGATCCATGGGAATGACATATGGAGGGATGATCACGACCACATTTGGTTCCAGCTTCAGCTTGCGTGGCGGCGGTAGCGATGACAGGTAAGCGTGCATGGTTACCCAGGCATCGGGTCTATGCTTGCGGACTTCGCGCGCAACCGCATTGGCAAGATAGACATAACGGTCCGTGGTATTATCACCAAACTGTTCCCCTGACAGAAGGACATCCAACTTCTTGCAGTTCTCGCATTCACAGAAATTGTTATCTCCATCATTACTACAAACATTGACATATTTCTGGAAATCTTTTTTTGGTAGCCAATCCGCAACGATCTGCGCCGCGACGTCCGGATTGCTTGGACAGATCTTCACCCATTCGCGGCTTTGCTTCCAGGTTCTGTATGGCAGTTGAACAGGTTCACGCTTGCCAAACTTAGTCAAGGCAAAATATTCGGGATGCGTTTCCCCATATTTATCCCACCACGTGACAAACGAATGACCGCCTCCTGGACGACTTCCGCCCATTCTCATTCGCCGCTGCCACATAACATCTTCTTCGGCGAGAAGATTATTTTCTTCGGTGCTTAGCCAATATTCAGGAAACGCCTGGAGCCGTTTAGGAAGAGCCTCTTCGGTTGTTCTCACCCGGAAAGTCTGACGAATTTTACGGAAAACCAACGCAGGTATCCATGAGCTTTCCCCCGTGTTCAATTCAAGGTTAGACATTTTCGGGTATACAATTCCTTCATCTCCGGGCTGCACCCAACGAATATTCAATTCTTCCTCTAAGAAAGTATATAGAGCATTCTGCACGGCCATACTTCTAAAATGAGGATAACCGTAAAAATAGACCTCGGTCGGCGTAACCATATAGCGAGATTCCCTTTCAACCAGTTCCGTCTGATCCGATTCCGGGGTGACTCCCAGCTTAAAAACGAATGCGGCAGAGGAGGTGGCATCCGGCTCCAGAATCGGGACGCGCACTCCCGTAATCAACTCTATATGCTTTTGTAAATCTTCTGCTAATTCTAGATATCGAGGGAGCAGTACATCTCGGTCCTTATCCGTCGATAGATCAAGACTGGAGTAGACAATCTCAGCCGTGGCTGGATCAATTTTTACGGACGCAACACGGCTTGTGCTCCCGTCACCCTCCACAGAAATCGAACGATCTGTCGACCGTGCAGACTTATTTTCTGCGGGGGCATAACTCGCAACAAGTACACAAAACATACTGCACATGAATATACGCTTTAAGTGGCCTAAGCCTTGTATGGACGGATTCATTGCACCTCTCCTTCATTATTTTTTGATACCAACCAGGATTCTTTGTGTATGCCCCCGATTCCCCCTTCATCAATCACTCGAACTGTAATCGTTTGTAAATCGGCTTCCCAATTGATCCCTTGGTTAAGAACAATCTCAAAAGGCGAATTTGTATCTTCAGGGGTTTTACTTTGATACGATCCCACCAGCGTACCATTTACAAACACCTGACAGTGATCCCCCACGGCACCAAAATAAAGAATCACCTCTTTTCCCTGCATCGAAGCCGGAATTTTTTGCTGAAAGGTATACCACCCCACGCCATCGTAGTCTTTTAACTTCTCTTTCAGATCCAAATCAGGCGATTCGTAGGTATTAGACCATGGCACATTGACTCGAAATGATTTCCAGTCCGAAGTCTCACCCCAGGTCAAATCCTGCCATTTTTCAAGTGCACCTACATTGGCCTCATCTATTTTGAAGCGCCACTGGAAGGGTGTTTTTATCCAAGGCAAGGGATATTTTTCGAGGTGCTTGGCCAAGGATAAATTACATACATCCCCCCAAACATCTTCCACATAGAATATCCCCCCCCAAGACATTTTCATATCCGTACGATGAGCGTTTCGAAAGGCCAGTAGCTGTTTAGAATAGCTATACCCTTCATCTCCCCGATAATACATC